>Ga0056128_1013207_pt1 | contig 10005 bp, 11 predicted proteins | sample WorMetLIZISLAND2_FD_71113 | JGI IMG/M metagenome (GOLD analysis project Ga0056128, IMG submission 71113) | Marine gutless worms symbiont microbial communities from Max Planck institute for Marine Microbiology, Germany - Olavius geniculatus... ... | reverse complement strand
GACCTGAATTTTCAGGACGTCATGACTTCCAAGCTAAAAAATTTGGACGTCAGTGTACAAAATCTGGAAGTCATGCAGTAGGCCTACAAGAAAACTCAAGCAAAAACTTAATGCAAAACAATACTTAGGCCCTACAACATATGCATCACTTATGCATTAACAACATAGGTCGTGCTTTTTACGCGCTACAGCTATGGTGTATAGCACGTCTATGGCACGATTTTCGTCTGTCTGTCAGTCTATCTGTCGGTCTTCTGTATTGTGATTAAACAGTGCGAGATAGGGCCTAGGTTGTTATTGATGACTAATAGGAAATCACATATTGGCTTTCAAATGACATGAAAATCATTGGCCTTGGATGACCTTGAAGGGTCATAACGCACTATAATATGCCAACTGTTTTTTTACATGGTATTGTAGCTAAACGGTAAGTCGTAGAAGTCGGCGATGGTACCATTGGATAGGGCGCTGGCAACTTCCTATAGACTGTCAATAGTAACCATGTCTCCATCTGCAGTGATTGGGCCGCAGTTTTTAATGGAAAGTTTTAAGCTATAAGCGGCCGTATATCAGAAACGGTGAGAGATAGGGCCAAGGATACTATCAATCACTAATAGGAAGTCACATATTGGCTTTAAAATGACATGAAAATCATTGACCTTGGATGACCATGAACGTCAGTAGTGCAATATAGGAACTAATGTATATGCTGTAGCGCGTCTTCCCTAGCAACAGCTGGGCTTTCTTTTAAAAACAAGCAACATTTAATTCTACTAGCTTTAGGCAAAACGAAGATCGCAGTTTCTGGATCAGAACTGTTCACAGAATCAGTTAGTATGGTTGTCGTGCCACATCTTCATGAAGTGAAATTCAGAAACACGACACTCAGCAGAATTTTTTTGAAGTAACAGAACATTCAAAAACAGATTTTGACGTCAATTCCCAGTTTATTATAGACAAACAAACATAATAAGAGGCAGATTTATTTGGACGTCGTTACGTCCACGTCTTAAAATTTGGGCGTACGGGCTGAAATTTTTGGGCGTATTTACGCCCAAACGTCCGCTATTGAAAACCCTGGCAACAGAATTGTAAACATATTCACTATTATTCATGCTCCTGTGTTAAACGTAACAGTTTCAAGAAAGCAAATTTATGTACCTTGTCGTTGGTAAATTTCTCCAGTTGGTCCGAAATTACTGCCAACTGTTCTGAGGTAAAAATCCGAGTTCCACGCGAGTCACCTGGCACAAGCTCCGGCCAATGGGACGACTCGACCTTTGATAGATGAACTTCCAACCTGCGCATAGAATACAATTGGATACATTAACAAGGACATTCAACAAAACCCAGAGTAATTTGGTACAAGAAAAGCCCAGCTAATGCAAAGAGGAACGTGCAACAGCAATAAAAGTTTGAAAGCCCAGTTGTCAGAGGGCGTCAGATGACTGGTGGCTAATTATCTATAGTGTTTTACTTGTACTGACCATAGAGCATGGACCTGTCTCGCTCTGCCAATGCCGTATTGACTGGAAATCGCAGATTTTCCCTATCCCCTCATTTAGCGCCCTCATTCAGGGTGACCCCTTCGAACTTATGGAAAAACTTTACGGTTCTGAAACTAGAGTCTTCCAGGCAGCTGACGGTAAAAATTTGGTGATCTTAGCTTGCATCATTTTTGACTGCTCCACCCATGTGACAGATGGACAAATGGACGAATGAATAGACAGAATTTCGATGGCTAAGATGCGCTGCAGCAGTAGCTGCTGTTGTGTGTTAAAAGGCAGAATCAGTGCTCTTTGTATTCACCAAATGATGGCATAAAACTGGCTGCAATTTGCAAATGCATGTTTTGGCTAGGGGCTCCCTTAGGGGAATCAGGTACCCAAAGGGACACATGTCATTGGAGCACGCAAGTGTACCCGCCAAATAGTATCTGAATCCGTCGAATGGTTTACAGAGTGACAACTCGATTTCAAAAAAAATTTCCATGACCAAACAAAAGAAAATCGTGACCTAACTGCACAACATATTGTTCCAAATATAAGAGGGATGCAGCCAAAAACAGCAAGCAATTTTAGAGTAGTACTTTTGCTCGCCACACTACTACTACGACTACTAGTCCTTGTGCTACTATAGTACTAGCACTACAACTGCTACAACAACAACAACTACTATTACTACACTTACACTTCGTCATCAGTAATAAACCATGCCTTCAACACCCATTACAAATACTACAATTACTACTACAATGGTAATGACTACTACTACAACTGCTAACACTTGTGGTACAAGCTGATACTACAACTACTAAAACAACAACAACTACTACTATACTCTTACAACAACAACTACTAAACTTACACTTTGTCATCCATAATAAACCACAAGTTGGCTTCAATGTCCACCTTGTTGTAAAGTTTAACATGCTACAACAACAACAACAACTACTAATGCAACCACTATTCCATGTGCTACAGTACTACTGATACTACAACAACTATTACTACAACAACAACTACTGCACTAGTGCACTTACACTTTGTTATCAGAAATAAACCACGAGCTGGCTTCGATGTCAACTTTGCCATAAAGATCTCCAGACAGTAGAGTTGTCTCAGGGTTCTTAAGTCCAACATTTAATCTACCATTTGGACTCAACTGGAACTCAATGTTGGATTTCAACGTGCCCTCGGGAAGATCAAATGATATGGTAATACTGTTGTCTTCCTGTTGCCAGCTGTAGACTCGTTTCGCTTCTTCTGCAAAAAAACACAACAAGAAGCTCAGCGGTCGCTAGGGATAGCTGACCGTACGTGGGTGTCGAAATGCCAGCCTAATGTGAAAGAGCTTATGCGACTTTCTGTTAGTGCTCAGTAAGAACCTTGGTCCTATCTCTCACCGTTTCTGAGATACAGTCAGTTTTCCACTGAAAAGTGCACATTTTTCATACCCCCTCAATTCAACCCCAAATTTCAAAATGTTCCCCTTGCACTGCATCAACCACATTCTGCATGCAGACAGCCTCCTTGACAGAAAGCTAATTATTCGTGTAAAAAGTTTTCCCCTACAGCTCAAGGCTTAGTCACAATACATCCATTACAAACAAGCAGACGAACAGACGACAACTTGTACCATAGGGCCAGATCTTTAAGCCTACAGCTTAACAGTTGGCCCCAAAAAACAAAAAACCGATAAAACCCCATAAAAAACACAAGATTTGGTTTTCTAAGCATTCTTTAGGTGTGTCTGGAGACCATCAAATGATATGACGATACTGGTCTCATCCTGTTGCCACCTCTAAACCGACTTGGCTTCGTCTGCAAAAAAAACAAAAACCCGATAAAACCCCAGAAACACCAGGTTGGGTTTTTTGAGAGTATATTAGGGAAAAATTCAATCAACCTAGGAGGAAATAAAATGACACGGTGACACTGTTGTCTTCCTGTTGCCAACTGTAAACTGGTTTAGTTTCTTCTGACAAAAAAACCCACATAAACCTGATAAAACACCAGAAAAGCACCAGCTGGGGTCTTCTTGGAGGGGAGAGAGAAGGTATTTCTAGGTGAAATTTCACTGTGCCTGAAAGAAAATCAGAGGCTGAGCAATAACGCAAGAAGTGCAGTAACAATAACAAGCTACATTATTTTTTTGACCCTCAATACTCGGTTCCTGAGCAAAGAAAAAAACTGAAATTATTATCATCAGTTTTCAATATTGAATATTGAAAACTAAGCAAGCAGACCACAGCGACATTTATTCGATAGTGTAAATGATGTGGAAGGAAACCACGCAGTTCCCTGTCAGACAGCCGTCATTATTAGAAAATTTTTAATACTATTATTAAACGCAGGCTAATAATACCTGCGGTTGTTGCGGTCGATTTATTGTTGGAAAGTGTCACAGGATTTACAGAGTCAAACTCAAAATTGAATGGTCGTTCAGAGGCCACAGCCAAAGCAGAACCATCGTGAAGTAAAACACTATAGTCTGGGCAAGTATTGCCAGTTAACCGACGCACCCGAGCCAGCTTGAGTGTAGTTGGGTCATCTAAATACAACAACCACAAACAACTACCATACACGCTGTAACTGCTACAGCTGTCACTCACAGTACTACAATTCACAGTACGATAATCGATTGCAAAGTCAGACTGTATTGTCTGAAAAAACGTTGCCTGGCAAATAACATTAATGAGATAACTTGAAAGTACCACGATCATCTGAAACAACAACTACTAGAGCCGTTACTACTACAGTGGCCATTACTACAGCTGCTGCTGCTGCTGCTACAATTCACAGCACAGTATTGTCTGGACAACCGTTGCACGTTTTTAGCTAACTAATTGGTTTCAAACAAAGAAAATGAGAAAACTGCCACAAATAAATAAATTACGTAACTAATGCAGCAGTTAATCGCAGCTTAGTACGATCCACATGCAGAAAAAGGTCAGCCGATCAAGATTCAAACTTTTTGCTAACTGTAGTTATTGAATAAATAAATTAGCAAATAAATTATGATGAAATGTAACTCAATTAGACATTATCAGCTGTTTGAACATTATCAGAACTTTGTGAGAAGCACTTCACGCACACCTGCCATGCATGACATTACTCAACTATGAAGATCTGTGCATTATCGAAAAAGAAGAAGAAGAATTACTACCTGAAGGAAAAAAGGTAAGCCACTCAAGCTTTGTCGTAAACAGTGGCACATTGTCTTGGTCCTGCGGCTTAGATTCTGCTGTAGTCTCTTTGCTAGTAAGCTGGACGTGGAGACAGATCACGTTAATAACAGGCGCAGAGCTGGCTGAGCAGAGGGCTGAAGACAGCACTGTGAAATGCATGTCCTCACCCAAAGGCTCACCGCTGTAGCCAACCTGATCGGACAAATAAATCAATAAATCAATCAACAAATAAGTGAATAAATTAGTAAATAAATGGATAAATTTATGCACGAACAAACAACCCAAAAATTGGTGTACTTTGCTGGGTAAAGTCATCTAAAAACCCGCTAAAAACCCACCCCAAACTTAATGGTCTCTAGTCCTCCATTTGGCATATGATCTGCAAAAGATAAAGACACTTAATAAATAAATAAAATAAACAAAATTTATGGAAACATATTTAACAAATATAGCCCAATGCTCTTTCCATTTGTTGTCAAATCTGCGATAACACGAATGCAGCAGTCAAATTAATAAACAAAATAATTATAAAGATTAAAGAATAAATAAATAAAATTCACCTTCCATTTGTCTGTTGATCTGCGGTCGCCAGTGTGCAGCATGTAAAGTCTACCCGTTCCATCAGCTACAGTAAGCCAGGACTGAGATGTAAAATGTAGACTAACATTAAGACGATCTGGTACATACTGATGATTAGCAGCATCCGGGATGCTAAACTGATCAACAGGCTGGGACCACGCACGACCCTGGACAGAACACAGACAGCCATGAGTCTCAGGCACTGAGAGTAAAGTAGGACTAACAATGGAACAAACTGAAGATTTGTGGTGTCCGAGACAGTAAACCAATGAACACATTGTGACCAACCATGCATTGCCCAATCCCATCAGGTTGGCACTTTTTCTTACAAAAACCGGTTTAACCTAATGAAACCAAAACCCATCAGGGTGTGCCTTTTTACCAAAAAAATGGTTAAACTTACTCCACCCCCCAAAAAACCCCAAATAACCCCACCAAGTTAGCCCCTTTTGCGACTCTGATACATGCATGTATCATACATGATACATGCCGGCATTTCCGGAAGTCTTCAGAATCGGTTGCAATCAGTACTGAATTCCGCCGCTCAGCTCGTATGTTCAGCCAGGAAGTCAGAGCACATAACGCCACTGCTTTGGGAACTTCACTGGTCGCGCGTTACCGAGCGCATCCAGTTCCAGTTCGTGTGCTGGCTTACCGCTGTGTGCACAGCACAGCACCAGCCTACGTGGCTGACAGTCTCCAGCTGACTGCTGACGCCCCTGCACGTCGTTGTCTGCACTCTACCGACATGATGACTGTGAGTGCAGTCGACGCAATGCTTTATCATCAAGGACCGGACATTTCCAGTGGCGGCAGCTCGAGCCTGGAACAGTCTGCCGCCTGCAATGAGAGCCGCCAACTCACTGCTGCAGTTTCGGCCAGAGACAAAAGCGCACCTCGTTTCTGGACTGACTCATGACCTGCTACCGACAGTCTTACACTTATTAGCCTAGTGCTCACAACATACTTAGCATAATTTATGTACAGTGCCCCTGCAACGTTGCTTGATGTGACAGTGTCACTTTAATCTGTTCCTCATTAATAATAATAATACTAATCCAGAACATGACCATGCTGTCAGGGGTATTAGCCACCAACAATAAACTAGACCTCAGCCATATGACAATAAGCAGCATATGGAACAGAAAACTCAAATCGGCTGCGATCAGATAGATTCCTTAAAGGTGGATTAATAACATAACAGTTAAGATGCTGAAGTTGCTAGACTTATGATCAATAGATTGTGGGTTCAACTCCCAGCCGGGTTACTATCAAGCGCTTACTGCTTGGACAGGTAAACGATCTTGGCATGTAACCACCACCAAGCTCAACTTAGAGTCTAGAAGAGTAGAAACAGAAGCCAATAATTGCCTGCAGTGTAGCACTCTGAATATTCCAGTTGTCGTTGACAAACCACACTGTGTCACTGTTCCACGGATCCAAGTACAAATGATTGGGATTGCCGAATGCCTTCAGATGCTGGTAGGAATACAAACTGTCAGGAAGCTTAGTTACACTGATATCTACAAACAGAGCAAACAAGAAAACTAGAACTGCAGAAAAAATGAACAATTAATCACACAATAGATATTTTAACATGCTCAATTAAAGACACATCACTAAAAATGCAAGTCAATACAATGATAAGCATTTTATAAGTGATAGTCATCAGTGGCACTAAATACTGAAAAGTACTGAAAGCGTTATTGGTAGTTTTTAGTAGTTTTGAGTCAGTACCTAAAACTTACCCTAACTGAAAACTACCGAAAACAAGTTGGTTGTTACTAGTACTTTTCGGCTGTTTTTAATATTTAATGCTACTGATAACCAGGTATTCAGACTGCACAACAGACGGTCCAGAGATGTACAAACTGCAAACGTGTCAGTACACGGATCCAGATCCACAGAATTTTCTGTGGATGCGGACGAACGCAGATCTTGTTCTGTGACGAAATTTGAAAATGCGGACTGACGCGAATCCTGTTTTGTGACGAGTGTCTTTTTTCCTAATAAAATTTAAAAACAAATTGGTTGAACTTGGGCAGATCCATTGCCGGACACTCTTCTGGAGTAGAGATTGTCTTCTCATCCGTACTTAATCACCATCATCTTTATTTTCGATCTTTCCTCCATTTTCTTCCTAACTATTTCCGCAGACTGACTTACACTGTTCATGTCATCTGTCTGTGGGCCTTCTTTTCCAATCATCTGTTTGTATCTTTCTATTGTTAGTCCTTTTACTGTGCTTCCTTCGCATTCAAATATGTGCCGTGTTGTTTCTTGTTTCCCACAGATATAGCACTGTTCATCTTTCTGTCCATAGTTTGAATTCAACTTCAATATATGCGTCCTGACTTCAAACACTGTTCTGGAATTTTCCCATGTGAGATCCTTCAGATAATTCTTTAACTCTGCATTAGCACGTGATATATTATGCAGCTTGGTCTTCTGTGAACTTTCTTCCATTATTTCCTTGTTTACTGTATCATTTACCTTCTTTTGCACTAACCTTCTCCATTGATTTGTTGTCCTATTTTTTATTTGATTATCAATCATTGTAAGTAATGTTATGCTTTTTCAATATTGCATATGCATCATCCAGTAGGCTAATTGATTCAATTTGCTCTGCTTTGATGACTGATTTCTTTGTAAGTCTTTCTTCTGTCATCGTGATTATTCTGTAATATTCTATGACTTTCTTTATTTGGATCTTGTACTCTACTGGAATGATTCCCAATTCTTGAATGATGGCAGCGTTAGGACATCCTCTCGGCACACCAATGAGTCTTTCACAGAAGTTATTTTGAACTGTTTCCAACTTATTAATGTCACTGGTTTTAATTTTTGTCCAAGTTTCTGCATTATACAGCAGCTTGCTGTCTAAGCATGCTGTGGCCAAACGGATTCCAATTGGTATTCTTCTGTTCTTTAGTTCGTTCAAGCTGACTACTGCCAAAATTTCACTACATATACTAACTGCCTCAGAGATTCTTTTTTTCAACTGTCATCATCTCTGTTCCATTCTCATTTATATATCCACCAAGGTACTTGTACTCATTAGCCTTCTTCATGTTTATACCATTAAGCTTGAGTTCTTCATCTCTTCTTTTCCTGTTTCCCCTGTTCACCAAGTACTGACTTTTTTCCGGATGTAGCTGAAATCTTTTCCTATCTTGGAAAACTTCTATAGCTAATTGGTTCCTTCGGCATCCATTAACGAGTTACTCACTGCTGCTATGTCATCAACAAAGCAAAGTGGGTAAACGGACATGTTTCCCAGTCTGGAGCCCGCCATTCCATTTTGTACATTTCTGACCACTGTTTCTAGTGAATTGGCACTTATGACTGCTCCCAGAACACTCCCCTAGAAGTAGTGTGTGTTGAGACAAGCATAGCATGGTAGGACTAGTACCGGTAAATTGTAATCTGCTATAGGCATAGGCGCGTAGTGGCCTACCTTACATATTAATGACTAAAAGCAAACCTAAATTCAGTGTGAACGCGGACGGACATGGATCCAATATTTCTTTCTTGTTGCAGATAGGGACAGACAGCAGATCCTTGGTCAAAATCTGCGGACTGATGCGGACTCAAAAATTTCAGGATCCGCACATCTCTGAAATGGTCTTATAGACCTATTGTTGTCTCAGGGCATTTGTAAAACCTGTAACTGAATAACTCATAAAGCTGACAGCAAACGTGCATCTTTTTGTATAATAACCACTGTTAAGTGTAAACAAAAATAACCAGTAATAAATAAAAAACCGAAAGAAAATGAACCAAGTAGAGAACATGACGGAGAAAAAATAAGAAAAAAGAGAACAAAAAGTTAAACTCATGCCTATAACGTCTGCAGCACTGTGCTATATATTATTGGAAACAGTGCGCCTACTGCACAGCTGACATACCGCTACTGAGGCTCACGGAATAAACCGGCAGAGCATCCAGCGACAGTTTGTAACCTCCGAAATTCGAATCAATCAGATCACGACATGGCTTCAAATCCGACAATCTGGAAACTTCCATGCTTGTCACGTCAGCCCAGATAGACAACTATTCGCAAAGTAATAGCTAAACAACACAAATTTACCTTTTCGACTGTTTTGTTTACAAACACATGTACAAAATTGACGTCACTAAACTTACGTTAAATATTCTTCGCCATTTAGTGATGCTACGGTATCCAAATCCCAAATTTCGTACTCTATACTCAGTCATAGCAGTATCATGCAAATGTTCGTTTTTTTGTTACATTGGTATATTATTACAATTTTTTCTTATAGAAAACTGTTTGACTTTTGACATGTTTTTGTTTTACAAATAGAAATATAACTGATATGGAAGATGTACAGTGTTTGCAAAGGGTTATTGACAGGGTTATTAAATGGTGTGACGAATGGTTATTACCCTTAAACGTTAATAAATGTAAAGGTATGACGTTGCCGTCAAACATTACTAAAGACACATCGTATAGAGTTAATATTAAAGAAAATATACATAATATACAAAAGGTCGATTGCATCAAAGATCTTGGAATACTGATTGATTCACAATTAACATTTAAAGATCACATTCAAGATAAAATTAATAAAGCTTACAGTATGATTGGATTACTAAAAAGAAATTTTATCAATATGGATTGTAAAACTTTTATTTTACTATACAAAGCATTAGTTCGTCCTCATCTTGAATATGCAAATTCTGTCTGGTCACCTTATAAAAAAGTGATATAGAAC
>Ga0056128_1013206_pt1 | contig 10005 bp, 6 predicted proteins | sample WorMetLIZISLAND2_FD_71113 | JGI IMG/M metagenome (GOLD analysis project Ga0056128, IMG submission 71113) | Marine gutless worms symbiont microbial communities from Max Planck institute for Marine Microbiology, Germany - Olavius geniculatus... ... | reverse complement strand
GTCCAAAATAACCACATATTTGGAATTCCCAAGTCCACATTGCCTATTCACTATACAACTTTTATGGGCCTACGATGACGATTAGTGGCCGTTTATAGGTGAAATTTTTATACAGGAGCATTTTTGGCCGAAAAAGTTCCAAGTCCGTTTTTTGCCCAATTTTCGACTTTGGGGGGATTTTTCAGGGGTTAGATATTAACTTCGAATTTTCTATCCCTAAAAAGGCACACCCTTGCGTGAGACCGCGTCGTTTGAGCCATCGTGCGTGAAAATCCGCCAACCGGTCTGACCTGTAGGTCAGTCAACAAAAAAAGGTATATATACCATAGAAAAATTTTCGTTATTATTTCACCCATTTGCCGAGAAGCCCCCAATGGACGGAGTTGCACGAAATTTTGCACGGGGGGTCGTCTCGCGGACGTAATCACCTGTTTCAAATTTTGTGTCGATCGGTTCAGGGGTTTCGAATCTGCGCGGGGTCGAATTTTGCCATTCTCCCTTTACTTAGCCGGTCGCCATTAACACTGGGCTGTGCTACCGCACGCCTGTGATGTTCAGCCAAACAAAGGCCCCTGCAGAAAAGTCCTATCAGACAGCAGTGTGATATTTTTTGGTCTGTGGGTCCACTTTATGGCGTTTTGCAATTTCTGAAATTTTACACAGTGCTACATAACAGTCTCTGGCCTGGGGACTGGTTCTGTACGCCATATTGCAAAATATATCAGTTCTTCGTACATGCCACTACATGCATTGTTGTCCAGTTTTTGCAGACTGTCTCCAGTTCAGCTGTTAGAAAATGTACATGAAGGGGCCCCCATATTTTATCAAATCGTGTTTAATTCTGGCCTTGCCAACTGATGGCAAACAAGCACAAAATCAAACACAAAACATTATCCCATCACCTCATCATCAGTGTCATCATTTGCTCCATCCTCATTTCCTTCACCCTCTTCTTCTTCCTCTTCCTCTTCCTCCGCATCCTCATCAGGAACGTCTGGCTCCGCACCAACTACCACGATTTCTGCACAACCAATGACATATTTCACAGCTGTCACTAATATCATGCAATGAGGACTACTATCACTAAAACAACAACAACTACTACTACTACTACTAACAATTTCAGCAGACACAATAAGTATAAAACAGTAACAACTAAAAGGCACTCGTAAGAATGCATATCTCCACCAAGTAAAATGATTTAAACATTACTACTACTACTACTACTGCTACACTCTATGGGCCTACAACAAGGAAAGGGAAGGGAGAAAAAAGAGCCGCTTCACAGCAGAAGAAACGGAAAGAAAAGTTGTTGCTTGTGTTTTAATGCTGTTGATGAAATGACGTCATTGCTATTATGAGTCATCATGTACACAGAATGAGAGAAACACAAAAAAACAGAACGACCAATCTCTTAATCTCCTCCAATGTTCACTACGTTCACCTTGGCGAAGATAATAAATATTTACATTTTGAAGCAAAAAATCAATTTTGCAATGCTGCAAAAATAAACTACCGGTAACACACATGTAAGCCAGGCAGTAAAAATCTGTTGCACATTAGTTAAATAATAAGGATAGACTAAATTTATGGTTTTCCTGGACTGTTAGATCAAAATTGGCAGTATTTTTATTTTCCTCTAATATATAACAACATACTATTTGCATGCTCATTCAGAATCGAATACAGGGCATTTGTAATTAAACCTGCCCGTAAAAAAACAGCAACCTTCTCCTATTACAAAATTCAGCCAAAATTATCTTAAGAAGTTCACCCAGAAAACAATTTCAACTTATTCAAACATCCTCAGGTTAAACAATGTGACAAGTGCATAAAAGAACAATAAGACAAGTCAGTAACTAACCATCAATAATCTTCAGCTTGACCTGTGGCAGGTACGAAGAACAATGCACAGAGAGATGGTCGAACTTGGTGAACATTGCTCGAATGACGCAGTCAGTCAACGTCAGTACCTTTGGCAGCTCAAAGAAAATACCATTCTCGGAAAAATCAAAAGACTTTATCCTGCAATAAAAATGTAAACCTTTAATGTCACAAAACAGCAGAAACTCTATATAACTAACAAAAATTTCACAAAAACGTGATGTTAAATACACTTTTGCCATTGAGTCTACCAATTTGACAGACATTCTGTGCAGTTACAAATTTTGTATATGTACATAACACACATAATAGTAAAATATATAGACTAATTAATGATAACAAACCTTGGGTTTTTGCTGAGGTTTCCCCACAAACAGAGAATGATATTTTGGTTGCCTTTAGTGTATTCCAAGTTGTTAGTCTCCTGATTCGCCAGCAGTGATGCTTGTGACATCACACTGAGGCAGCCAAGATCGAGTTTTTCTTTTAACAATTTCGCCAATTCATCCAGTGTCTTAACACATACACCACGTGGATGATACAATAATCATAACCAAAACAAAATTTTTAACCTAAACTCAAACTAAAGTGTGGCAATAAAAATCAATTTCACAACCAAAAAAATTTATAAAAATAAATTACAGTATCTGAAATAATAACAATGTATAGTTGTAGAATAAAAGTGCCAATGCAGATTTTACAATTGACAGATAACAAATTTTCTTTGATGACATAAAAAACCATATCAACTAATCTTAAATACGCTGGGCGACTTCACTTTTTCACTGAGACATTCGCTGAGCCTAAACTTCGGTCTAAGTACCTACTTAAGTCAAAAAGTGAAGTGACTTCGCTAAGACTTCCACTGAGCCTAAACTTACCTACTTAGACCAAAGTTTAAACTCAGCCAAAGTCTCAGCGATTCGTTGAGTCCAAAAGTACCTACTTAGACCAAAGTTGTGCTGAACTAACCTGGCTAAAGTTGGTTCGATTTGCAGGGAAGAGATAGCTTTAGCCCTTAGGGCTTAACTTTCACTGAGCCAGAATCCACTTCATCTTTTGACTTTAGCTGAGTGAAAACATGGCGACCATTTACAGTCCTATTAGTTTAGTAAAATAAAGCAGTCTGGTACCAAAAATAAATGCCGTAATGAATATGCAATGACGTCAGATGTTACGCAATTACGTTATTTGTGCACGCGGCGCAATTAAATAAGCAAGCCCAAGCATAAATGGTTGATTTATTCCCTGTTAAGTTTACCTGTTTTTCCGCCATTTTTAATTGTTTTGGTCTAAGTCAATAGACTTAGACCAAAGTTTAGTTGAACTGTGGTCTAAGTACAGACTTTAGCGTTCAGCTTTAGCTTTTGCTCAGCGAAAAGGCTCAGCAAAAGTCTAAGTCAAAAAGTGAAGTCGCCCACTGTGTTCAGAAAAAACACCCACTCACATTTTCTTTTATATCTCCACGGAAAATGTTTAGATTTCCACAAAATTTTCAGTGAAAATCTAGAAGAAAACCAGTATTCCAACAGTGGAAAGTTAGATATTCTTTGCTACTGGTGACGTCATGCTGACGTCATATTTCCACGTTTGTAAATTATGGGTTTAATCGTTGAAGACAGACATCTGATAAAATGCTTATGAGTCAGCAAGAGTTATGTAGCTGCAAGCATGTGCTACATGTTTCTGGACAATGGACAGACTATAGAATACTGATGGAATGAAACTTTTAAATAAAAATAATTGACATGACCGGCAATATCAAGCCATTTAACTGGTAGTGGGCAAGTGGTCATCCACACAGTGGCGCATGTGTGCGTACATCTGCCAGCATCAACAATGTTGAGAATCTCGCACTCAGCCAAGAAGATAAACCATGGAAACAGTTCACAATGAAAAAATTGTATGACAAATTAGCATACTTTTGGGGCCAGTTAAATTTAATTCAATGTCCAATTGATGTGTTTTAACATTTTATCAAATGTCTGCCTTCAGCGGTAAAACCCATAATTTGCAAACATGAAAATATGACATCAGCATGACATCACCGGTACCAAAGAATACCTAACTTTTTCACTTTTAGAATACTTGTTTCCTAGTAAACATTACCTAAAAATTTTGTGCAAATCTAAGCATTTTTTCAAAGAGATATAACAGAAAATGTGAGTGGGTGTTTTTTTTTCTGAACACAGTGTAATTCTTTTTTGCCACTTTTGGGTTCTGAGCTGAAAGTTTTTATCTGGTATTGGTTCATGTGTGAAAAATGCGAAAAACTGCATCTTACGTTGTTGTACTGAATTTTCTTCTCAGGAGTAAGTTCCTCGTTGGAAGTGTCAGCAAAAATCAATTGAAGTTCATCCATCAACTGCAATGATGTTTAGCATACTAACTCATAAACCTTTCGTAAATTAAACAAACACACAAGCTCTAAGCTTGCAGAAATTCTAAAAATTTAACCACTGCCAAAGAATAACATCATCGCACAGAAAATTAACAATGTGCCATGGTGCACAACTGCACATTGCACAAATTTTAAAAGAATTAAAACCCAAAATTGCCGATTGAAGTATGGTCTCTAAAAAACTCACAGCCACCTTCTTCACCAAACAAAGCCGCACTCTAAACTGCAAAAAGCACATCTCAGTGTAACTCACTATCTATAAGTAAAAATAAGTAAAAAATGTATAGTTTTAAAAGGTATAATCTCGATCTCCTTAGCTGTCAGCCAGACACCAGCCTACACGTCTACTCTGTGACAACAGATTGTGCATCACACTAGGGTGCTAGTGCATCATTCAGTGTGCCCGCTTTTGCCCCAGCTTGTGCACTGCATTTACCCATGGAGGGATGGTTATATATCAAAGCATTATACCTGCAAATGGCCACCCACCTCAGTACTAATCTGGCTCAGCACAAAGCAATAGTTCCCAATTTTTTTGGACCTGTGGCACCCTGCCAAGCCCATCACCCTTCCGGGCCCCCTCTGTCCTCTGATAAAAATGAAGCTAGATTTGCCCCTTGACACTCTGATGTATATGTTTAACAGAAGTCTTACACGTTCTGTTTCCATCTGACTCAAACCAACACTAGGCACCATCAGTACAGATTTTCTCAAAATTCTGCCCGCCAAGCATCTTAATTTGTTTATTGGCATGTAAACAACAATCACATTAAACTCTTACTGTAAAAGATAAAATACTGAACATAATCAAAAATGCAATAAAAATAATTGCAGAAATGACCTTTAGTACAAGATCACTATCTTTAAGCACCATATCAAAATCAACATTTTCCACATCTTCTCGCCACAGGCTCATGTACATATTGACGTCCGGCAATATGGTTGGGTCCGGAGAGCCGTCACATTTCATATAACGAGCCCACTACAGAACAAAACATCACAAATGGCATGTACTGGGCTGCATATCTGTAATTCATACTTTTTTTCCAAAAGCTCGAATCTGAATTGGCAAAAAAACTAACAATGAACAAAATCTGGTTACATTTAACATGACAGACAAAACAACTAAAGAATGAGATAAAAATTAATTCTTGTGTAATTCATTAGCCAACCATCTCACATTGTGTCACTTAACGGCAATTTGTACATGCTACTTTAAGTTAAATCATCGGAAATACTGAACGTACTTTGGCCTGCCTTCTGTTTTCAGCCTGTTCTTCATCCAGTGCAATATCATACTGACGATAGATTGAATCAAGTTCACAGAGCTGAACTTTTCGGATTTTGCACTCCTACAAAACAGTGTAGTGCACATTAAGGAAAAAATTACTTTATTTATACTCAGTATAAGTAAGCATTAGCATCATTGTGTAGAATGCAATATTTCTGTTTTTTGGTTGTTAATTTTTATTGCAATAACACACTAAAATGTAAATAAAGCATGGTATTAAGAGTACCAAAAAATGACAACAACACAGTTTTTAGCATATAAATATTGTCTTGAGCAATTTCAATGACTTTTGTGATCATGCATTGCAACAAACTAGCAGATAATAAAACTTTAAAAACTTAAAAGCATATACACAGGCCTTCATTTTCCCTTAAATGCTACAGTTTTGACTGGCATAAAACAGCCAGTAGCCTAAGTATTGCCAAAAACTTTTGCTTAAATGTACCAAAACCACATAACAGTTGTTACAGCAAAATGCCAAGCAACTAAAGACTGTGTTGTTGTTGGTGTCATATCTACATAAAATGTTTCTTTACCTTTGCACATGGTGCTTTAAAAATGTGAACATTATCAAACAGACAGGTAAGAAGTTTAGTTAATCACATCAAAGCAAAGATAAAATTAACAGTTAAACATATTATCAGATCACATCATGGCACACATACACATATTTTTGCATTGCATACAATTCTGTTTGGTATAAAAATATCATAAATACTGAACATGCAGACTGCTTGTTTACCTCATTCTCTTGTAAGAGTCGTTCTGCTGCTTCCCGTTTCTCTTGTTCTCTCCTTTCAATTTCTTCTTTCTCAGCTTGCTTCCTTGCTTCTTCTACAATTATTACTACAATTCCTCATCGATTCTTAATATTTGTATTTTAAACTATAAAAGTAAGATATATAGGACTATATGGGAAAAAACGTCAGCAATGAGGACCTGTGTTAGACAAAACAAAAATAGACAATCTGCATAATCCAGACAACAAAAGATGAAGACAATTCATTGGTCACATCCTACATCTGCCATAAGCATGACCAGTTAGTGCAGCAATACAGTAAACCCCAGTAGGTAGGAAAAAGAAAAGACAGGCCTAAGAAGATATGGCAAGACATGCTACAGAATGATCTAAAAGCGATGGATGTCAGCTGGAGAAAGGCAAAGTCTGTAAAAATCACTCATTGCCCAGTGTTCTAGCAGGAACAGGAGGACCTATGTCTAAGTCTAATATCTAAAAAAATAAAAAAATACTGTTAAAAAACAAAGACACACAATACCCTCTTCTTTTGCTTTTCTCTCAGCTTCTTCCTTTTTTGCACGCTCCTTTTTTGGATCCTTGGATCCTTTTGGTGGCTAAAACAAAAGCAAAATGCAAACACATCATATAAACTCAATCTAGAATATCACAAGGCAACCACATACATAAAAAACGTCCCTGCATAACATAATAGAAACAACATTTTCCTTTTTCTGATCATGCACACAAACAAATAGCTGTCCAGCTAATTGTGACTAATTCTTTAATGCAGTAATTAATGTATTATTTGAACAGCTCCAAACAGTTTTTTGTAATTTGATACCGGTAGTAAACACAGCTGAAAAGTTGAGTAGAAAATAAGCACTACAATTACCAGTTATGTTGACAAATATTAATTTTGCCTGAATATAACATAACAGAACATCCTCTTGTCCCATAATAGAGTAAATAGTTACGACAGCGTCCCAATGATAATTAATAAGCTCCAAGTTCTCATGGTTTCACTGTATAAATAACATCATATGTGGATTATAACAAGCATGGTATTAATAACTGTGAACATGCATGGTCCAAGACGGTCTGTCGATTGAAGCCTTGGTCAATTTCCCAGCCTGTGCATAGTCTGCACTTCTGATGTGGATTGTGTGACATCTTGGGTAGTATTACAACATCTAAGGATCGACACTTTTGGTAGTTCCTTAAGCGGCTGGTTTTGTTATGTAAAAATTGCTGAATTGAATATCGGACGACGAGAATATTCAGTATTCAAAATGGCTTTAATCAGAACATTATCCAATTAATCATAAGTGACCCACAAATTTACTGATCGTATGCATCCATCAGCTAAACTGCAGTTGGCAACAGGCCTAATGCTAAACTGTACTCTTAATTCTGCCTAGTGCTGCAAAAGGTAAATAGAACTTTTGTTTCTTGGAACTTTCGTTTCCGGGAACATTTGTCTCCAGGAACTTTCATCCCCTAGAAACTTCTGTTCCCTGAACTATCATTCCATAACACTGATTATTAGGCCTATACTGTACACAATTTTTGACGCTCTATGCCATAGGCGTCTATGGAACCATTGTCATCTGTCTGTCTGCCTGTAACAGATGTATTGTGGCTAAGCACTGGGTTGGGTCATAAGAGAAAATTTTTGCCCTGTGTTGAGGCTCTCTGTGTACAAAATTTCGGGGATGCAGTGCTAGTGAAACATTTTCAAATTTGGGGTTGAATGGACAGGGGTAAAAAAATGGACGTTTTTTTCAACAGAAAACTAGCCATATCTCGCCCTTTCAGATGAAATGAAAATCATTGAACTTAGATGACTTTAAATGTCAGTACTGCAACAGAAACTGTATAGACATGAAGTGCACGTCTTCTCTAGCCAGAGTTGGGCTTCCTTGTCACAGTGCAGATGGTAGTGCTGACACTGCTGTAAGGGCGATGAACGTTGAGTATAGGAAATGGCGTTTGGGGGGGGTCCTGTAACTCCAAAACCCCTTAACCAATTTCCATAAAACTTAACTGACATCAGTGATCACATTGACCACCCAACCCCACAAGCAAAATTTGGTTACAATCGGTTCAAAGGGAGCGTAGCTGCGCACAGGCCCGTCGAGCATAAGTGTGCAGTCAACAGCAAGAATAAACTCCCCAATAAACCCATCATTAACACCATAAATCTCCCCCTTCTCCCATCTATTTTTAAATTTTCAGATGTGCCTGTATTCTCCACCATGTAGAGTTTTTAGTAATTTTTTGCGATTTTGGGTTGCGACACACATTTTATACGTGAATTGTGTATAAAATTATTATTATTCTATTGCATGCTGTACGTTGATTGCCAAAGTGGCAGGACCGCTGCTATCGCGCGTCACGTGAGCTTTGCTCAGATTACTTGCTTTACTTTAGGGGCGACAGTTCCAGAGAACGAAAGTTCTCAGGTACGAAAGTTAAATGAATCCTGCAGAAGCTGAAGATGTGCCGAATCTGCGCACCGTAAATTGTGACTGCATACAGACCGTCCGTGCGCACGATAAATATAATCATTGTTATAACAATTAATTGATTCATAAAACCATGATAAACATGCTAAAATTACCATATTTCATACAGTTCGCTTCCTTAGCAACTGTTGTCAAAATGAAAGTAAGCTGCCAAAAACGATGTTACTAATTGCCGGAAACGGCGTCGAATAGGCCTAAGTAGCGGTGTGACCAGTAACCTCATCTGCAGCGGTTTTGCTGCAGTGGTGTATGCAGTGGCGTAGCGCAATGTTGGAGGCTTACAGCAAACTTAAAACAAAGCTGAAAACAAGCGCCGAACTCAAGGAAGCGCTTCAGGTTATCTGGGGCAACCTGCCACAGGGACCGATCGACAATGCTGTGAAAGATTTCTCAAATAAGGCGACTTGAGGCTAGTGTTGTTGCTTGGAGCTGGTGGTGAACACTTCGAACATTTGCAGTGACAATGGAATTCTAGCATTCGATCATTATTTAACTGTGTTGTTTCAACGATGTTATTAAATTGGTGTAGTAGCCGGAACATTTTTGAATGCTGAAAAATGTGTAGGCAGTCATGTTAAAAAGTCTGTAACTTCGTCGTTTTTCAACAGAATCAAATTTTACTTGGCAGTTAGATGGAGAAGGTTTTTTTAAATAAATCTGTATAATTTCAAATTAAAATTCCAAACGGTTGCTGAGAAAACAGCGAAAAACTTCAGGGGTAAACTTTTTTTGCCGCATTCTGTACATTTTGACTTGTGACCTACAAATGTATATGGTGCCAGTGAATTCAATTGCATATGCATACTTAAACAAATTTCATTTGTATGGTAAACAAGAAATTTGATGCTCACGAGACGCGCGAAAGCCTATATCAGTTTTTGTTCACAAACTGTCAATCTATCTCCAGCCATTTCGTCGCAGTTCCATCTTGGAGTGTGCGCTGCAGCCGAAGATCGCAAAAATCAATAAAACCCCTTATTGTGAAAGTTCAGGGTCTTTCAAAGTCATCGATGTTGATACGACTAAAAAGCTCGTCACTAATACTTGCAGACATGGAGAAGCTGCATACGAAATTTTCAGCATTGGACGTAGATTTCGATAATCTAAGTCTCGATTTTCTATGTTCAAGAAAACTGCACACCAGAGCATCAAAAAGCGGTACTAC
>Ga0056128_1013199_pt1 | contig 10007 bp, 9 predicted proteins | sample WorMetLIZISLAND2_FD_71113 | JGI IMG/M metagenome (GOLD analysis project Ga0056128, IMG submission 71113) | Marine gutless worms symbiont microbial communities from Max Planck institute for Marine Microbiology, Germany - Olavius geniculatus... ... | reverse complement strand
TACTTTCAGCAGTGAGGCTGGTTCCACCCCGCTGATGCGTTCCCTTTCTTCTACCGACTGGTCACAGCTACGCTATGCCGACGCCGACGATAAAGTACTATTTTAGTTTTTATTATCTGTCCCATTGCTATCGCATAGCATGTGGCATATTATAAAATCACTTGCATCTTTCTGTCTGATTCGATTTTGATGAAATTTTGCCAGTGACTAGGGGCTCAAAAAGTAAGATTAAGTTCATTTGGGGTGAAAGTCTAATGTCCCCTGTTCTTATTTTGCCACAATTTTTGCCCCTGTAATGCATTTTTAATTGGAAGGTTCACTTCGATGGTTACTTGCTACAATTTGACAGATACCTCATTATGCAGAATGTAGTACTTGTGTTTAAATACTTCTTTTATATCTTTTATATTGTTTTGGCTCTGGTGCTCATGATAAGGTATTTAGCTTTTATTTTAGGTTTTTTTAGAAATTTTATTTTGGTTCTGAGATTGATGATGATAAGGGATCTTAGCTTGTATTTTATTTAGATACATTTTTATTTTGTTTAGGCTCTGTTGATAATGATAAGGTATTTTAGTTATCGATTTTTTTTAATATTCAGGCTTTTGAGCTGATGATAATACGTTTTAGGTTTTATTTTGAATTTTTCTTTTATTGTGATATTTTATCATTATCCTGCAATTTAACTGATCAAATTTAATTCAGTTTAGAGAAGAAAGGCACCAAAGTGGTTGCTAAATGAACAAGTTGGTGCGAATTTGGCCAGTGATAGATGCAGACATCAGCAACCATTCGCCTAAATCCAGAAAACTGCCTGCAAAGCATATTGGTATGTCATTTCTCAGAGAAGAAGTATCCATATGCTTTCCGGGTCGCCAAGGAAGTGCTGATATGCCATACCGGTCCATACCGTCTCACATTGAGCATTGATTAAATATCATGATGTTGTGCTGTTTTGATGTTGTTGTAAGGTGGCCAGTGCGCTGATGACAATGGGACTAGCGTCAACGCTGGGGTGTTGTGACGGCTCAGTGGACAGAGTCGACCAAGCGGAAGAACTATGTCAGAACCTTCTCATTGTGCTGTTCACCATCATGTCCAAGGGCATCGATTCCAGCGAAGAGTCCGCCTGGAAGGTATCGATATGAAGAAGAAGAAAAAAGATTTCTCATAGACAGCTAGGTCTATTGCATGAGAGCTCATCCCCTTTGTGGTGCTTTGAGCTGGTGAGAGTGAAACCCAATTGAGCTAGCATACAATGATGTAACCCAAGTCGGCTGGATGGCCGGCTCTGTTGACAGCGAACGTTTTTAAGTTAACCATCTGAGTCAGTATGCCAGCAGCTCTGGTAGCAAGGCCTCTGTTATGCAGAACTCATTGTTTCTTTCTTAGCAATGGCCATAGCCACCACCAATAGGGATGGCTAGGCTGAGTTGGCCTGGATATTGATGCGGTTAATGGTTAATTGGTCTTTGTGGGAAACGCACCCATCTCGGAGCTACAGAGTGTCACCTGCTACGTGGGATCGCACAGTGTAATCTGCCACCCGACACAGTAAATGTTTCTTGCAATAATTTTAGCTAGACAGGCTAGTCGGTACTCAATTTGCCTATTGCAGAAGGATGGAAGGCTGAGTTGACCTTGATGGTGGTTATATACCGAGACGGTTTACCTGTCTGCGGACAGTTACTTTTCCAAGTACTAGCCACTTGGCAAAGGAAGGTATTGATTTGTTTAGTGTACCTAATGTGCTGTGAGGTTTGAGCTTTAAACAGAAATTATCTGTTAACTTTGTATTGAGTTAGTAATAATCTGAGTCTTATTTGCTTATTAGCTTTAGTTTTTTTACAAGATAACTGCTGTAGCTGTTGTTGTGTGGACCTGTGACATTTTGCTTTTGCTTGTACACTGTGTTTGATAAAAAACCGACCCCCTAGACATCGTGCAATAAAAATGTCAAATCTGAACGAATTTGAATAAGGTTTTGTACGCTTAATCCTCAACAAATTCCTGAATCAGTTGCTGAATTTCGTTGAAAAAATATTTTTTCCGGCGGATTTTTCTGGCAGATTTTTCCGGCGGATTTTCCCGGCGGATTTTTCCGGCGGAAAATATTTTTTCTTACCGAAATTATTAAATGTTGACTACTGATAAGAAAATATCTTCATTACCAATATGGCGTTACATACTGCAGTTGCTGAAGCGGAAGTGACATTTGTTGATGCAGTCATAATAACAAACAATAACAAAATGTTTTTTTCTGCAGATGATCGTGTTTTAATTAAACTACTGAGACAAAGAAAGAGTATGGTGCTAAAAAGTTTATTGCAGAATTTCCCAGCAAGCCATGGACACTGTCAGAGTTAAACAAACGGTTGCCTAGTACTGGACACTTCACGTTTTGAGGCAACCTCACAAAAGTCGTTGTAAAGTTGTAACTATTTTTTGCATGGGTAGATCTAACTGAAATTTGGCACTTTGATTGCCAATAGATGATGCATTATTGATGTAAAAATTTTGCCAGAATCAGATGTTGTTTGTTGAAGTTACGCAAATGTACACATTGGTTTGCTTATGTAACACCATATTTGTAATGCAGATATTTTGTTATCGATATTCAACATATTAATAATTTTGGTAAGAAATAATATTTTTTAACGAAATTTGGCAATCGCTTCAGGAATTTAGTGGGATTAAGTATACAAAACTATTTACATTCGTTCCTATTTGACATTTTTATTGCATGATGTCTAGGGGGTCAGTTTTTTACCGGACTTAGTTTATTTATCATCATCGTCATCATCATCATCATCACGAGCATGCCCCAGGCTGAAGCATAACCATGTCCACATGCTGCCTTGATTGTCCACGGTTTGCTGTAAGTCTCCACACTGAGTTCAGTTCATGGTTGAGTGGCTGAAGGTTAGCTTACAGCGTCCGTAGCCGGGTACAACGTGGACATCCTGCTTGAGTGGCGTCTTTAGTCCTTGGGCAGCCTATCGATATGTGAAGCGAGTGGCAAGAAATATTAGGAATTGTACTTTTTTTTAGAGCCACCCTTCGGATGAGTTATTTGTCGTTCACTGGTGGGGATTTTTTGGGCATTTTTTTTGTGAATCGCTGTGTTGCTAACACAGCTGTCTCATTGTTTTGCTGTTTCTTTTGTGCATTTACAGAGACTTGTTACCCCAAATCTAGAATCAAAATCAGTCTCAAGTTTTCATCCTTTGTCTTTTCCTCCTCCTTCTCTCTTTGTTCACCTCATTTTTTTGCCCTTTCTATTCTTTATTTTTGTTTTTCTTCACTCTGTCTTTTCTCCACCCTTCCCTCCCCTCCCCTTTTCAACTCCCCTTTACGTTCCATTGTTGCCTTTCTCTTTTTTGAGGGCCCCACACCTTGGTCTATCTATTGGGTCTGTGAGAGCAACGTAAGCTCATCCAGTAAGTCTGGCTGCCAAACCCGCCAAACGGTTTTTGTTGCATTTCGAGTTTTAAAAAATAATGCTTTCTGGTGATAGGAATGTTGTGTACACTTTTAACAAAACTTTTCTCTTATATTTCGCTGGGTGCAAGCTGCACCCATCAGGTATAGGGATCAAAGCCCCTAAATTTATATAGCGTGTAAGTTGACAAACGTGTATGGTTTCAGGAGCGGTGTCAGGTATTTGCAGCCATTGCATACGCAGCGGTAGACAACGAACTCGCTGCGCCGAAGACGGAACTCACAAGAAAACTGCTTGAGCTGCTTCTGCAGGGCTGCATCATGGAGTTGAAAGAATCTGGTAAACTGATATTTCTTTCTTATAATTTGACAGCTGTGGTTTTTGATCATGTTTAGTTTAAAGTCTAAGTTGCATCATTTTACGTAACTGTTATAAAGCGCTAATTGCCTTAATCAAATGTTAATTTGTCAATATTCATTAATCTTCTGGTTTCTAATACATCTTAATACCCTAATAATCAGGTTTTAAGTACTCACTTTTCCCTTTTCATATTCGGAACTCTGACGTCATCTGCAGGAGAGTTGCTAACTAGCTTTATTGCCTTGAGGTCAAATGCAGCTTAATTTATGGCCAAACAGCCTCAAAAGGGCCAAATTTTTCATCACTGAAAACCACAATATTACAGGACATCGTTAATTTTACTAACCGCACACCTCTAGTAGTGAACAAATAAACAATGACGTAATTTCTGATGTCATTTACTTGTACTATAAATCTAACATTATTCTGACGAAAATTAACGGATTTAGTATTTTCAAATGTGAATGTCAGTTTGTCAACCGAGCGTCCTGTGAGTGACGTCATCAGTATTTGTCACACGTTCGGGTGCGTTCAGCTGGCACAACATATTTGTGATAAAAATTACTTCAAAGTGGTGTTTTTATTTCAGTTGATCAGCATATTATTAATTAGTGTTACATTCTAGACATATTTAGCCAATATCGTTTTTTCGTGCAACTTGGACTTTAAGCTGTTTTTGCTGTAATAGGTTTTTGAATACCAGTTTTTCAATTGACGTTGACTGGTGTCTGACACTTTGTAGCTGTTGACTTGTAAAGTGACTGAAATGCTGGGCATATTTCGCTATGAATTGTAATGTAATGTAGTGTATTTTTGTATGTTGCATTTGGCTGCCTAATTAGTATTGAGGTGGGTGACTATTTGTGGGTTTTCATATTCATTTCATAATAGTGGAACTTGTGTTTAATTACACTGAACTTTATGCAGTGAATAATCTCTCTTGGTTAACAAGGTCACCGAATAGAAACATCTATTCTGCTTAATCGAAGACTGCTGTTTTTATTTGTCGATATATGAGATATATTGAACAAGTGATATAGCGGCAGTTTAGCTTAGTTAGTAACGTCGTCGGACCTTGGTTGCATCAGCAAAGTGAGTTAATCAACGCTGAGCCTGGTTAGTACTTGGATGGGTGACCATCCGTCTTCAGGCAGGTGAACCATCTCGGTCTGTAACCAGCCACCCAGGTCAACTCAGCCTGGCCATCCCTTCGTGGGTAGGTGCAACGAGTACTGGTGAAAACTGGGATGTTAACAGGCACATCGCACGATGCACTAGCCCATATCCATAGTCTCGCAGTGTAAGCTGGTGTCTAGAATTGAGATCAGTGCTGCTGTGTGGACCCTGTAGTTCGGGAAGGACTTTATTTCCTTATGATGGTGTATATTGGTTTGTAGGTCGGCAGTTGGCTGTAAGCACGAAGAATGCAGGCAACCTGCTGAAGTATCTCTATCACTTCTTGTCCACTGAAGATGGTGTCACTACTGAAAGCTTCAGCGTTCGGGTTTGTCTTTTAAAAACTTTTTTAAAAATTTCTTTGTTAGGTTGATTTAAGTTGTTCGAAAAAAGATTTTGTCTGAGACTTTCCTGTTAAGTTTGGTCTTAAACCAGATCAGTGTCCTGAGATCAAATTCAGTCTTGACTTTGGTCTATAACCTGACTTCAGTATAAGAAACTTGACCTCACCCAGTGTGTTTGTCTGCACCATCAATACTCGTTTTGTCTACCGAAAGGGATGGCCAGGCTGAGTTGTGTGCAATTGATACACAGAATTGTGTTTATAAGATTGATGCTGGACTGCTTTGACAATCAACTGCATCAAAGGACCATTGTAACCACTGGCAGTACTCGGCCATAAGGGACAGCGTTGTCATTGAACTAGCCATCAGTTGGGAAACGTGTAAAACGTGTGCTATGTTGGTGGTTTAATGGTTAGAAATTTGGACTTGCAATTGAAAGTTCATTGATTTGACTCCCATTTGGGACACTGTCAAGTGGTTACTACTTGGACAGTTGACTTTCTGCAATCATTTAAATCATCTCAGTATATAACCAACCAACACCAAGGCCAACTCAGCCTTTCATCCCTCAGGGGTAGATAAATCAGGTACCAGCCTGCCTGGTGTCGGATCCCCGAGCTCCCGCACGTGTGGGAACAGACACGATTCATACGAGATAAAGTTTAAGCATTTATTTACAGCAAACTTCAATCCATTCGACATCATGACGTCCCACACCGGCTGCTCAGCATGACAGCTTGTCACAGTCTGACGGGCCTCAGCTCGGTAGCCCGCCTCTATCGTCCGTATACCGTCACGTGACCCCCCGCCAGCCCGGAGCCCGGACCAGGTCTCTGACACCTGGATTGGGTTATGCTGGAGTGTGTTCATTTGCGTTGGGTGGCAGGTAACACTGTGTGATCCCATATGGCAGGTGACGTTTCGTAGCTATGAGATTGGTTTTTCATGTAAATCTGTGCTCTTTAAATCTTTAAATTATGTTGCTATGTGCTGTAGCTGTTGGAGGACATGCTGACTTTGTTTGATCTCATTCAGCTGTGGCAAGTCGACAGCTATAGTTCCGCGGTTGAACTTGAACAGATCGGCCTTCGCATGCTGCTCGCCTTCTGTGCCAACGGAGTTCTTGATGTATGTTCATTTCCTGCTGAATTTATACGTATCAACTGTGTTGTGATAAAAGATTTAAGCGGCATTTTTTTGTCCTTTTTTTCACTGGTTATGACACAAAATTAAGTTATAACTGCTTTTACATGAAACTGGTGATTTTGACGTTTAAACATGTTTTTGATACGGTCTTGATTTTTTTGTGTTGCCTGCTAAGTGTAGGAGACTGAGTTGACATAAGTTCACAGTAAGTCAGCAACTTACTGGAGAAGCGTGAAGCGTTTACTGTTTTCGGGCAAGTGTCAGCGGGCGGATTGGCATCAGCTGATACTGCAGCCATCCATTGACCGCATCAGTGAAGTTAGACCCAGAGTTTGCAGCTAGCAGACATACCACCACCTTTCGAATCAGCCACACTGGGCCTTTACCCTGAAGTTCGTATATTACTACCCATTTATCATCCTGCTGAGGGTAGGAGGCTGAGTTTCCCTGAGCACACAGTGGGTTAGGGGTCATCCATAAAGGACATGTGCAAAATATCAGCTAAAATTGACCCCCTCTCCCTTGTTTGTTTTTGTTTGCATTGACGCAACCCCTCCTCACCTTCTCCTGCCTGCAGACATCTGCACCTCGACTCGAAGGATAACAGACCATGACCACTCAGTAATGGCTGTGTGTGGTTATTTAATACAAGCCAAAAGTAATAATGTTGACTAAAAATTAACATAGAGGACACACAAATGCACCCTGATTCTTTCTGAGACTTTGGCACTTTATAAATCATTTACTTACTTACTTACAAAAATGAACAGTTGTTGTCATGGTGCAACTGGTTTCAGTTATGTGTAAGTGCACACGTCCACTTTCACTGAAACCCCCCCCCCTCCGCCTTTTCTTTTTGTCCCTTTTTGTTCGCATTCAGTTTGACCCCCTTGCAGGCTCTCCCACGCAGCATGGACATCCTTTACGGATGACTTCACAGCAATTTGCTCATGGTTGAATCGTGGGAGTGTCTGAATTATAGTCATGACTGTGTGTGTGTGGTAGCTATGCAGCGTTGCGGCAGCCCAGCTTCACAGCATAATGCAGGAACGACCTGTTGAGAAGCTTCAAGAATCTTGCTTCATCGTTGGCTCCATCGAACGGATTCTTACTATGTCCGTCAGTGGTATGACTTTTTTCATTTTTTTCCTACTCCTTAAGTTATCTGATGTTAGGAGTATTAACTAAAGGTGTCTACAGAGCAATGTAAATGGGTGAGCAGTAATGCATTATATATGTACATGTAGTAGGCACCATCTAATGGCGTCGGTGGCTTATGTGACTACAGGCACATATGCGTCAACCAATGACCAGTGAATGAGCAGTGATGCATTACTGTTCGCCCATTGGTCAGTTTATCAAAAACTAAACTACACTGTGTTCAGAAAAAACACCCATTCGCGTTTTCTTTTATATCTCTGTGGAAAATGTTCAAATTTTCATAAAATTTTCTGGGAATGTTTAGGAGGAAACAAGTAGTCCACAGGTGAAAAGTTACACCAATTGTTCATTGTGTTGACTGAACCAAAAAATATGCTAATCCGTTACACAATTTTCCGTTGTGAACTGTTTTCGTGGTTTATCTTCTTGGCTAAGTGCGAGATCCTCAACTTTGTTGATGTTGACAGGCGTACGTGCACTGTGTCACTGCCTACATGACCACTTGCTCGCTATCAGTCGAACGGCTTAATACTGCCCGTCATGTCATTTTTTATTTAAACATTTTATCCCATTATTATTCAATTGTCTGTGTATTGTAAGGAAACGTCTTGCACAAACTTGCTGCTTATAACCCTTGCTGACTTGCAAACATTTTGTCAAAAGTTTTTCTTCAATGGTAAACATCATAATTTACAGACACGGAAGAATGACGTCACCTTGACGTCACAGGTAGCAAAGAATGTCTAACTTTTCATCAGTGGAATGCTTGTTTACTCCTAAACATTTTCTGAAAATTTTGTGGAAATTGGAACATTTTCCACAGAGATATAAAAGAAAACGAGAGTGGATGTTTTTTTCTGAACATCATGTATATCAGTTCAGTTCAGTTTGCAGCTCTGTATGCTTTTTTAGATTTGTTTATTGCTTACATCCAACGTGTCAAGGACATGCTGCAATGTATTCCAAACATTTATTTTGACAGTAGGTCTAGTGTGGAGCATGATAGATCTGAAGTTGAAACTTTCCGTGTGAGTATGGTGGGAAGCTGATGACTATAGTTTTGCCCACCTCACCTGAATACTGTCGCTACACTACCTTGTGCAATGCAGAATTCACTGTCTGTGTCTGTGTGTTTCTTTCAGTGGACGTCGAGCGTTACAACTGCATGCTGCCGGTCATGAACACAATGCTAGAGAAGTGCGAGCACATGCTTAACACGACTGCCCACCTTCCCAGCATGCCTCACTCCAACGACGACCCCGCCTACTGCGATGACTTCCGCATCTATCTCCAGTCAGAGGAATGGAAAACGTTCATGAAGAAACAAGTGAGTAGCAAGTTTTTTCCAGTGTCGTGTGTCTTTTCATTTCTTGCAATATCTTAAAGGTTACGTATCGGTATAAGTCTTTATGGAAAACCCATTGCAGAGTTTTTCTTTTTTGTGTTTTTTTATTAATACGCGCATTATAGTGTTATATTGATGGAACAATGGGTGGCCAACATTTGATGGGTAGATACCCTTCTGGCCTTTTTCTCATGGGCCAAATGGAGTCACATAGTGTAATTTATGACCCAACAGTAGGGTTTACAACCCAGGTTAACCCGAACCCGAAAACCCAGGTAACCCGGAGTTTTTTCAAACTTGAAAACCCGGGTTTGGAGAGCTTGCAAACCTAGGTTTTTGGGTTTGAATTTTGACCTACATTATGTTTAATTACACGTTAAAATAACTCGGCAGAATACGCAGTGGACGCTGTCAAACTGGCTTCTCGCAGATTTATTAATAATCAATAATCTGTACCTTGCCGCCGAGCAAAGGGTTCCGTGCGAAAAACCGGCCGATCGAAACTCGGCAGAGAGCCTCCGATGAGCCTTCAGGACTGAATGGGTTAACAGTTGTTTGAGTCGCGCGTACAATTCATAGTTTGCAGGAATGACTCGATAGTCGACATTTCAAATCGGACTTGAAACGTCATGAACTCACGATTCGTTGGCTCGGGGAAATTTGGCGTCCGTGAAGCGTGACTTCAAGGACTCCCTCTCATATTCAGCTATTGAAAAAAGACGCCAAATTTGTTGCAGTTGCAGACTGAAGACTCGCTTTTGCAGTGCTGCGTGGTGAACTGTGGAAGGTTTTCTTAATTTTGGGATTGATTAGGCCTACTCACATTTGACTTGTTGCGATGCAGAAAATATAGTTGAAGGCTTACGTGCAAAAAGTACAGATTGGTGAACATGACTTGGTGGGTAAGCTGATTTTCACACGAATACGTCGATATTTATTAACACCGAATTCCCCTGTGTTGTTTTTGTATAAGTTCAGCAAATGAACAGTGAGTCTTTGCTGATATAAGTAATAAGTGTGTACCAAATTAAAA
>Ga0056128_1013198_pt1 | contig 10008 bp, 3 predicted proteins | sample WorMetLIZISLAND2_FD_71113 | JGI IMG/M metagenome (GOLD analysis project Ga0056128, IMG submission 71113) | Marine gutless worms symbiont microbial communities from Max Planck institute for Marine Microbiology, Germany - Olavius geniculatus... ... | reverse complement strand
CACATATCGCTTCGTTGCAGTTTGTTGTCAACAGCTGTTTTGTTAAAATGTTTAATATTAGGTCGAAAGTTGTAATTGAAGAGTGTCAGCGTTATTTTAATTTTGATTCAGTATTTGATACAATAGCTAAGCGGACACATAAATTTTTAACCAGTTATGACAACTCTGACAGTTTGTTGTGTTCTGTACGCCATGCATGGACTTGATTATTTTGTTTACTTAAGTTGTGTGTGTTTTTTTTGTTATTTGCATTTAGCCTCTGTTTCTACCATGTTTATGGTGAATAGAGCTTCGTGTGTGTTAAGCATGAAATAGCCTAGGCAGTTTTTGTGTTTCGCTTAAATTATTTAATGATATATGGCCCATAGAAAACCATGGAGAATGCTTTGCTTGCGCAGGCTATATTTGTGGGAGCAGTTTTCTCGATCAAAGATTCTTTGTAGCTTTTAGTCCGCGTGGCGCCAGCGAACGAGCGTGCGTGTCTTAATCATCAGCTATATAGCGTCTCGTCACATCATGCGACTTTTACTTATTTATTTATCGCTGCAGACGTCGCTGTCATTTGTTCGCATGGGGGCGCGCGCCCGCCCAGCGCGTCGGAAGTTCGCTCGGCTGCAGAGAGTTAACTAACTTACAGCAACGAGCATCATGTGAAAGAGTTGTCTATCTCATCCTGTCCCTACCATCGTGTGCGGTCGCTGGGTGATTTATTACGTCATCAAATATGGCCGTTGGCGTTTTGTCGCGCGGTCGACACTTATTATATATTGGCGCGAGTCACGGGCGGCCAAGCAGTCAGGCAGGCACTTCATTAAACCTGGCCACGCGGCCAGACGACGACTACGACGTTACGCTTGACGTGCATGCGACCATGGTGTGACTCTCTCCCGTCTTGTCTCTCTCTCGCTCGCTTACTCACTTACTTACTTACTTACTTACGCTCGGCTGAGCAGCCCGGCCGGCCGGTGCCCGATTATAGGATCGCCCTCCACAAAAGTCTCCCCCAGTCGACAATTTACCGGCAAAAATCCGGGGCGGATTTTTGTCGAATATTGTCGGCCAGAGAGAGACTTTTCTGGAGGGAGCGATCATATAATGGGAAGACTTTTATGGGGCCGGCGATATTTTAATAAGGGGCGATTCATAGGCGATTCCGTGATTATCTCTACGCGTGCGGATTTTTCACGGGGGATACATTTTATTGTGACACCGGCCGGCAGGCAATGTAATTATGACACGACGTCATGACGAGTTGACCGATGACCTCGGGGTCACTCACTGCTAGTGCCAGGCACACGCACCTGCCCGGGCTACGAGCCACGTGACGCACCTCGTGACAGCTCTGCAGGAAGTATGCATCGCAGATATACTAAAAACTGTCCAGCATTGACAGTCGCAGACATTTGCGACAGCTACAGTACTCTGACTTCTGATTCGGAAGCAAGTAAACTTTAAGATGGCCACTCTGATCTACCTGCCTGGCATGGTTATAGCTCACCTGACCTCCGACTCAACTGTCAGCTGCAGTCTCTGAAGAAGGTCGTCGTCAGCTGCGTTCTGCCAACATTTTTGTATTCAACTGTCAATTCGTGTACAAAAATGGGAAAATATGATACCATCTGGCACCGACCGACCTCTGTTCCTGGAAGAGCCTTCCTAGAAGAACTTCAAACGGTTATATCTTCGTAACGATGCCAGATAGACGCATGCGTTGAGGTATAACAAGATAAATGGCAACTAGTGCCATCGACCATTATTGGAAATTTTTTCCTCTCAGATCCTAAAATCGGGCAATATTTTATAAAGTTCGGGGAGACAATTTCCAATAACGACTTCGACGCCAGTCACTATTAGTGTAATATTAAACGGGTCCCAATTAGACGCCGGGTCTCTAATACAAACCGAAAGAAACGAAAAAGCTTTTAAATTAAAAGAATACAAAAGAAAACGATGCGAGCGAGGAGTACATTATATTGGTCACAATCTAATATTTCTTGGTGTTCTTTACTTTTTATTCAGCTACCGTTGGTGGTGCATACAAATTTCCATTATAGGCCTACAATGATTAAGAAATCTACGTTCTGTAGAAACCGTTCCGTATTTTTACGCACATTGCAATGCAATAGTTAGACATCATATAAATCAATATGGAGGCATGGGAATGTAGAGTGACGGGGGCCTATGGTATATGACGGGTCGTGTCAGATCGCGTTGACGTTAACACTTTGTCAACCGGTGACGTAGGTTTGTCTGCATGTAACGGAACAATCATCGACCAAGTGTTCTCACCGCAGCCATACCGTACGCAGTCGTGTATCGAACGTAAATCATCTTTTCTTCGTCGTTTCGAGCGCGTCTTCCAGTGACGCCCGTCTGGCAATAAATTATTTTATTTCGACCTCCCACAATGCATATACTTCGTCGTCTGCAGGCTCGTCGCTTCAACTTCGATCCTTCGTCTATACGTATACACGGTGCACGAGTCGATGATTTGCTAGCTTCCTGCGACCTCGATGTTGGGACGACTTGGTATTATACATCATCGATGTAGAATGAGTGCCGATGGAGGACGGAGACCGACCGGTGATCACGCAAAGTTGTAAACAACGGGACAGTGACCAGCGCATGACCACACTGATGTACGGCAAAGAAACAGTGGCATAGCCAGAAATTTCAATTGGGAGAGGCCTCGTCTCGCTTCCGCTCCCTTCCTTTTCCCCCCTTTTGTCCTTTTCCTTTCTGCTCATCCCCCTTTCACCCTCCCTCCCTTCCTGTGCCTTCCCCTTTTCTTTCTTCCTTTCTTCTCTTAAAAGAAAACCCCCCAAAATCCAGTTAAGGGGTCTGGGGGAACGCTGTGATCTCCGCCAGAGGGGTTCTGGGGCGGAGTACCAGCCGAAATCGAATTTGATTCATTTCAGGTTTAAAAGATGAGATCTGGTGGCAACAATTTTAATTATTCTTTCGAAAATAAACTGACCAAATTGGCAAATTCGGTCAAATTTTGTACAGTTTATTTGTATACTTATGTTTTGTCTGTAAGATTGGGGGGCCTGGGCGCCCTGGCCCCCTTTGGCTATATATACGCCACTGCAAAGAATCTCCCGGGTCGATTTTATTGCTGATGCGCTAGGCTTAGGTTGCTATTGATCACTAATAAGAAGTCGCATATTGGCTTTCAAATGACATTTTAAAAAGCAACTATTTCGGATCATTTCAAAGAGCCATAACGCACTATGGAATGCCAATCGTGCAATATTGTGGCTTGTGGCTAAACGGTAAGTTGTAGAAGGTCGGCGATAGTACCATCGGATAGGACGCTGGCAACTTCTTATAAGCTGTCAACAGTAACCAGTCTTTATTTGGAGGGGTTTGGCCGCAATTTTTAATGGAATGTTTCAAGCTTCAAGTGGCTGTATCTCGGAAACGGTCAGAAATAGGGCCAAGGTTGCTATTGGTCACTAAAAAATCGCAAACGCCCTTTCAGATAAAATGAAAATCATTGACCTTGAATGACCTTAAAGGTCAGTACTGCAACAGAAACTGTATAGGCTGTAGCGCGTCTTTCCTAGCGACAGCTGGGCTTTCTTGTAAAGCAGCATGCCCTACGAGTACGATGCAATGTACTAAAACAAATTAGAAAATGTCACACAAATCAAATGACAACGGCTATGCATTTGACAGCAGTAACGTAGACGATGTTTAGTATCCACGGATTAATAGTTTCTTACAACGATGGTATCAGCAGACTTCAAAGCTAAGTGGGCCTTTTGATTACAAGTAGTTTTAGTGTATTGTACACATTGTTCTGCCTTTACATGTTTCTGTATTGTTTGTGTTTGTTGATGATCTATTTCAATGTAATGCTTGTGCGATTGTCGCTCGTCAAATAAAAACAACTAGGTTGCTCACTCCCTTGCTTGCTTGGTCTAATGACCGAACTGTCCGGCTGCAAGGCACAACGTAAGCAATCAATGTGTTTCTTTCTACGACGGAGGTCTGGGGAAGCCACGAGATGAGATCTTATGCAGCACGATGATTTTTTTATATTCGACGACGCTCCCTCGCTCCCCCCTTTCTCTCTCGTCTACCCTCTCGTCATGCACGCACGCACTTTACAACTCAATATTATAACAACGCGGCCAACGATTGAGACAGCAGCTAAGCAACGCTGCAGCGTATAGCGCAATTATTCATATGGAGACCACCCCGTGCGCTGAATGCACGGAACACGGTCACAATACCGTTGTCGTCCCTACACGTGCTGAATGCAGCAGTGAAATTGATGAAAATGTCGTGCTGTGCGACCTCGCGTGTGGCTTTTCTATGCGAACATTAAAAAGACGACGCGTCATCGGATTCACTTCAGCAGAGCTACTGAAACAGAGTGTCATTTCAACGTCATTATAAGCAGTCAGACACTCGGTTGCTGCTGCTGTTGCCGCTGCTGCTGACGATGATGATGACGATGACGATGATGCCATTGAAGTTGAATGGAATTAGCATTCACGAAAGAAGCATAATGTATACTTTAGCAAAAATGGATATACGAGCAATTTGCAGTAAAATTAGATTAACAATGATTTGTCAGGTAACGGCTTATTAGAAATTGTCAGCGTCAGCGTTAATATAATAATAATAAGCGAGTCTCTTTGGCAGTCCAGCGCTACAACTCGGTAGCCTTCAAAGGAATCTTTGCAGTTCCTACCGAATTGGACTAGTGCCACTCAAGCAACTTGGTTATTGTTTTTAATTTTTGTTTTTAACCCCCGGGAACCTTTACTACCGAAAGTATAAAATACAAAAAAATTATTATTATTATGTAAAAGAAATGTGTTCGACGATGTACACTTTTTATCATTCGGTATAATACAGTTTTTGTGCATCATTGCTTTTGCATAATATTACATCTAAGTCAAAAATGACTCGCATCAGCCTATTTACTGACAATTATTTGTGGCAGTGATTAGTCATTATACGTGCATTGTTTTATTTTTCAATCTAATAGTACGCAAATTTAAGCCAATGGTGCACAATACCAGTTTATTATACGCGACGTAAATTTGCGTCGTTTTTTTCTCGAAATTAGCACGAAAATAAAATAGTTCTGACAGTTTCGTGGCCATGCCCATCTGTTGCCGAGTCGACACGGAATACGATAAATCGCGAGTCCATATAGAACAGACGATCTCTGTCGCTTTGAGTGACGTGACGTTTAAGCGCCGTGCCTAACGCTGATTCGATCCGACTCGGGGTTTAGCTGTTGCTCGTCGACCTGTGAAAACGCTTGATACAATGTCCGTTACTGACGCCGGGGCGCTGCATATGGTCGCTATAACGTCAATGGACCTGACTAATATAATCGACTCGCGGCTTGGCTATAGCTGCGGTGTTAGGACTTTAGCCGTAATTATCGACACAAAATCCATGCTAACGTCAATCACGCACGATAGCCGAGCATTGTATGCCTATACACGATCAGCGCATCGACCAGCTGTGATAGACCAGATAACAACTGCGACAGATCTGACGGACATCATGTGGGGGCGCAACTGGGGCGGGAAACATACAAATACAAATACAATAAATTTAAAGTGAAAAATGCCAATAACACTACAGTCACTTTACAGTCAACTGGGGAAAATGAAAAAAACAAGTGAGTTTTTTGTTCAGTTTTAAATGTTCGCAGGCAGTCCGAAGACGTCACTTCTGTCGGCAGATTGTTCCAAATTTTTGCTGTAGCGACAGGGAACGCTCGGTCGCCGATCTTGGAGAGCCGTGTCACTGGTACAGCCAGTGCCGAAGTCGACGACGAGCGCAGGCGTTGTCGACCAGGTAGTCCGATGACAGGCTGTAAAGCGTCAGCCAGGTAGGCCGGCGCAAGTCCATGGAGACACTGGTAGACTAGTACGGCCAGTTTGTATGATATTCGTTCTGGCGTACGCAGCCAATGAAGACGCTGAAGCAGCGGTGTGATGTGGTCGTATCGACTGGACTGGAACACGAGTCGAACCGCAGCATTCAAGACCGCCTGGAGACGATCTAGCTGGAACGACGGTATACCAGCCAGTGTAGCATTTCCGAAGTCAAGTCAAGCGTCAAGTGGACATGCCCTCCGCCTCGCAAAAATGTGGTTGGACCGTTGAATAGGAGTCACAATGCACTGAAAGCGTGATTGAACTGCCCTCACCGAGCTTTCTGAAGACATGATAGAGCTCCCGAAGTCGATGTCGCTGTCACATTATGACGAAAACATAGCTTAGCCTCTGACTCTGAGGTGAAAAAAACAGTTAACGCATACAGGTGACGCAGTGGGTTTGACCAATGTACCATTAAAAAGCCTGCTACTAAACATAATCCGGCCACAAAATTAACGCAATGACAATAATCAAATTAATCAGACGGAATTTTTAAAGCGGTTACAAGAACGTCATCCAGTCAGACAGAATCAAGTCATATAATATGATGTGACAGGAATAGGCGTATGATTTTCGAGAAAAAAGTTTTCTGTAGCTTGCGACCCGGCAGACACGACAGTTATGGGGTGTTTACACGATCCAGCATTCATCCAGCTAGCTGGATTTTTTGTGATAATTAGGAAGACGGGCGGGTTGTAACCACAGATTTAAATATTAATGATATTGGTGATAGGCATATTGGAAAGCCTATATATAACACGTAGGCCTATCAGCTGTGGGCTAAGTCTAGGCCCGCTTACGGCTTAGCCCACAGCTGATAGGCGGCGGGGTTCCATCAGGGCAGCTGGATGTTTGCTGGAAGTTTGCTGGATCGTGTAAACACTTTATTAAAGTCTACTCAAGCGAGAAGACATACGCGGCAGAATGTCACGCACGCGTTGATTGTCAGAGTTCGACGCTATGCGAGCGACGCTGCAGTCTATACGCACCCGGCGCCCCTCAAGACTGATTCGATACGCAATCAAATCAGTCTTGAGGGGCGAGAGTTAACCGAGCAGAAGCGTCTATAATGAAGAAGATGCCCCGTGATCCCCGAGTCCGCGTCACCACCGCACATTAACCCCCACTGAATATAAGCCCCCGGACATGGATCCCCTTTTTTCCAGGAAACCCCCATCCACTATCTGCACCGAGAAAAGATGTACTCCATATTATTTCAGACGGTTTTATTTCTTGACAAATATCTCAGCATTCAGCAGGGATCCGACGAAATACAGGAGAAAATATTTTTAAAACTATCAAATGAAGGCATGTTACTTGCTTTTTACTTGATGCTTGAAATAAAATTATCGGATAGCACTGCATCGGATGTAATTCATGGCTGTGTATGCGTAAAACCTAACTGAAATTTTTCACTAAAAGTGATCGTCTTTGCCCCAAATACCCCACTGCATCTTCACCGTGTGGGCTTACGTCAAGGGCTTTAAGTCCATTTTGGCACTCTGGGTGCCGGAGCATAATAAAGGCGTAAAATTGTTCGCCGAATAAACTAACTCTCTAGCATTTCGGCGACACACGGCGGCTGGCGTGAAATACGTAACGACGTGATGATTATCTCTGGCCATTGGATGCATGCGACGCCAGCTATTCACCACCGCATTATCCACCTTGCTGACCACTACCAGCTTGAGGCTGTGTTAACTTGGTATACCTGTATACAAAGCGGCCTTTGAAACTTAGGCCTACACACAATGAACGGTGGGTCACCGGAGAGAAATGGCACCAATTGAAGAGATAATGGATATGGTTAATAGACTGCAGAGAAAGCGTTGTTTTTCGGTCGATCATTTAATTTTTAAATAAACAATTTTACACTTGAACAATTACGTACTTTCGCCGTCTGAAATTTTCGCTTACTATGTTTTGTGCGCAGCAGCAGTGTTGCACATGTATTCTTTGGGGCTAAGAAATTGCTTATTATAGGCTAAACTTTGAGCTGCCGGAATATTGTGAGAAAATCTTTTTCTTGTCATAAAATTTTTATTTAAAAATGCAAAATTTGAGATTTAAAAACCCTATTTTGGTAAAATTTAAGGGTATATTTACATTGTGAACACTCATAATCTTTTCTGTCGAAATTTTTCAGCTTTTTGTCGTAATTCTGTGGGAAATTTGCAGTGTCTGTCGGAGAATTTCAACTTTCTACTTCACCTATTTTTAACCCATGACACTGCTGTTTTTACAGCGGCGCCTGAACCAATCATCATCACATTATTACATAGGGCTCCCTATATCGTCAAATCGCATTATATGTTATTATGCAGAATTATTTAGCAGAGAGTCGGCGTCGGCAGAATGATAACGTATTAATAGACATGTTCTAGTCATCGTAGAACGAACGGCTTGTGCCATCCGTTCGTGTCCGACGATCACTTATCGATGACGAGTTAAACCACGTTGTCAGCTTCTATTTACCGCCATACAGGCCTACTCCAAACAGTCTGTGATAGAATGCTGCTCACAATGCTTGCAGCTTGGTAAATACCAAGTTGCCAGTTCACTGCTCTTCAGAATTCTGACGTCTGTCTCATTCGGACACACGCATAAGCATAATAATCTAGACCTATATACACTGTGTCCCAAAAAGAAACGTGTCAATTTGATTGTCCATATTTTCGCCAAAAATCAACCAATTTTTAAAATTCTTTTACTGTTGCATTCTGTGGACAATTAGCAATAAAATGGTTATTAAATATCCCGCCATACGTTAACTGTGTCACTACACTACCTTGTGAAATACAAATGCAAGAAAAACTAACAATAATAAACAGCAAGCGTGTTGGTGAACGAAATACACTTCTGACAAAAAAATGCAGTGAATGATCTGTACGATGCTACACTTTGTTAGATCCGTTTCTTTGGATATCTGACGTGTTGGGCAATATGTTTGTTTCTGGCCTTTGTGGTTTAGCAAGCCTACCATTTCATCCACAGTGATCACGTTCTCTTCAGTACGCGTATGCTTCAGTCTGCCGGTCTCATGCCGTTGGTCGGTGCTGCATGTTTTCAAAATCAGTGTTAATAACATTTCCACGCTTTCCCTGTTGCAGTTTATCTTCAAAAATTCTGCCAGTAGCCTATTCTCCAAAAACGGTATTTTTTGAACCGGTACAAGTTCTTAATCGGAGCCTTGTTTCCACTGCTAAATGGGATATTACATTACCGGTATATCTTTAGTGCATTAAAGATTATTATTCACGACAATATAATCTGCTTTTGTTTACAAACATCAGAAATGTATATAAAAATAAACATAATTTAATTCTTGTGTAAAAATGAGTAAAAATTGTTCTAGAATATATATGTATAATAGTGATTTTGGTGATTTAAAAAAAAATTATGTTTCACATGGTAGTATAGCGACATAGGTGAAGTGTGGTAAGATATTTAACAACTACTTTATTGCAAATTGTCCACAGTATGTGACAATGAAAGATTATTTTGAAAATCGGTTACTATTTGGCAAAGACATGAAAAACAAGCTCATGTTCATATGAAGACGGAGTCTGTTCAATGCATTTCGACATGCAGTTTACAGTATATTTCCGTATAAATAGAATCAGTGAGCTGTTTAGACCGGTAGAAAAAAATCAAACAGTTTAATTTCAAATTGTACAGCAGCAATAATCCTTTCATCTTCTGTATTATTTTAACTAAACAATAAACATTGTCAGTTACGAAACCATTCGATTCGTCGCCAGCGCTTCAGTATAAAAGGTCCGTCGTCACCATGCGTCTATCTTGCACAGTTACGGGGATATGACGCCTCAAATATTGGATGCACGGACGTGGACATGGAAAGAAAAACGGAAGAAGGGAAAGAAAAAGAGGAAGGGGAAAGGGAAGGAAAGAGAAAAGAATAGTGGAAGGGGAAAAGAATGGAAAAGAGAAGGAGAAAAGGAATGAAAGGTAAAGGGAAGGGGAAGGGAAATGGAAGGGAAAAGGAAAAAAGGGGAAAGGTAAAGGGGAAGGAAAAGGGGAAGGGGAAAAGGAAAGGCGGAAGGAAAATAGCTTAAGAAAAGTAGGACGCACG
>Ga0056128_1013197_pt1 | contig 10008 bp, 8 predicted proteins | sample WorMetLIZISLAND2_FD_71113 | JGI IMG/M metagenome (GOLD analysis project Ga0056128, IMG submission 71113) | Marine gutless worms symbiont microbial communities from Max Planck institute for Marine Microbiology, Germany - Olavius geniculatus... ... | reverse complement strand
TGGAGACACTGGCGGCCGATAGAGAAGAGTGGTGGGAGGTGTGTGACGAGGGCTTGGCGGCCTTCGACATCAACTACGACCAGGAGGCAGATGCTCGTCGAGCTCGTCGACACACGGTCACAAGCGTTCCTGCAACTGGTCCTTGCTGCCACATTTGTGGCAGAGTCTGTGCATCCGATTTTGGATTAAGGAGTCATCTCCGGTGCCATCGCCCGTCATTGACCAGCTAGCACAGCGTCATCGTCGTTCGCGACAGACAGCACCAAGCAAGCAAAGCAAGCCTAGAGGGCTACAGAAATGTAGATCAGAGGTGCCCTATGGCTCGGGTAGGGCGTGATGTTATGGTACGAAACAAATTACTCTACTTGGTTTACCTCATTCAGCTTATTAACGTCAACAAAAGGCACTGGAGACGCACAATGCAAAACTGACCATAGAAACAAAATTCGCAAAATCAAAATTCTACACTACCATTTACCACAATCTTTTCACTTCGTTTTAGGTCCAGTGCCAACTGCGGACAGCTAAACCTACTCGGTATATAACTAACTCAAAGGCCAACTCAGCCTTCCATCCTTCAGTATAGCTAAATCAAGTACTGATCTGCTTGTAAAGGTATAAAAGGTGAAAAGGTGTCAATTTGTATAGCGCATCTCGCGTACAACGCCTCTAATGCGCTTTTCGTCACTAACCCGAGCCGCCAGCCGCACGGCCACCACGGGCAGCCTGCAGACAGGCCAACGCAGTGGCCGGCTAGGCAGTCCCAGTCAGCTGTACCTTCCGTAACCCATAAATAAGTTACTACTCATTTTACCATCCCACGGAGGGTAGAAGGCTGAGTCGACCTAGCTGGCAGACTTCGCACCGAGATGGTCTACCTGCCCGCAGGCAGTCACCCATCGCAGTATTAACCGGGCCCAACATAGAGTAACTTCGTTTCAGCCAAAAAGCGTTACCAACTACGCCACGCTACCATGCTTGGTTGGCATTAAAATGAAACGTGTTCATCTGCGTCGAATGGCACCTGTAATGTTGTGTGATCCCATATGGCAGGTGATGATGCTCCACGGCTTTGCGACGGGTTCCCTTTTAACTATTTTAAACTAAAAACCGACCCAAACAAGAACCAAGTTGAACCTCGGTGCTGATGGCAACGAACTGTTCAAAGGCAGTCGACTGACGTTCGTAAGGCAACTCGGCTACAAGCACATCAGCGTCGTATCTTGGCCTTCGCCGATTCATCGTTTCAGACTGACTGGAGGCTACTGTGTGACTGGCGATAGAACCCACCAATCCCGGAAGCGGAAAGCGTCGATCCTTTGGCTCCAGAGGACCCAACCGTGTCTCGGGCCACTGGAAATATGCATCTAAAATTCAAATGATAACAATAACTAGGGATTATATCTTGTGAAAGTTAAAAATATTAATAATATTTCTGTCAAAGATAACTCAAGAGTGGAGGTGACCAGTCTAGCAACTATCAGGCTTAGGAAATAATAACATTAATAAGGTTTACACAAAAAACAACAATAAGAAACTTTTTGCAAGTCTTAACCAATTCAAAAGATGACCAGTAATTAAGTAAGTAAAGGTACAAGAAAGTAAACCAGTAACAGTGTCAAAGTAAAACTTCTGAGTTAGCAAGTCATAAAACAGAATAAAAATTTTGGGAGAAAGAAAGGCCAATTACGTGTACCCTACCACCATACTGTCTCAGCCCATACATTTTCAAGTTCCAATCTGTTGTAGTCCCCTAAAATTGTCTGACAAAAAATCCATGACTTTCAATCACATATCCCTTCTGTCATTACCATCAATTTACAATTAGCATCAAGGGAAGAATCCCAGCCATAAAGCTAACATCCGCTGAAAACTAGGGTTGTTAATGGTTATCCAGTTAACTGATTAACCGGTCCTGAAGGCATAACTGAGCTTCAAAATGCCCGTCCAGTTAACCGCTCTGGTGTTTTGACTTTGAATGAATGAATATGTCAATTTGTATAGCGCCCAATTAGAGAAGACCTCAAGAGCGCTCGCAGCCAAATAAATGAGTTTTTTCGCAAATGTATCTCTGGACAGTGACGAAGTCCGCAGGTCGACAGGGAGGCTGTTCCAAGTGGCCGGGCCAAACACAGCAAAGTCCCTCCGACCGATCATGGTCCGTGTGCATGGCACGACGAGTGCCCTGTTGTTTGCCGACCACAGCTGTCACCTGCCGATGACAGACGAGACTGGGGTGCACACATCTGCAAAGTACGACGGCGCCTTGCCCTGTCTGTCTGTGTGTGCATGATGAACATCGACAGATGCTTGGTGGAGCTTAGTTATTCTAAGCAGTGTTTGTCAATTTGTCCCCTGTCATGTCGTCCACCAGTGATGTCAGTCACTGATGCTGCACAGCCAGCTGCTGCATCACCACTGTCTGTCGATCACTGGTCGGTCTTTACCACTCACGCACGCTGTCAATTCATCCAGGCCAGAACTAATCATGCATCAGTAGTGGGCACCCTGAGTCTGTCTGTCTCAATCATCCACTCTCTCTCTCTCTCTCTCTCTCTCTCTCTCTCTCTCAGCAATGCACCGCTGACCAATGGAGCTTGTGTTAAGCGGCGTCGGGCTGTGAGCGGATAGTGGCGAAACACCCGGAGGGTGCGTTATCACTAGATGTCCGTGCTGGTTTTTGCGCCAGTCAGAAAACTATGGTTAACTGGTCCTTTTCATCACGATTAACCGGTCAAAACGAATAGGCAGTGTAAACAACCCTATTGAAAACCAATGCTACAAAAACAGCCATTTAAGTTTATCAAAAGTTGCAACCTGTTCTGTAAACATTTCAGCCACGTACATGCACCGCTTTGATTACTGTTTCCAAGTAAACCAACCCATACTAGCCAGTTTACCCTCAACTTTCATTCAAATCTTAAGGGCGTGTACAGTGTGAACGAAACCAACTGAACTGAACCGCACTCGCTGTATACACTTCACGAACTGCACATGGTGCACTCCGTGCAATGCAGAAGAAATAAACGGAAATGCACTGACATATTGCAGTTCCGTTCAGTTGGTTCGCTTTGTACAGACAATGCAACACAACTCAGCTAAAACAAGATTTTAGTTCACTTCAAATTAGAGCTGTCACAATTGACGCATTAATTAACGCGTTAATGCGTTAATAAATTAACGCGCGTTAAAAAAATTAATGCACATATTAAATTTACGTTAATTTACTAAATTTTGTAAAACAAAAGTTGAAATATTCCGTTAAACTGCGGCTATTTGACAATCGAATGAATTCCGAGTAACTAAACTGTAGTTTTCGTTCCATCACTACTGTGAATAAATAATTATTTCAATTTTCTATGACATGCTAATAGATTTCTATGCTACTTATGACGTCAGTTATTGTTCATTATATGTTTAAAAATGTGTATCTAACTTTCTATATTAGACAGGCAGGGCCCCTCAAACGTCACGAGGCCTGTGATAACTTATCCCCCTACTCTCCCTCTCGACGGGACTGGGTGCGTTAATTTACGCATTAATTAATGCATTAAAAAAATGAACACCTTGACAGCTCTACTCTAAATAGTAAATTCTGGGAGGCTGAGAGCCTCTCCTAACACTCAACTAACTGCAGAGGCATATAATAAGATTCCAAACAAATACAAGTCCAGTAGCACAGCGGAAAAGAGAAATGAGTAACCGGTTGAGTTGATGTTGATATTGAATGGTTCACCATCAGTAGATTGTGACTCGTCGTACGATGAAAACTGTCTAACTGACATCGCGAGCCGAGCACCAGACACCCGCATGTAGTTGCCGTACCGACGACACAGAATCTATTCAATAAAATACAAATCAAATCATCATGAAAGGAACATATAACAAGCACCACTGAAGTAATTTTCTGAGAGATGTCAATAATTGCAGTCAGTCTAAGTTACCTATGGCAAATAAAATTAGTTTCTTCTTCTTCTTCTTTTCCAATAATGCACAATTCCTCAGAGTTATAATGATAATGATAATAAATGTACAAAACATCAGTTTATACACTTGTTAATGGCAACATTAAAGAACTCGCACATCGAAAACAGCGAAATCACAAAAGGTGATATTGCCCGCATCACACTGACTGTGTGTCGATGTGCTGCTGAATAATATCACCTTTTGTGATTTTTGCCGTTTTCGGTCCGCACGTTCTTTAATGTTGCCGTTAACAAGTGTATAAACTGATGTTTTGTACATTTATATTTGTGGTTTTATTACTAAAATACTGTTTTCCTATACTAGTTACAAAGTTACAGTTACAAAGATATTGTGTTTTAGAAGATATTTTTTACAGTAGCCAAGCTGCTTATAACTGTAACTTACTATACCATAAATAATAATAGTGACTGAACAAACCAGACGACACGCGTCAGGCATGACGTCAGCGCTGGCCTGCATTGGTGACAATACTAAACAAAATTCCTTTTATATCCACGAAATGGCCATATAAATAAACAAACTAATATTGCAGGCATTACCCGTTTAATATAGGCCCGTAAAAACACTTCAATAATGCTAATTTAATTAATGTATTATTGCAGTAATTGCAACATTGCGTAAAATTCCTATTGCAACGAGTCTAGTCAGTCGGAGTAAAATTCGATTGCCAGCATTCAATGGCCCATCCTTGAAAACCCCCTATAGATGCAAAAATCTCACAGATATCTCTTACACAAACCGAGCTATAGCCCACTTTATCCCAAATTTCGTTGCCACGGCAACCAGGGAGGGTCCGGGGTAAAATTGAATGACACCATTAGATTGGCTATTCCCGAAAACCATACCGTAAAAATTACGACTCTATCTTATACACAGCCAAAGTCATGACCGTTTAAAGAATCGTTTAATTTTTCCCATAGGCGCCATTGTATTTTTTTTATTTTTATGAATAAATACGTTAAATATTAAATTTTAATTTTCTAACCCCAAAAAGGCACTTCCTTGTGCAGAACCGCGTTGTTTGACATATTAAGCGTAAAAATCCCTTAAGCGGTCTGACAAAATTGTTTGCGTATATTTCACCCATTTGCCAACAAGCCCCCTTGGAGAAATTTGCATAAAATTTTGCATGACGGGTCCCCTCGCCGACATAATCAACCGTGCCAAATTTTATTTCAATCAGATCAGGGGTTTTGAATCTGTGGGGGGTCGAATTTTTGGCTTCCCCATAGGAAAGAGAAGTCGCCGTTAACACAGGGCTTGAACTACCGTTCAGCCTGTGATATCAAACAGTGTCAAAAGATGAGTGATGTCACCTACAAGCGATGAGAGAAAGACTGCAGATAACACAACATAATGTTAAGTATTTTGAACTATTTTCTTCTTCCTCTTATTCTTCTTCTCTGATAATGCACAGAACCTCAGAGGCGAGTACTGATAATATCATGCATGGACTTGTATTATGGCACAATAAAAATGTTTTAAAAAACAGAGCAACAAAACGTACCCTGCATGCCATCGAACGCCTGATGACTTGAAGCGTAAAGTACAGACACACCTGACAGAAAACAAAATGGACAATAATCATCACTGGTCATTATTGCATCGGTATACCTAGGATTTCATTTGTGGAGATAAAAACTCAACCATAATGACCACGATAAAAGCTAGATAACTGATACATTAAGTTGCTAGTGCAGGCCTATCTACAAATATGCGAGCGTAATAAGCATCTGACACCATGCAGTGTGACTAATCACCGCAATGGACCGCAATGGGGCCACAATGGACCACAACAGAACGCCACGGACCATATGTGAAAAAATTAAACCTAAATGCAGTCTGTTTTCGCCACGTTATGACCTGGTTAATTGTCATCCGTTGTGGTTGAAATGTTAACTGACCACAACGAAGCCACATTTGACCTATCACCTATCAAAGTAACACAATATTCTAAATCGCATTGAAAGTGTTACAGAAAGTCGACAGAAATGAAAACATGAAGCAAATACAAATTAAATTAAATCCTCAAGTACATGGAAACCTCGTAGTCATGTGAGTCAGATTAGGCTTACGGTACTGCAGATTCACTAAGCATACTAGGCCTACAGCAGACGCGGCCACGCCACGTGCATCCAGATTGTTAATTGCTTGCTCGTCAAAATGGTTATATAGGGGTTATTCCATTTGAAATGAGCCAAATGACCACAACTTTTCCAGTTGACCATCTCCAAATTGCACAGGCCTAGAGCGAGTTGATCATGTAGCTATATAGCCGCCAGCCTATCAGCTTTATGAGTTAGAACGAGATGCCTAAGCACGTGCGTTTTCCATGCAACGTTTGCGAAAATGCGTGCGGCATAGACACAATCCAGTGTTCTAGCTGTGGCAGTTGGAATCATCGAAGATGTGTCGACATGACGGCAGAAGTCTTTCGCGAGTTTGCGCAAGACGGCATGGTCTTCTGCTGTAGACGCTGCCTCGCGAAAAGAGAGAACAAAACGTATGACTGGACCGTCACTCTAGTGCGGTAAGTTGTTCTTAAATATCTGTCTAGTAATAATAAATAATGAAAATAATATGATAATATTCCAGCCTCTTTTATGTTTCAGCCTGTTGCGCTGGAAACTCTGGGTCCTATCAACGAGTCAGCCATTCGTTTTGTGGAGGATTTGGGATGCAGAATTTCAGCCGTCTCCAGTGAGGCTCGCGAGGGCATATTTTTGTTTCAGCGGCTGTCGGTCCTGATGCAGCACTTAAATGCCATTCTTGTTCGTGACAGTTTTTGTACAAGTGACACATCGGACCTCTGGTCATCCAAGTAGTTTTTAACGTTTAGTTTAGTTTTTAACCCCGGGATCTTTACTACCAAGGGTACAAAAATTTTTTTAAAATAATAATAAATTTCTATTAGGGTTTATTTTAACCAATTAACTGCGAACACAAGAACCGGTTAACAGATTAACCGTAGTTATAAGCTCTTTGCTTATTAACGGGCGCCACGTCAAGTTTGCTAATGGGTGACTGAAAAGGACAGACTGTTGGATCATGCGGCACACCGGTGTCCGGCCGGGCGTGCAGAGTGAAGGGCTATTGTTAGGTAAACATCTAGACAGCAATTGGCGAGGCGGGCAACACCACAGCGTGGCGAGCAATGTCGTGTCGGTTGTCACCATGCCTGGCGGTTTCAAGTGACACAGATGCCTTGCAGTGAAAGTGACTGGCGCCAGAAGCACACACAATTGTGTGACGGCTTCATTATGCAGCCTTCAGTGATTGGGCTGATGGTACATGGCAAGAAAGCGGGTAGCTGTTGCAATCATACCACCAACGTTACGTGGGAAAGGCACTACAGTGAACCGCAATTGGAAGAATGACGTAACCAATAAATAGTGTGGTAGATTTAGCTGTAATAAAATACTGCTGGTTTTGGCTGTTGTATATCAATCAGTCATCAACCATTAATTGACAACTGTAAGCACAATCTGTGGTACTCCACCAGTACAACGTGTTCGACAAGAGTAATTATGATGACACTGGTGAGGTGAGATGATTATTCAAGAATTTTACGTCCCGAGGAGGCAGATCGAGAGTCGAGACGTGATTGATGAAGCGATTGACAAATCCGGGATTGAGAAAACTGTAATCCCGAGATCCCGTTTCGGGATTAGGCTTAGAGATTGGTCATCATTTTGGTTATCCCCAATTGACATATTTTATGCACAGGGCCCCTATACAAAAAATATATCTGAACTGTAGAGAGTGACAGTGACTGTCAAAATACAAATTTACAGCGACAGCACCAAGTAGTACTCCAGCGCTCATAAAATTTTTTATTCACCAGAGCACTAAAATTCTTATTTCTGTCATTTAACACGTGAAAAAGTATAATTTTAGCTAATTTTTGTAATCCCAAAATCGCGGGATTGAGACGCCGCCAATCGCGGGATTCGGGATTGGCAAAAACGGCCGGGATCCCGGGATTGCAATCCCTACTCTGCACCCTCCATCTGGATTTGTTTGGCATGTTTACGTAGTTTATCTCACTGAATGAATCTGTATAAGTCTCGTTATGTAACAAGAAGCCCAGCTGTCGCTAGGATAGCCGACCGTACTGGTAGTCAAGGTGACCTTAAAGATCATCCAAGGTCAGTGACTTACATATTATGTTACAGGCTGTATGGCACTTACTAATAGTGACTAATAAAGCTGGGCATTATTTCTAACCATTTACGAGATCTGACTAGTTTGCATTTGTAAAACACAAATTTTTCTACCGTCCTTCATTCAACACCCTAATGCAGCCTACCGTAATAATGTTGTCCTTGAAGTAGATCACTGAAATTTTGCATGCCCAAGTCCCACCCACCTGGCTAATTATTCATGTAAACAGTTTTCCCCTACGAGGCTACGACCTGCCAGTTAGCCAGCGTACATCCGTTACGGAAGAACGAACAGATGGACGAGTATGCGATCGCATATGCAATAGCATATTTTGCCAAAACCAGCATATCACATATCTTTCCGTGTGTTAAAAATCGCATTCGCATATTCGAAAATTATGCCACATATGCTGCATATCCAAAAATTCACATCTATTCGCACATATTTGCGCATGTGAGATCGCATTTTTTCAGCATTTTTCGTGACCCACGTTGTTTTAAGGCCGTTGAATAGTTTGGCTTTTTCGCCTCTTTGCCGGTTCGCCCCCTGGCTGATTCACCCCCTGGCTTTTTCGCCCCCTAGCTTGTTCGCCCTCTGTGCCTGGCTGATTCGCCCCTGGTTTGTTCGCCCCCTGGCTTTTTCGCCCCCTGGCTTGTTCGCCCCCTGGCTTTTTCACCCCCACATCTTGGACGTTTCACCCCTGTTGAATACCAGTAATTTGACATCGAGGTTTATACGTAATAACTGTCTATTATATATAGCTTATACCTAAAACGCTAAAAAGTTGGCTAATGTGTCAACGTCAAGCTTCCTTTGGAATGAATTCTTACCGGTATACTTGGGTCTAGGCCTAATAACCGCTTGATGAACGCCTAGATCTATAGACAGCGTCAGACATTATTACAAACATTCTAAGGCGAGAAAGCGCACTAAAACTCTGTATAATAAAATACAGGTATAGGCCTATAATGATTTTATTTCAGAATTGAACAAAGCATCAAACATTCACACAATTGTTTATTCTCATCATCGTGCATAATTTATCATTATAGGCCTATACCTGTATTTTATTATACAGAGTTTTAGTGCGCTTTCTCGCCTTAGAATGTTTGTAATAACGTCTGATGCTACTATAGATCTAGACGTTCGTCAAGCGGTTATTAGGCCTAGACCCAAGTATACTGGTAAGAATTCATTTCAAAGGAAGCTTGACGTAGACACATTAGCCAAGTTTTTAGCGTTTTAGGTATAGGCTATATATAATAGTTCCACATCTGCAATGAAACCATGACTTTGTGAACTGTGATCACTTATAATTGATTTTGTCAGGCATAACGTTAACTAAAGTAATCAGTGACGTGATGCTACACTTACTTGTTGCCTTTCTGTAAATTGAAACACAAGCCTCGATAATGAATCACCGGTATATTCAACGGGGGGCGAATCAGCCAGGGGGCGAACAAGCCAAAGGGCGAATCAGCCTGGCACAGGCGGCAAACAAGCCAGGGAGCGAAAGAGCCAGGAGGCGAATCAACCAGGGGGCGAACGAGCCAGAGGGCGAATAAGCCAAGGGGTGAAAAAGCCAGGGGGCAAATAAGCCAAGGGGCGAACAAGCCAGGGGGCGAAAGAGCCAGGGGCGAACAGGCCAGGGGCGAACCGGCAAAGGGGCGAAAAAGCCATAATTCGGCCTATTAATGATCATGATTATGATTTTCCATCAGTCAGTGGCGGATCGAGAAGTTTGGAATAGCGGGAGCGGAAAGGTGGGGTGAGGTCTGGGGAAGGGGCTATGCCCCTCCGCAGAAAATTTTTGAAAATTTTATGCAAAAATCATGCATTTTGGTGCAAAATTTTCAC
>Ga0056128_1013190_pt1 | contig 10014 bp, 6 predicted proteins | sample WorMetLIZISLAND2_FD_71113 | JGI IMG/M metagenome (GOLD analysis project Ga0056128, IMG submission 71113) | Marine gutless worms symbiont microbial communities from Max Planck institute for Marine Microbiology, Germany - Olavius geniculatus... ... | reverse complement strand
GGGGAAAAGGGGAAGGGAGAAGGGAAAAGGGAAGGAGGAGAAAAGGAGGGGAGGGAGGGGAAAGGAAGGGGAGAGAGTGGACCCCCCAAGAATTTAGTGAAATGACGCCACTGTTCGTCAGAACACTGACAGCACAAAAGAAAATACAAGATAATAGAAAAAATATCGCGCCAAATGGTTGGAGATGGACCTGGACAACCTGCGCATGACATTTTAGCGTAGAACGTACATTTTTAAGAACCAAAGTTTCAATCTCTTAAATTCAAGGAGTCTTTCGTACGGAGGCCTCAAATTTAAGTACTCTTTCGAAATGCTTTAATATCTTATTCGTGTAGGCTTACAAGTTTTGCCAAAGTATTGACCGCTGCTATCGCGCGTCACGTGAGCTTGGCTCGAATTACTTGTCCAACGAAACGCATGCCACGCGAGGCCCTCGGTGTATCTTTTTGACGCAATTGACGCAGGCCGCGCAAGTATGCAACGAACGCAACAGACGCAATAAGCACAAGAAAAGTACGCTGCTAAGTCAAGCGACGCAACGATCTTACGCTGTATTCGTTGCGTACGCAGCAGTGCTTGCGTTGGATAATATCTAAGCTTTAAAACATTGGATGAGGCCAAGTTTAGCCTAAGACTATAGTCCAAGATAAAAGTTTCGTCCAAGACCAGTTCATTAAGAAGACCAGATTTTTGACGCGCTACAGCTATATAATTATGATGTAGGCGTCTTTGGCATTGTTATCGTCCCTCCGTCTGTCGATCGTCGTCTGTAACGAATGTACCAGTACCCTGGTTAACGGGTAAGTCAGAGATAAACTTTTTACGCGAATAATTAGCCCTGTATCTTAAACATAGGCATGCAAAATATCAGCGATTTACGGCATGGAACATTTTCAAGTTGGGGGTTGAATGTCAAAAATGTCAATGACAATCGGTAAAAGTAAGCAGGAATATGTTAATTTTTGACATTTTTAGTCCGACCGTTAAGTCTGTTTGTCCGGCGACTCAACCGAAGTTGTACGTAAAATCTTTCGTCTCGACTCGTCGACTCGTTTTTTTCCAATGTATTATTCAGGTGTTTTATTTTACATGTAACTAGCGCAAAACAGTTGTCAAATGTTGTAAAACACTTCAGCACAATTGGCTTGAAGATTGCAGGCATGGTTGCATGTAAACAAAACGTTCTCAAAAATGGTTTAGCAACAGCGTATTTTTACGTCGGTTATCGGCGTCGACATGTTTTGTTCTTTGACCTCGTCTCGCACTCTAGAGCTTACCAATCAACAAACAATAACTACAAAAATACGCACTACGCGGAACAACGTGCTTATAGCAACGTGCTTGGTAGGCTTATATAATACACACGTTTGCGAAACATCTACTGTTAATAAAGTTATCAAGTTATCTAGTACAGTAGACAGTCGCAATTATTCGAATATGATAGAAGACCATAACTAGGTAGCCACAGCTACACTGATGCAATGGTCAATAGCTCATGTGTAAATCGATATAGTCTTTAGGTCTAGAAAGACTCTTCATATACACGTAGACCGCGGACTAGAGAAAGCTTGCGGGCGGAAGAGGCGTCGTGGCCAGTGGGGGAAAGGGGACAACTCAAGCCATCTCCTAAATTTTAAGGTTTTCAGCACCAAATTTTGGATTATTTAACGGAAATTTTCCTACAAGACGAATATTTTCCAACAATTTTTCAACAGCCCAAAATTTACGATAGGGCAATTCTCCTCCTTCTGCTACGACGCCGATAATAGGTAACCGACAGCAGTTAGTCTAAGCGGTGACTGGAGTCGAGATGAGTTCCAGGTAAGGGACGTTCGGCGTGGCGCTGGTGGTAGTGGTGGTGGGCGTGGTCGACTGCTGCAGCTGCAGCGAAGACGCGTTGCCAATGACAACAGCGCCGCTCTGACGTTTATCTTGCGTCAGCGATGACGTCAGTGATGGCGCCGAGGCCTGGTCCATAAGCTGCAGAGACTGGAGGATGTCTTTGATGGCCAGACGCTCATGCGGTTGACGTCGCCAGCAGCCTAGCATCAGCTCGAAGACGGCGTCAGGACAACCGGCTGGACATGGCAGAGTTTCACCCGACACTACCTGCCGAACCACCTGCAACACGTACGCAGCACCTTAGGTAAAGGTGGTGTATAACTCTTAAAGAGCAAACGCTTCACAGAGTTACAAAGCGTCACCTGCCGTATGGAATCACTCAGTGTTACCTGACACTCGACACAGGTAAACGCGCCCCGTCTTAGCCCCAGCCAGATAGGCTGGTACTCGATTTACCTACTTCGGATGGATGGAAGGTTGAGTTGACCTAGGCGGCTGGTTACATACCGAGATGGTTTACCTGCCCACAGACAGTCACCCATCCAAGTACTAACCCGGCCCGGCGTAGAGTAACTTCGTTGATAGGATAAAACGCGTTACCGCTACGCCACGCCACTACCTTTAGAAAGTTTAGACGATAAAGGTCGTGGTTAACCTATCGCACAGCTACGGAGCGTCACCTGCCATATGAGATCACATGATGTTAATAACTGTCACAGGTAGTTGCGCCCCGCTTTAACCCAGCCAGACCGGCCGGTACTCGGAAGGAGCCGGCGTGATGTGGTATTAAATTAAATTTCGCCGCCAAAGTACGCACATTGCAGTCAAAGTGTGTATCTTGCACTAAATTATGATATAGGCCTAACATCTTAAATTTATTTAGTACGTTAAAATGATGTTCAAGATTATGTTTACGAGTATTCAAGTAAGTTCAGATAACTTTTGTCATTTTGATAACTATTATTGTGTTCTCGATTTCTTTAGAAAGCACGCTTACAGATAGTTTGTGTACAGCATAAACCGACCTCACAATTAGACAGTTCGTACCACGGCTGTTTGCCGTAGCTGAAAATCTCCCAGAGAACAACTCCAAAGCTCCAGACATCTGACTCCACGGTGAACGTCCGATACAAGATGCTTTCTGAAGGCATCCAGCGAATTGGCAGTACCGCCTGACTGCCGCTAACCTGAATTACCAATATGAGATAGATATACACTGTATGACGGCTTGTGCGATAGCAACAAGCTGTTGTATAAGCGATGTGCCAAGTCAATGGGAAGGCCGAAATTTCGACCCCCCACATGCAGCTCCCACATTTTTCAACCGATCTTAATGAAACTTGAAACCAAGAAAGATATCCGAGATATGACCCCACATGCAAAATTTGGTTGATGTGAGATGACGGGAAGGGAGTCTGCGTAGGGAGGGCATTTTCCGTTACTTTGTGTTCTATCCTTTTCTTGTATTCTTGTTCACGCCTACAGGTCACACCAGAAGACCGATCACGACCGTTTATGGCTCAAAACGCGTGTTTCGGCGTAAGGTAAGGCCTTTTGGGGGTCTCGACAATAAAAAATAATGTTTTAAAGATCAAAACTCTCCAAAACATGATTTTTGGGGGCTTGAATCGGCATTTTAAGCCAAATTTGCGAAATTTTCGAATCGCGATATCTCAAAAAGTACGCATTTGATCAACACAAAATTTGAAGGGGAATTTCAGGTGCACAAATAAATTTCGTGGGTGGTCCAGTATTACAAAATTATAATTTAAGATGGCGGCGGTCGCTATCTTGGATTTTTGCACAAACAGCAATAACTCATCCGCCGATTGACGTAGATGAATGAAATTTTGCAGTAATGTAGACGGCTACCACCGGAAATAGACCATTTGACCAAAATGGACAATAATAATAAATTCAAAATGGCTATACAGTGCCATTCATGTATTATAACGAACAGAAAAAAGTAATTAAAATTAGTTAGATAGCATTAAAGATAAATTAAAATAAGATTAGATATTTTTGGTAAAAAAAACATCACGGACAAACATACGGGCAGAAGATACATAGAAAGCCTAGCTGTCGCTAGGACAGCCGACCGTATTGGTTGTCAATGTCCTTCAAGTTCATTCAAGGTCGATGATTTTCATGTCATTTGAAAGCCAATATGCCACTTCCTATTAGTAATTAATAGTAACCTTGGCCGTGTCTCTTACCGTTTCCGAAATATGGCCAGGTTCAACGGGAAACTGGCTATATTTCGCACATTTTTCTTACCCCATCTATTCAACCTCGAATTTAAAAATGTTCCCTTTACACTAAATCGCTAAAATTTTGCGTACTTAAGTTTATGACACATGGCTAATTATTCGTGTAAAAGTTTTCTTCTACAACCTAACACTTAGTCACAATACATCAGTTACGGATAGACGGACAGACGACGACAAACAGACGGACGGACGACAACCAATCAACCAATTAACCAGCCAACCAAGCAATCAATCAATTAAAACACCCTAGTGCCATAAATGCATTATGCCTCCCAAACAACATCGGAGGCTGTACATAAGCAGATAGCCAACCACAAAACAGCTCGAGTCGACTGTAGATCCTACCTTATAGTAGTCGGTGCTGTAGATGTCACGAGACATGCCGAAGTCGCCGATCTTGACAATGAGTTGGTCGGCAACGAGACAATTGCGTGTGGCCAGGTCACGGTGGATAAAGTGATGTTGTGCAAGATACTCTGCTCCCGCCGCCACCTGCAGTAAAAATTGTGTTTTTGAACACATTGCTACTTCATTAAAAGAATAACAAACTTTTAGCAGCAACATAACAGTCAGTTACACTTTCACGTTATCGAAGGTAAGGCATAACCCCTCTGGACATAGCCACCGCATACGACAGAACACCCCCTTTCTACCACTGGGGTAAGATGGAATTCCCCTAAGACTCGTATTAAATATGGGGAGAAGTTCTGTCCTAGGAAGTGGTTTTACGGAGGGGGTGGTCTACCCCACAGGTATAAGGTCATTCTGTCTTGGAGGTGTTTATGTCAGGGGATTATGTCCGGACACCGAAGTAATCAACGAATTTCGTAGTAGACTAAACAGAAAACTCCAAAATCCACTAACCCTAGCACAAACTAAGTGAGTAGATCTAAGTAATCGCTGCAATAACTGAACAGTTAACAGCATCACCTGTCTGCTGATGTAGACCAACTGACGCTGATCAAGTATCGTTGATGTTACCGGTCGCATCTCACCCTGCGTTTCACCTGTTGTCTTCTCTATCAGCAACTCAGCTTCCGGGCCATGCGTCCTACGTAACAAAAAGTAGCCTATTTTTGTCATCAGAGCTGCAAAAATGCAAAAGTTAGTCATTAAAATTGTAATAATTAAGAATGTAATCATTAAATTTTCGAGTAAAGTCATGTCATTTAGAAAGCATTGCAAATTAGAGACAAGTTGTTTATGTTTAAGCTTATAAACACAAAAAATAGACGTCCAGAGAACGTAAACTAAAATTAGCTTTAGTTTGTCATTAAACGGTAAACATTCCACAGTGTAAAACTTGATAACCGACTATACGAAACACTAAGCCTACTTTCAATTAAAAGCAACGAATACTGACTCTCGCACAATAATGTTTTCAAGGAATCTGTGTTTAAAACCAAACTCAAGGCCAAAGCCAAAAACTTTGTTATGAAGGCTCCGACCAAGGCCAAGGCCACTGTCTTTTGTCCTCAAGGCCGAGTCCAAGTCTCCTAGAACACATCAGTCACTTCTCTCGCCTTAAGAACATGGCAGCATACCAGGGATAAAGTCCTTGAAGACTGTTCTCAACTTTAAGGACAGCTCGGGGACAAAAATCGTTTCCGTGGCCTTGGCCTTTGCCTCGAAGATCACTGGCCTTGGCCTTGAAAACGTTGGCCTTAAACCCATCCTTGCAGCATACCGCAGATATTTGTTAAGATCTCCTTGCGGCATGTACTCGAGCAACAGCATCCTGAGTTCCGTGTCGTCGCAGATGCCGTGAAACCGCACAATGTTATCGTGGCACAAGCCCGCCAGTAGCTCCGCCTCTCTCTGGAACTCCCGCTCGGCACTCTGGTCTGTAGGCTCCTCCTCCGCCCCGCCTTCGACTCCGCCCATGCCACACCCATGACTACCCTCCTTCAACGTCTTTATGGCAACCTCGATGACGGCGGAAGTGCTGTCCGGGGCCAGAGAAGGTTTGAAGTCGTCGTCGGTTAGTGCGGCCAGGTCGCATGTTCCAAGGTAGACGCGACCGAATGCTCCTTCGCCAAGCTCACGTACTATCCGCATTCTGCTTCGTGCGATGCGCCGAACTGCCACTGCGCAAACGATACCACAGTTCCCCACGTCACACACGCGATCAATGTCAGGAAATCGTTAAGTCACTGTAAAAATAATATCGCAGTGAGCTATAAAAAATGAGTGGGCAAAAGTCGGAGTGCAGCCAGCCGCACCCACTTCTGACAGACAAACAAAACAGACAGACATAATGTCCCGTTGAGAATTCGAATTTTATTTTTAATTTACGAGTTTTTACGAATTATAAAAGTTCTTGTTAAAAGAAACGTGTAAAAGCAAATTTTAGTAAATTTGACAAGTTTGCTTTAATTTTGTGAATTTATAGAAATTTAAAAAAATGGTCCATAGTAGGTGAGAAATTTTTAGTCTATGAAGTGAAGTCCTTTCATCATTCTTAATATACTTTTTTATGTTTGCGGAGATATTGGCATACATGCTTTTATGTTAACATGCTTGCTTAATTGTTTGACTAAAAGTCAGCAGATTGCATTTGCTTGGATCACCTTTGCTGTTGAGACGGGTCTCGGTCTGGCTGCTGAAGTAGATGGAGTTGTCGATGATGTTGGATGATCTGAGTGGAATAGACTCACGCAGACACAGATCATCATCCGCATCACCATCTCGCGGCAATCCAGACGAGGCGTCGTCATGACGACGACTTCTCTGATGATGCTCCGTCGCTGCATCCTCGTCGCCCAGACACAGCAGTGACCGCAGCCTGCCGCCGCCTCGAGCGCAGTCCTTGCACTGACGACACTGACGACGCACGGCCACCACACAAACCAAGGCAACGCAGCAGACGCCCACCAGCGCCGCCACCACCATCAGCGTCTGTACCAGTCAGCGCCAGCGTGCAAACGACGTGCAGCAATCAATCACTGCCTGAAAATATGAAAAAAGTGGTGAAACTAAAGGAAGCGGAGGGCTAAAGTTTTTTTATGAATCCGTAAATTAATTTTAATGTTTCAGAAAGCAAAATTGTGCATTTTTTCAGCGCCGAAAGAAACACGCGACAGGTTGGTTCTCCCCTAAATGCGACACTGAGAACAACTTGATTCATCAGTATCATCATGCCAAGTTTACTTTTCGATACCGAGTTGTGATTCACCTTTTTATTTTCTGCTCTTTATATTCTGCTTCGTATTCTCAGACAATTATAATTCTTTACTGCCCAGAAGTTTCAAAGTTCTGCATGCTGTATGAGTTCTGCAGCTTTTAATGTTTTGCAGACATTATAATTTTTGTTTTATTTTTTCTCTGAACTCTTTGTTTCATCTTCGTTCATTTTTGAACATTTTCAAACTAATACAACACACTTATATGGGGTAATGCATCTCGCGTAAGCTATAGATTGGTGCAAATATAGACACGTATTTATAATGGAAAACAGCGAAACTGGATTGACGCTCTCAGTGAAAGAACGCACAAAAGCAAATAAGTAAGCAAGAAAGTCAGATACATAAACGTCTGTGTGTGCCTACCGCGTAAAGAACAAGAGTAGAGATTCCGTTTTGAATGCCAGAACCAACAGCCTCTGACGCAGGTTGAGTGGAGCTGATTTGATCTGAGGGAAACAGTTGCTCCCGGGACTCAGTTAGCTGAAAACCATGCTCTGTACAAGCACATCGAAAATAGGCTTATTTTCGTGAACACAGGTTGATATCTAGAAACATTAGTATTGTTGTTGTTACTGTTGTTGTTGATAATGATGATAATAATGCTAAAATCAACTTTTAACTTTTCAATCAATTTTAATTTTGGATTAGAACATTAGGCCTACTAACGTCACTAATCTGCGCATTTTCAGTCGATTGTAAACTAACCTACAATAGGTAAGGGGCCTAATAGCTTGTAGCGTCGCGAGCCAATACTTACGTGGGCGTCCGCAGGCGTGGGCACCGAAGCAATAATTGCTTACCACATAAGCGGCGATAAAGAAAAGACAGATTAGATAGACAAAAAATAGAAAATTAAGAGAATAATAGGCCTAGAAGTTAGCGGAAAGCGACAGGAAAGGCTTTTAATCAGGGAAAAAATTTTTTCGAGCGCTTGATTATAGACACAGTAATGCGATATGGTTGAATTATACCAGGCGACTGAAGAAATATGGCGGACACAGTTTGGCTGCTGTTTCCGTAGCTGTTACTAGCGACCAGGGTGTAATTTCCGTTGTTGAAATGATTCGCCATCTTAAATATCAGTCCGCCCTTGATTACGGCGTTGCCTCGTGACGTCACGCGGTCGTAGATGACGTCATTCTGGACCAATAGCGATCCGTCTTTATACCACGTGATGTTAGGGAGCGGGTGCCCATAGACGACGTATTGAATGTTCCAGTGAAATGCATTAATCAGCTCCAACTTTACTACCGGAACAGCTGTGCACACAATAGTCAGAGCGCAATTATTGTACATGTACAGTAAAAAAGGTAAAAGGTAAAATCCAGTACTTGCTATAGCGCTTCTTACATGAGACGAACTCGTAGTCAGAAGCGCTTTGACAATCTCGGAAGTGGCAGCTAATTGGCATGAGCTAATGATACCGCAGCGCACTGTGCGGCCATCCATTGTCCACGTTAACAAACAATTGGACCCGCGGCTTGCAGCTAGCGGACATACCACCGCCCCAATCAGCCGCACTAGGTCTTCACCCCGTAGCCCATAAGCTACTCCTCATTTCCCGTCCCATGGCAGGTAGGAGGCTGAGTTGGCCTGAGCATACAGTAGATTAGCAACTTGCTCAAGACTGCTTGCAAATGACCAGCAGTTTGAATCGAACCGCAACGTGAAAGTTACGAGTCGACACCAACCGCTAGACCACTTGCACCTACGCAGGAACATAGGTGTGAACAACTTGCTCAGATTTGTTACTTGGTAGTGCATCAGCTGAGAATTGAACCGTAGACCTTTTGGTCTCGTATCCGACGCCCTAACCGCTGAGCCACCAAACCACCAAGTAGGCCCATAAAAGAAAACAAAATGTAAAAACAGTAATGTCGTGATAAAACAACATACGTATTAGGCCTACTAGCGGTCTGGAAGCTGCCTATTACGAGCGTATATGCCATGGTCTATCTCTCAAATTATAAGTATGATCCGTTAAATAAATGCGAAATTAGTGAAAAACTAATAGAAAAACAGCTTAAAGCGTTCATAAATTTAAGACCTCTGCCGAAAAAAATGCGGCCTGGCCGACACAAACGATTTTAGTTTACGCTTTATATCCAAATAATAAAAATTATGGATGCTACATAATACACATTGAAATCAATACGGACGGACGGACGAGCGGACATAAAAACGAACGGACAGGAAAAAAGCGTAATGCGGCCAATACAAAACGGCCTCACAATAACGCCAGCGAGTAAAAAAAATTGATAATTGATGGCAAATTTAACTTAATATTGGCAAATTTAGTCATTGATGAGCTCACAGTTAACAAGTAGATTCCAGGTGGCGACGCTTCTGCCGACGACGTTGTCAGCGACACACTGTTTCACGCCGCTGTCTGTCACTGTCACGTTTGACAGACGAATCACCGTCTTCTGCTAACACACGGGGAAACTATTACGAATTATAAACTAAATCCATCAGATAAAAGGCAAGTAATTAAGTAAAACGTGAATTCATATAGCACATGACGTTAAAATTAATTTCTAACGCGCGAGTCACACTAGTAAAAGTGAACAAGATCGTTTTTTAAACTATAACTATAATAGTTTTTACGTCAAGCTACTTCAAAGAAATTGTTAAAATGTTCAAAGGCAGCAAAAAGGCTACTTCCGCAAAAAAGTGATTGTCTGACCGTGGGGTGTAGGACATTTCCCCCTCGAACG
>Ga0056128_1013189_pt1 | contig 10014 bp, 7 predicted proteins | sample WorMetLIZISLAND2_FD_71113 | JGI IMG/M metagenome (GOLD analysis project Ga0056128, IMG submission 71113) | Marine gutless worms symbiont microbial communities from Max Planck institute for Marine Microbiology, Germany - Olavius geniculatus... ... | reverse complement strand
ATCCAAATACATCCACGCCTGTGCATGCTTAATTATGTGCAATGCGATGCAGGTTTGCACTTACCAGAGCCAAAAGTTTAGTGTTATCACTTTTATTGGGACACACTGTATATATATATAAAAACAACTGTAACTAGCAACCGATGGTTAACAATTATTAGATTGTGACCAATCTAATGTACTCCTCGCATGCATTATTTTCTCCTGTATTCTTCTAAGTGCTTTTTCGTTTCTCTCAACTTGTATTAGAGACCTGGCATCAACTTAAGACCAGTCTAATATTATACTAATAGTGACTGGTGTCGAAGTCGTTACAGGGTGGTCCATTGTGACCATGCATCTATCTGGCACCGGTATAGATATGTGGTGCATGAAAGATAATGGGGTCACAACCTTGACCTTTTGGGGTCACGCGACGTCATCGGTCACGTGACCATTTGACTCCGGGTGATCAACTTCCTATGGGTGGTCCACTGTGACCATGTGTCTATCTAGCACCATTATGGAGATATGGCCGTTTAAAGTTCTTCCAGGAAGGCTCTTCCAGGAACAGAGGTCGGTTGTTGGCCGGTCGGTCAGTCCTCAATATTACACTGATCTCATATAATCCTGTTCACTACGTTAGGAACGTAGCACGCGAGAAGTAAAAAAGCACAGACATCTTATGTCATACTGAGAAATGCAACCTTCATTTTTGACATGCGTCTATAAGTGTCTATGACACTATGTGTCATCTGTCTGTCTCTCATCATCTATCGTCGTCGTCTGTAACGAATGCATTGTGGCTAAACCGTAGATCATAGGGGAAAAATTTATACACAAATAATTAGCCTCGTGTCTTAAACCTAGGCATGCAAAATTTCAGTGATCTAGTGCAAAGAGAACATTTTCAAATACGGGGTTAAATGAAAGGGGGCAGGAAAAATGTGCATTTTTCAACAAGAAACTGGCCATATCTCAGAAACTGTAAGAGATACGGCTAAGGTTTACTATTAATCACTAAAAGAAAGTGGCGTACGTCCGGACAGATGAGATAAAAATCACTGATGTTGGATGACCTTGAAAGCCATTACGCATTAGCATGGCTAAATGGTGCAAGAAGTTTGCAATTGATCGCTAATAGAAAGTTGCATATTTCCTTTCAAATGACATCATAATCATCAACCTTGGATGACCTTGAACGTCAGTATGCACTATTGTGGCCAAACGGTGGGAGATAGGGCTTAGGATACTATTAATCACGACTAGGAAGTGACATACGCCCTTCCAGATAAAAACAAAATTATCGACCTTGACTTTGAAGGTCAGTACTGACTTTGAAGGTCACTACTGCAACAAGAACAGTATAGGCTGTAGCGAGTCTTCCCTAGCGCCAGCTGGGTTTTCTTGTTTACACTATATGCAAATCAAATTGTAATAACAAAGTGATGACTTGTGAATATTATAAGCCAGACGGACCTAGTGTTTGAACCAGGTCCTGATAGGGATGGCCACAAAATATTTGGCTAAGGTTGGTTGGCGCTGCCCTTTCTTAAATACACTGAAAATTCTCAACAATGGCTGCGACCTTGGACTGATTCACCTGATGAGGCCTGGCCATTTTTCAGCCTGATGAGGCCGTCCCATTAGACTGTATTATACTCAGTCTGGTTTAATCAGCACAGGTCTGAAAGAAACTGTAAGTTCTAAAAATACATTTCATGCACTATTCATAAATGACAGACGTAGATAACATGCAACAGAACAATGGAAGTAAGTCTACTGCTATTGCAGTAGGATGACAAAATCAAACAGCAGTGAACAGAAAATGTTCAAGTAACATCAGTGGCTTATTAGACAGAGGGTAAAGGGACTCCCTGAACGCTCTAGTTGGTGGGAAGGGAAATTGGTTCTACTGAGTCCCCACCCCATAAGCCCCACCCCTACTCTTGGCCAACAGCCTCAACTTTTAGCTATTCAGGCATCAGGGGCTTAAAGCTTGAAAGCCTCCTAAAACCTTTCTTTGCCTGCACCCTTGAGTAGCACAGTAGAGCAGACAGATAAGCAAATTAACAATATTGTCATTTGATGACTGTGTGACGGAGACATTAACGACTAAGCGTGCTGTTATGACGTCCAGTTCCATAGATGTACAGTTCGATCAGCACCGCCAGAACACAGAGTCTTGTTTGAAAGCACATCAACACATGTTACAGCACCTGTCACAGTCAAAGCATTTGAATCAACTGCACTCAAACTTAAGAAAGTTGAAGATCGTCTATGTAACTCCTAATAGTACAGAGTGTCACCTGCCATATGAGCTCACACACTATTACCTGCTGCCTAATGCAGGCAAACGTGTCCCACCTTAACCCCATCCAGTCAGGCTGTACTTGACTCACCTGACTCTGGAGGGATGGAAGGCTGAGTTGAGTCAACTAAGTACAACAATAAATAAAATACAAAACTGTGCACGAAAAAAAAACAAAAATTCAACACATAATGCTAAATAATGACTTCTAAGGCTCTAGTGTATCTTGTTCTGGTGACACAATGATGGCAGCCATAAACGTGCTGTGCCTAAACAGTTACTGGCATGGGCTGAGGTTCAAATCTGACGTCCAGCAGAACAATATATGCCAGAGTTATCAGAGAAGGAAGTAGGGTTTCACAGTGTGCATCCTGCATCCCACAAATCTACTAGCACAGCAGAAGGTCATATTTGTCATCAATGACAGTGATTGAATACTTTTTTGTTTAATTTTGCAAGATTTTCCGCAGCTCCAAATTTCAGTGGTTTAGAGTTTGGAATTAGAATATTAAGTGTGATTTACAGATATGAAAGACATAAAGTAGAAACATAATATGCACGTCATACCATCATGTGCTTTGAACGTATGCACAACTTCACCGAGAGTGAAATCAAAGAGCATCACGTGTCCATCATCAGCACCAGTCACTACGTACTTGTCAGTCCACAATGTGCATCTGAATACACAGAATTTGTTTCCCATTTTTCAACACCATTAACCTCCTCAGTGGTAATCCTGAGTGTTATTTGGGGTGGTTGTTATGCACTGAAAGTGGTAACCCCAAGTGAGACTCGGAGTGCAGCTATAGCAGTCTCCATTCCCATCTGTGCTGCAAGGTGCCGGAGTGCCAGTCATCAGTGCACGTCCAGAACCATCAGCGGATCTTGTCTGTTGTGCTATCAATTGGTAACAGGCAGTGGTCAGGCGCAACTGATAAAATCCTTCTTCTCGTCCATCCGACTGAGAGATGTCATCTGTGTTCAGCTAGTTTATCAAAATCGCACAAGTTGCAGCGCATCCAGCTACATCGACTGACAGCTGCCATCAGCAGTCAGTGCGGCTGTACTGTCTGTGCAGGTCCAGTGGGAGTATAGACAGTCAAACGCTCAAGTGTACATTTAAATGTCATTAGGCGAATGTCGCGGTGAACTCGCCACAGCAGATATATGTACCGCTTTCAGACAGAAACTCTGTCCAAATTCATACCGCCAAGGATGTTAAAACTTCCCAGTACTAAAATAATCCATCTTGACAACAAGACTGCATAATAATATTAAGAACATCGGTGACAATACATACAAGAACAATACACTCGCTTACACAATAAAATAACACACATAAAACAAGTGTCATAAAGTTCTTCAATCTTTTCATCAATTTAAGCACAACGTCCTATCTATTACACTAGATCAGAAACATACATGTACCATTTAAAGCATCTGAACACCAGCTTAAGAACCAATAGAGTAGAGGATGCAATAATAAAAATCAAATCAACTCACTTTGACTGGTTATTGGAGTTCTTAGCAAAAACCTCAGATCCTGTCTTCATGTCGAATATTTTAAGAAATCCATCATTGCCGCATGAAACCAACTTCTGACCATCTGCAGCCACATGACTAATCACAATGTACCCGGTAATCATAATCCTGATCATAATCATAAATTTTACAGTGTCCTATCTCATTCTACACAGATCAATAAAAACCAGTAGTGCACTGCAATATCTAGAGTTGCAAAAAACAATTTTAAGAGCTTTGTAGATCAAAGCAGAATGAAGATTTATGATGTGCAAAGAAAAATCAACCTGGACTGAAGCAAACTGCTGAAACTGCCTGCAAATGAGCTACAACAACCACAACAAAGCCAATTCAAAGTATCATTTATTTTAATTCAGGCAGTAAGACCAGAAAACAACACTGAGTGGTAAGCAATAACATAAAAACACACACAAAGCTAAAAAAATACATAGAGGAATAAAATGCATAACAAAAAATTGAATAGAGGAGAGAGAAAACTGTTAATGCATATTGTAATATGAACTCGAGGACAGAACGACTTGCAATAATAATCCAAATTAACCAATCAATGAACCAACCAGTAAAGACTTACAGAAAGTGACCAATGGCTTACAAATTTAATTTATAGATAAAAACAACTTAACATCTGCACAAACTAACCGCATGAAATGAGAAAAAAAGAACTAAAAATCATTCAAAGAATGTAATGTTCTAAGGTTCCATTTCCATTTGAAAGATACAATGTCAAGACAACTGCTGAGGCAATGGTGGCAGACTGTTCCACGTGGCTGGTGCAGCATACGAAAATGCTTGTTTCTGAATTTTAACTCAGAACAATGCAGACATGACAAAACAGAATTGACATCAAGCAGACGCAGACACAAATTATAAATGATGCAGCGCATAAAATATAACACCTATACCTTGACGTCTGGACAGAGTCTGTAAACTTTCAGGATCCCAGACGTAGATGCGACCATCACAAGTTCCGCTAACAACTTGTGAGTTGTCGCAGTTTTGGCAAACACAGTTGACCCCAGTGTCGTGATCAAGCTCTGCCTACAACAAACAGACTACTGTGCCATCAACACAGAGCAACGACAAACTGCCAGCATTGACAATATAAGTCACACACACGACATAAACAGATGTAGCCAAGATTACAGAAGAAATGTTCAAAAGTTCACAGCCTTATGCAGATCGACACGTCACTGCCAGACTGTACTAACCACCGACGTAATATCAACGACATTTTAACATCAATCAACATCAGACTACAAACTTCATGAACACTGCTCATAAATGGCATGGCAAATGGCTGGCTGGAAGACAACAATTGTTCTAAAATGGAAGCCAAACTTTGCAGAAAAATCAAGTTCATTTCTGTCACACAAGACTGTTATGAAAAGTAACAAAATAGGTATTTTTAGTCTACTGCAACGGATGTTAGCATAACGTTGTAAGTCTACCTGTCTGTTCAGATAACACAGAATGCAAGCAGGGTAAAGTGAAGAACGAGAAGCAAAAGCAAAAACCTGAATGTCAAGCAGAACGACGTCTCGAACATTTACGCCGTATCTCCACAGCTGAAACAGCACTCAACACATACCAGGTGATATGCAGATAGCAAAACAGTCTCAGCAGCATACTTACATCTAAAAAAAAGATGATGCAAAATATAACGATCAGCTAAAAACATTAACAAACCACAAAAAAGATGTGCTGTGACACAACACGCAAGTTCAATATCACCAAAATAGACATAAAATACATCAGCAGTCAGAATTTTTAAACAAAAATCAAAATATTTAGTGACTTTGACTACAAGAACTAATATATCAATCATGCAGAATGCTGTGTCTATTAACTTATTAGTTTAATCAAACAATTTCAGATTCAACTTAACTTTAACTGCAGCAATGACACACAAACTAAAAACATATTTGCTAATTTTACAAAAGAAGTGAAACTAGCATACAACAGTAATAGTCAGTTCAATATTCCGACTCTGAAAACAAAACATTTCAATGACTACAGCTATGCTATGACCTTAACTGTTGAATCGCACGATGATGACACTAGTAAGTTTTCATGCATTGATAACTGAGACACTGCGTCGTCATGTGCGAGCGAAGTATTTATTGTCCTTCCATACTCTAAGCTGTACACGTATCTACCCACAACACAGCAGAATAACATTCTCAAAAACTAGTCCCACACAGAACTATCATCAAAGCATGGAACTGCCACCGATTATGCATCATTGCATAACAGGAAAGTTTAAAGTCACAAAACAACAAGAAAGCTCCGCTGTCGCTAGGAAAGACACACTACAGCCTATACAGTTCCTGTTACAGTACTGACCATCAAGGTCATTCAAAGTGAACGATTTTCATGTCATTTGAAAGCCGATAGGATACTTCCTATTAGTGATTAATAGTAAAATTGGCCATATCATTTACCATTTCCGAGATATGTTAAAAAATGCACACTTTCCGACCCCCTCTATTCAACCCCCAATTTCAAAATGTTCCCCTTGTACTAGATTGCTGAAATTTTGCATGCCTAAATTTAACACACATTGCTAATTATTCGTGTAAAAAGTTTTCCCCTACGACTTAAGGCTTAGCCACAATACATCCATTACAGACAGACGAGGACAACAATGCCAAAAACGCCTACAGCATGGCTGTGGCATGTCAGACACTAGGCCAATTATCAAAAAATCCAGCCTGAAGAAATGTAGAATCGCCAGCTCCCATTCACCTTCTGTAAATGGTAAAGGAAAAGACTTTAAAAATTTCTAGGTCTTATGATTTTCATATGGCACATTATTGTGTATTACTCACTGACCTCACACCAAATTTATTCAAATCGGGCAAACCACCCAAAAACTTTTGTGGATGAATGGAAGTACGTACATCTTTATTAGGTCAACTCATCCAAACTATTACTAACTCCTTGGTATCTCAACAGAATGTATGTAACAAAAACATCACAATTTTTGATTATTAATTAAATTAATTTCATTTTAGAACTCAATACTTTGACGCTGTTGACTGGATAACAAGAAAAACATTTGGCCTGCAAGAACCTGCTACAGCAATTCCAAAATCTAATGACTCGGTGACAGATAAATCGAAAGTCATTAATATACTGCATTTAATGTACTGCTGAACTAGTAATCAGGTTATAACACAAAAACACGAGAAAAAAACAGACACACATGTTGTTGTCCCAGCTGCCAGCAATGACATTCTTTGCCTCAGGCATAACCACAATGGATGATATCGGCTGAAATACAAAACAACGTGTGCAGAAAACAACAATGCAATGAGTAAAAAATAGAGCAGAATAACACCATTGAGAAACATAAATCAAAAAACTAGAAAACTGTCGGCCCAGTGCTGACATATTATGAAGCCATCCGCCTGACCTTTGATAAGTTGAAAATTAGCACACTAGTTGCTCCGACCATGACCATAACACCATACCTCAAATGCACTGCTAAATTATTTGTGGATTTTTGTTAGAACTAAGGCACCATGTTTTGTTACACATTTGTTTGTGTTACAATTTTGGTTTTGTTTTCAGGTTACAAGCCTTGAAGATGGATGCAAAATAATGGACCATAAACCTACCATGCTGGACGGACTACAACTGTGAAGCTGCTTGTCTTGAGAAACACTGTACAGTTTGAGTGTCCCATCTACAACGTAACAGAAATAAACATTTCAAATTCTGAATATGATATGCATGACATTTCACTACAGTGATGCATGTTTAAAGGCCAAGTTGCACCAGAAAACGATATTGGCTAAATATGTGTAGAATGTAACACTAATTAATAATATGCTGATCCAATGAAATAAAAACATTGCTTTTAAGTAATTTTTAGAGAAATATCTTGTGCCAGCCAAACGCACTCGAACGTGCCACAGTACTGATGACATCACTGACAGGATGCTTTGTTGTCAAACTGACATTCGCATTGAAAACAGAGGCTAGTAAACCTGTCGGTTTTACTCAGAATAATGTCGCATTCATCATACAAATAATGATGCATAAGTGACATCAGAAATTACGTCATTGTTTATTTGTTCACTACTAGAGATGCACAGTTTGTAAAATTAATGAAGTGCTTAAATATTGCAGTTTTTAGTGGGTTAAATACTGATGAAAAATTTGGCTTTTTTGAGGCTATTTGGCGGTAAATTAAGCTGCATTTGACCTCAAGGCAAAAAAGCTAGTTAGCAACCCTCCTGCAGATGACGTCACAGTTTCGAAAATGACAACTCTGTACCTTATTTTTAAGGTATTAAGATGTATTAGCAACCAGAAAATTAATGAACATTGACAATTAGCATTTGATAAAGTCAACTAGCGCTTTATAACAGTTATGTAAACCGGTGCCACTTGGCCTTTAATAATCAGCGTTATAAATCACAATTCTCACATACTATACGTGGCACAAAACATGGTTACGTATGAATAGAATCAGAAACAAACCATGGGTTTGCAAATCAGATCATTGCAAAACTTCTGGCAAAAACCAGTGATATTTTAGTAACATGATTTTAACTCTATCACTACTGATAGTCATTTTTCTATATTCACGTGGCTAATTTAAACAACTCTTGTGTAGCATAAAATGCAAATTCAATAAAAAAACTATACAGTGTTGACAATCAGAAGAAACAGAAATGCTATAATATACCTTGAGACGATGATATTATGCTATCACTGTCTGAAGACCATCGTACATCTAATACTGTTCTGTAAAACACATTACACACATCAAATTATTATTAATTGAGTAATTATCAGCTATTATTTTTGGTTCAAAATGTTCATCTTTAGCCAACATACAAGCCTTAAACCAACAGTGCTACACTGCCACTTATTGCATAAAATGTAGAAAATGAATCAACATATGATATAGTCAGTCATGACAAAAACTTGTGCTTCCATTTATATGAGTGACAGTCACACAATGCACGAACCTGTGAAAGACATAGGCTCATCTGCTCAAGCTGCAATGCTCCGAAAGTCTTGTCAGCAAATCACATACTAATAGATACTAATTTATTTATCCAGAGCAGGCATTACTCACTGGCGATGTAAAGTGTGTTGCTGAAAATGACTAAACGCTATTGCTTTTGACGCTGGAACTTGAACTGCATCTGGCTCCATGGCTGACACACAGACATATGTTAAAGTCAACTCAACCTCCTACCCTCAATGGGATGAGGAATAAGCAGGAACTTACAGACTACGAGATGAAGACTTAGTGTGGATGACTACGGCGGTAATATGTCTGCTGGCTGCAACATTGGTCTAGTTTTTCGCTGGTGCAGGCAATAAATGGGCACATTGTGATATCATTGGCTGATGCCATCAGCTGCCACTTCCGGGACTGTAAAACGCTTCTGGCTACAAGTCAGACTCATGTAAGCGGCACTATAGCAAGTGCTGGACTTTCTTACACACACATTAGTTTGGTTTCACGATTGTATAAAACAATCTGATCTTCTGGTACTCATCCTGATCAGAATAAATTCAAGATTAACACAGTAACTGCACCTCAAACGGAATACACATGTATGTTGTGGAAGTGAAGGTCCTTGACCATCTCTCAGCAGCATTTTCTTTATATTTTATTGAAAAAATTAATATACAAATGTTTTCTGTCAGTGTATCATTCAAATATATTGGTAAATACATTAAAACTCATATAGTACACAATCATGCTTGTACACACAACTGGCTTACGTGATTCCTGTATGTATTTCGCACACACATGTTCAGTTGTTCACTTCATCTATCTTGCACCTGACTAGAATCTGCAAATCACTGTGGTATGGTTGTCTCCCATGCTTAAATCAGACCTTAAGACAAGACTCTGATCGCGGCAACTCATAAAGTGCCTCTGACAGCTTTTGATTAGTGCTTTAAATATCTAGTACATTGATAATGATGATGAAGGACGAATCAACTTAGCGTGGCGTTAAGTCCTAAGACTACAAGGACACGTAACAATAAGCTTAAAACAGTGAAGTCTCGTAATAGTAGTCAGCGCAGTGAGACGTTCTTAGTCATGTCTGTAAGACATGACTAAGAACGTCTCACTGCGCTGACTACTATTACGAGACTTCACTGTTTTAAGCTTATTGTTACGTGTCCTTGTAGTCTTAGGACTTAAC
>Ga0056128_1013188_pt1 | contig 10014 bp, 6 predicted proteins | sample WorMetLIZISLAND2_FD_71113 | JGI IMG/M metagenome (GOLD analysis project Ga0056128, IMG submission 71113) | Marine gutless worms symbiont microbial communities from Max Planck institute for Marine Microbiology, Germany - Olavius geniculatus... ... | reverse complement strand
GCAATAACATCATCAGACCTAGTTTGAAATATTTTGCTGAAACAACTTTTAATTACATACTGCAAAGACTTAGTCACTGTTTTGTTAACAGGACAAGCTTCAGAGCCATAGTATAACGCCGGCAGACATTTCGCTTTAAACAGCTGTACGATGACGTCGGGTGATATGGCACGGCCAACACGACCAAAAAGTGCATTAAAAGCCCGAAAAGTAGATTTTTTAGAGTTGCTAAAAAAGCAAGTGAATAACCCTAACCCTATTTTCCCTGCTACGTTATATAACAGAACAATTCATAAAAACACTGACACACTGAATAGTGGCCGTTAAAACAAATATAAATACTAACATACTAGATGCAAACAGCTTGATGTCATTAAAATTTAAACAGCAAGCAAAAATATGCATCAGTATTTTTGAGAGTTTATCCAAAAAATTATAAATACGAAAATTTTACGGCAACCAGAGATATAAGAATTATTTGTCATGCCTTATAATGCTAATAAAAGTAACATAATATATCATATAATTACCGTAATATCGTCGTGCGCTATCTCCGTCTTCAATTCTTTCTTTCGCAAAATCTGCAGTCACACATATTAACTAACAATATCAGCAGTTAGCGAATGTTTTAGTTAATTAACTGCGTAGTTGATTTTGTGCAAAAGTTCATCAGTTCGTAAAAAGCTGGATATACATTTTTACCACCAGAAGCGTTTTTTTTGCTGAAAATGCACAGCTCACCGTTTGACAACGGGACTCCGCCCGGCGCCCGGACTCGCTGAGGGAGCGAGCATACAACACTGCCCAGAGCTCTAACTGGACTAAAAAAGTGGGCTCCAAAAAAAGAAAGGAGGGAGAAGGGAGAAAACGGGAAAAGAAAAAAAAGAGGACAAAAAAAGCAAAAATAAAAGGAAAGGAAAGGAGAAAAATAGAGAAGAGAGAAAAAGTATAGGGAAGAGAAAAAAGAAAACAAACAAAAACGGAGAGAAGAAAAGTAAGGAACTAGAGGAAAATGTTCTAATGAACGCGGCCAAGCTTAATAAAAATCGACGCCTATAACAGAGGCGACTGAAATTCTACGTATGGGCCTACTACAGTGTCTGAGCATTATGTGGTCGGATTTCGATAATGTCATGCGATCCATGTCATGCAAAGCTATAGTGTATTGGAACAGTTTGTAATTCATAGACTAATTATTATACTATGTACGTTAATATATTACGTGGTATACCTCAATGATGTCTGCGTTGTTTCTGTTTTCGTGTGGTTCACAATGCTCCGTGTATTTGAGCAGAATTCGACCCATGTCCGAGCTGGCGTACTGGAACAGCTTGTCGGCGTGGTTGAATATAATCAGTGCGATCTCACAGTCACACAGAACACTTAGCTCGTAGGCTTTCTTCATCAGACCGAACTTGCGCTTTGTGAACGTCACCTGAAGCGTTAAACCAACACGATTGGTTGATTGATTGAATGTGACAGACGACAGACCACAGACCACGCTTCGGAGGAATGTGTCGCAATAGTCGGAATCGAGGCCACAGTAGCATAGAACACTCGACTCGTATAAGCTTTCTGCATCAGGCCGAACTTAACGTTTTGTGAAAACATTGTTTTAGAGGTTTGAAGTGTATAGCTCTTCGTGGAAAACCCATCTCAAAGCTACGGAGCGTCACCTGCCATAATCGGATCACACGATGTTATCTGCCACCCGACACAGGTAAACATGTCCTGCCTTTAGTTTAGCCAGGCAGGCCAGTAATTTCTTTACCCAACCACTACCCCGGAGAAATAGAAGGCTCAGCTGACCTTGGTGTTGGTCATATTATGCCAAGCTGACTGAAATTAGCTGTTCGCAGACATCCATTGCATTGACTACTATTACGTGACTTCACTGTTTAGGCTTATTGTTACGTGTCCTTGTAGTCTTAGGACTTAACGCCACGCTAAAGTTGATTCGTTCTTCATCATCATCATCATCCAAAGAGTAACCGCTTGTTAGCGACCAATCCAGAAGTTGAACCCACGACTTCTGGATCGTAAATCCGACATCCTCCTACCATTACACAACTAATACCCTGTTTACGCGATCGAGCAGACGTCGAGCAATTAGCGCGTGTATTTTGAATACAGTTGCTCGACGTTTGCTCGATGTTTACTCGACCGTGTAAACGGGATATAAGACACCAGCGGCGTCGAAAATCAAAAAAGTAGGCGGGGCACAAAATTGCAATTTACCGACAGTCACTGCAAATTTCAGACAAAATTTTAAGTTTGCTCTCAAATTTCTTCAAAATGGAGGTTTTCAGTCCCAAATTTTGCATTTTAACAAAAATTGTAAGACAATTCACGGACAATTTACGGACAGGGCGGAAGTGGGGGCCACGACAGCCTCCGGCCATAGCGCCACTGATTATGAGTAAGGAATAATTGTCATTTTTGCCTGCGCACCTGTCGGTTGCGTTCGTCAGCGATCTGTGATATCTGAATCTTCTTGCGGCCCATGACTACGTCGGCGCCTGCAGCGTCTGCCGGCGCGCTCGGTCGTGCCGCCGTGCTGCTAGTGGAAGTGCTAAAGAAAGAGATGGTAGCGGTGGTAGTGATAGTGGTGGAAAACAACAGCCCTCTCTCTTGCTCGGTCGTTATATCTGCCGTTAGGTGAGTCTATTGCTGTTGGTGAGTCAACCATTCGTTCACTTCCTTAGACCCATCTGCAACAAATGTCAAAACGCATTTGCTGTTACAAAACGACAACGAACATTATTACGATTATGTTAGAAAGTATACGTCTTGGACTTGGTAGGATGGGTAATGGGTAACTGCTCCCCCCCCTAAAATTTGGGATGTCGGAAAATTGTCGGAAAATTTCTTTGTCAAAAAAACTTCGGTCGAAAATGCAAGATTTTGGCTTAAAAACCCTATTTTGGAAAAATTTAGCCGCCACATTATACACGCTATTTATCCGGCAGCCGTGTTAATGGCTTGGCGGCTATTGATACGTTTATCGGATTAATATCCGGTCCTACCAGGCCCGGCTATTATCCGGCAGCTGTCTTGGACGGCCCTAGTCAGTACGTGCGAGCACCGTACCGGCTAAAGCCGTGTCTCTGCGGCTGTACGATGAGCACCTATACCGCCGCAGACACACGTCACGGCAGCCGGCCAACTAACGACCTCAATCCTAGCCGCTAGGGTATCACGGGTAGCGCCAGTCGGTAAATGTAATGCTTGCTTCCAGGACACTCAATTCATAACCAATGTTACAACCTTAGTTTTTATGTCCATCTATCGTCATATAATTCTCTGAAAACCTTAACCTTAACCCTAATATAATTTCTAATTCTATCGCATTACGCATAACGCCAATTTATACTGGCGACCGACGCCAGTGTCACCGCCTGTCGAATATAATTGGATCTATGACTGCCAAATAAATAGCCAATGGGCTATGGGATGCCAACTAGGCCTATGGCCTATATAAAATATGGACTATTGTCACAGAGTAAAAAGTTAGTAAATGAATTCTGTGCTAATCGGCAGAGAACCAGGCTAATTAGAAATGATTATTTATTAATCATTATGCTACCTTAGTTAAAGTGGTCAAACCGTTAAACTTTCTATTTGTGTTCGAGTAGGCTACAGAAATTCGGCCGAATGCAAATTTAAACCAAGTCAAATGCCAGTGAAATGTCGCGCTTACCTAATAGGCCTACTCTGCGCAAAGTCTCTGGAGTCGTAGTGTCCAAAATAGTCGCCAGGCGGACACACGGCGTGTTCGGATTTAAACGATCAGTAATACTCCCAGTCGATAACGCAGCTGCCGGACCAAAAATAGAAGCGGATTCTCATAATGGGGTCGGTCGGTCTGGGGTAATTAAGATACAGGAGCTGCTCGCGTATGATTGGCTGAAAGTGTCCGGCCGGCTGGACGCTGATTGGTCGCCGAGGTGGGTCCGCACGGGGGTGGGGCTAAGAGGGAAGAAGGGAGGTTCCCTGGAGAGCGAAAAATTGAACGGTAGGTGCGCTATCATTCAAGGATCGAACCAAGCGAAGAATGAATAGCTATGACGCAATCACTGGCTGGATTGTGTAACGTTTACTGTACCTTATCACGAGGTCTCTAAAGCCGCGCACACAGCCACGCGACTGAACTGAACTGACATGGTTTAGTTTTTGACGAACTGACCAATGGGAAAGCAGTAATGCATTACAATAGGCACCATTTAACGACGTCGTTGGCCTACGTGACCACGCTCACGTACGCTCCGCTTACCCATTGGTCAGTTCGTCAAAAACTAAACCGTGTCAGTTCAATTCAGTTCAGTTCATAGGTGTCAAAAACATTAATTTGCAAATAAAAAAAAACATAAAAGCTTGTTTCTTCACTTTTATAAGAACATGTAATAACATAGGCTACATAGAAACATCGAACCATATTTAGCACAATAACATGTTACAAACAAAAACCTACCATTTGTGAAGACTGAAGACCGGAATGTTCTGAATGTTATTATGTAACCGTCATTATGGTATAGATCGAAACAGGACTAAACGCAATTTGCCCATGAGAAATGCATCATATCTGTAAGTTTGTATGTTTATTTTTAATTAAAACAAAAACACGACATTAGAATAAAACAGAAACATTTTTAAAAACATTAAAAAATTAAAAACATAAAAAATAAAAACATTAAAATAATGAAAAAACAGAAACATGTTTTCTAAAACTTTTATAAAAGAAACATTTAACATGTTTTAACATCTATGGTTCAGTTACGTCATTGTGTACGCGTCTTAATACAGTTAAATTGAATTCACGCATTCCGGCTATCATTTTGTTTTATTTTACTTTATTTCAGTAGTCGCACTGCATGTAGGGCCTAAGCGCCTTTAAACTAAAGCCAAAAAATAAAGCTGAAATTATATTCAAAGTCTGATCTTCAACAAGATACTTTTCGCATTTATTTCGTCAGAAGTGCAGGTAGTTTATAGCAAATTCTAACCCTGCGATTTGGTCCGTCATTTCTCGGGCATTATAGATACCGGGGGAAGGGGCGATTATTCAAAAAGAATGGTAATGATGCAATATACTGTTCACTGCAGCCTGTTGTCACATGCTTGACAACCCATCGTCACAAAACCCGCGGCATCTGCCACCGCCGTGCGCTCTCTCTGACTCTTATAGCACCAGTGGTGTGCATAGGGGCAACGCCACAGTCCCCCCAAATATTTTCTGTGACGCGTTCCCACAAATAATGTCAAGACAATGGAAAAGGTGATGCACGAGCTAGCGTTCCCCTAATTATGCCTGCAAAGTAAGAAAATTCTATTATCCCTTCACTATTGACATCTAAAAAATTACTTTTAAAATATTCTGCACAACTTGGCCGCAAACGTATTTAGAGTATTTTGCATACTGGAAACCGCACTCGTTGACACCAAGTTTTGGAATGTAGAAGCGAAGCGATTTAGCGGCTATGGCTAGAACTACAAAGGTTAAAAAAGAACCGGAGCAAAAAGTTGCAATTGTTTGTCAGACTCTGCAAATTTTCGCACAAATTTTTCTACAAACAGTTGCGAATTTCCGACAGAGGAGGTTAAATGCGCTGACAATTTTAACTTTGCCTTTAAATTTTCTCTAAAATAACGACTTTACAACTTAAAATTTTGCACTTATGGGCGTTAATTGTCGGACAAAAAAGATTTTTCGACGATTTTCCGCCAGCTCGAAATTTGGGGGGGATTGCCTTCCCCTAGCTTATCCCCATGCCAGCTACATAGGACGCCAGTAAAAGACAAGTGTTCAAGAGTTGGCGTGCAATATCACTGCATGGCACGCAGGTTGTTTGTCGGTCGACTGAACACTGGTAGAGAGAGAAGAAAGAGAGAGAGAGAGAGAGTGGTTAAGAACTCCGTGGACAATAATTAATCCACGCGAGCCATGCGCTGCACTGTAAGTCTGTGACACACACTTCACTGCATGCGGCACGCATCTTCACAACTAGGGGACTACACAGGCCTAAGTACTCTAGGCTACGTCCAGCGTCCAGTGTGTATTCCTTGCTCGAATTTCTTCCTGAGTTTCCATTCTCACTGCAACCGCAACCGCAGAGCTGACACGTGCTTCTGTGTGCAGCAGGTTAATTTTGTCCACGGCGTCCTCAACCATTCTCACTCTTCCGATGTTCGCAGCTCGACCGACAAACAACCTAGACCCGGCTGGAGAAGCTCTTAGCGATCCCCCGACCTCCTAGCTGGAATTGAAGGGTCCTACGTCTAAGCCTTAGGAGTCGGAAAAACAGATATGAAAGGGGATGGGATGGAGCGGAAAGAGCAAGGACGGAAAAGAGACATCCAATTTACATTTCTCGCTGCTCTACTGAGTGAAATAGACCAAATACACGGTGCCCAATAAAACATACATTTTTATTACTTAGCTCAATCCTCAATCAGTCCAATTACTCACGTTCTGTTCTCTGGGCTCGTGGTCGCGACATGCCGATTTTACAAAAAGTACACAATAACAACACAAAAGAAGAACTTTCGCTCTGAAATCGCTGCTGCCGTAAACTTCTTGCATTCGCGCAACGTCGTGATGACGCAATTTACTATATACGCGGGCAGGTCAAAACTTTAGACGACGGAAAGACGGACAGAGCCCCAGGGGAGAGAGTGGAAAGCTACAGGGCGTTGAAGTGAGTCAAACAGGCGTGCATAATCGGACGGACACATGTCCTATATAGGCCTAGGTTTATAGTTCCAGCCTTCATTCGCTTGCAGCGATTTCAAAGAGCTCGTAGGACGGTAGAATAGGACCTATAAAGCTTTTATTACTGAATTGCGCAATCATCTCGTATCGTCACAGTCTCGTTGAGGTTTTGCGAAGTTGTAAATCTATCACTTTTGTTTTCCGCCGACATGCATTTAGTCAACGCTTCAAGTCTCCCTTTAAATGTTTAGAAGTATAGCTTTTCATGGAAAACTCATCTCAAATCCACGTAAGAGCGTGCATGACCTGTCATATGGGACCACACACGACACGGGTGAACGCGCCCCGCTTTAATTTCAGCCAGAGAGGTCGGTACTTAATTTAAATACCCCGGGGGTGGTCGAAAGGCTAAGTTTTATTTTATTCAAACCGTAATAAAAAAATGCTCACACTAGCTGCCGGGCTGGTACTTCAAGACGAGTTATAACATCAACAAAACAGGAAAAAGTCAACACAGTTTCAGTTTCATTACACGCAGCACATTCGCTACGAAGTGACTTAATGCTACGCAGCCTATACGTTTGTTGCGCATAGCAGTCAATAAAACTATTGTGACGGTTATCGTTAATAACAGATCCGATCGTATGCATTGTACAAGTGGCATCTACGGCGAAGGGCCCAAGTCGACGTGTTTACAATGCGTAGCAGCAGCAGTAGTAGGCTATAGGCTTATGGACGCTGTTATCAGTCAACGCAGTGAATGTGTGAACTCGATTATTATAGTCTGCCTGATGCTGCAGCTGTTGATCGTTTGTCTCACCTGTTCTCACCTGTCCACTCCACGTTAGGCGGGCGCCACTTGTCAGTCACGTGTCTCAATAATGATGTCATGATAAACATGACAACATGCGCCTACAATAACTGTCATAAGCGTCCAGTACAAGCTATGCACGCTGATGTATGCACAGTGGGGCTGGACAGTGTATATGAGCGATTGAGCAAGTTATGGAGTGTTTGCACGATCCAGTAAACGTCCAGCAAACTTCCAGCAAATGTATTTAAAATACACGTGCTAATGCTGGACGTTTGCTGCCATATGTTATGATGGAGTTGGACGTTCGCTGGATCATGTAAACACCCTATTAGTCAGCACGGTCGCTGCAACCACTGCGCTCTAGAATACGTTACGCGACCACCACGAACTACACCTTGCCGCGACTATGCACCAAATTCGGCGGACAATCGAATTTTGAACTTGAGCAGGTCAACATCTGCGTCTATAACTTTTTTGTTAGTAAACCAAAGTTCACCAAATTTTTTTATCGAACGCATCAAAGATTGCTCTCGATGAAGTGTGTCCCTTTGTCGATATCGTGACCGGTTATTGAGATATTTGCGGTCAAAGTCGAAAGTTGTCCTAAATCGCGCGAAATTTTAGACGTTTTTTGCCTTCCCAAATTTTAAGGGGGCGGTGCCCCCCAAATGTTGTATATAAGTGATAATATTCCCCTTATGGCCTGTCATGTGGCAAAGTTTCATGGGGTTACTCCCCCTCACCCCAAAGTTATAGGCGCTAATAGGCCTACGCTGAAATATAAGCCAATTTTTGACCCCCCTTTGAAAAAAATGTTGGGGGAGCCCCCATCCTCAGTGGGGTGTAGGCTAGCAAGACTTGGATATTCTATAGCGCGTGTAAAAATTTTGGAACGCAGCACCCCCTAAGAGCCGAAATATGGAATTCCGAAAAAATCGATTTTCGGGGTTTAATTGCAATTCTAAATCTCCGAAATTAGTCGACCAAAGTTCACCGAACTTTTTCGCCCAACGCCAGAGGAAACGCTGTCGGTCAAATAGTTTTCCGATTTTAAATATCTCTATCTGTTCCGGAGATATTCGCGCTCAAAGTGGGAAGGGGTCCGAAATCAGGCCAAAATCAGCGTGTATTTCGCCCCCAAAACTTTTTTGGGGGCAACCCGCCCCCAAATTTTTGGACCGGCGTTATAAAATAGAACATGCTTCCGAGCATGGCGCAAAATTTCGCGGCGATCGGCCAACGGACCTCGGAGACTTCGCATTGAGAAAAAAAGAACTGCAGTGAAACATAAGGCCTTCCGGGAACTAGCGTTCCGGGCGGCCGAAAAATAGACGCCTAACGGCGAATTTCGCGCATGCGCAGCCACGCTCCCTTTGAACCGACCGTAACCAAATTTTGCGTGTGGGGTCGAGTGGGCGATATGATTACTGACGCCAAGTTTTATGGAAATTGGTTAAGGGGTTTCGGAGTTACAGGACCCCCCCCCAAACGCCATTTCCTATACTTAACGTTCATCGCCCTTACAACAGCTAGTGTCAGCACTACCGTGCTGCACTGTGATGTTAAAAATTGGAATATTAAATTTGATGATTTTTTTAGAAAAGGGGTGCGTCCCAGAAGACGATCGGTTAGCTTTTGGTGGCGATCCGGATTTTAAGACTAATCCAAAAATACTTTTTTGAAATTGTCGTTTAGGCCTATAGCTTGATCAGCTGTCAACTGTTCTGTTCATGAAGTCGTACGTTTTACGCCGCCGCCGACAGAGCGATGCTGTGGCGGTGTTGCGACGATCCGTGCACTTCGATCCTTTCAGTACGATTCGTGAACTATTCCCATCGAATGCCGCTTTGGGCGAAATAAGCCAATGGAGAAAATATACAGGGTGCGGCAGAAAAAAGTAGCCCCTAATGTTTTTTGCTGTTTTCTCAGCAACTGTTTAGCATTTTAATCTGAAAATTCACAGATTTACTTACTAAATTGTTCTACGGCCAAATGCCAAATAAAATTTGACTCCATTGAAAAATAACGAAGTTATAGATTTTTTAACATGACCGCTTACCGATTTTTAAGCGTGAAAAAATGTTCAAGCTACAACACCAGTTCAATAACATCGTTGAAACAAGTAAAAAACACAGTTAACTAATGATCAGATGCCAAAATTCCATTGTCCATGTGAATGTTCAAAGTGTCCACCGACAGCTCCAAGCTCCAACACAAGCCTTCAGTCGCTTAATTTGAGAAGTCTTTCACAGTCTTGTCGATCGGTCCTTGTGGTAGGTTGCTCTAGATAACCTGAAGCGATTCATTGAGTTCAGCGATTGTTTTTGGCTTTGTTTTAAGCTTGCGGTAAGCTCAAACATTGCACACTACGCGTGATAGTCCACCGAGTTTGCATTCGGCGAATTTAGAGGCCATTGGTCTTTTCTGATGAAATCTGGACAGTTGGCCCGCAGTCAGTTTCCTGCGCTGCGCGCTGTGTGTGCTGGTGCGC
>Ga0056128_1013186_pt1 | contig 10015 bp, 11 predicted proteins | sample WorMetLIZISLAND2_FD_71113 | JGI IMG/M metagenome (GOLD analysis project Ga0056128, IMG submission 71113) | Marine gutless worms symbiont microbial communities from Max Planck institute for Marine Microbiology, Germany - Olavius geniculatus... ... | reverse complement strand
TATTATTCTGAATTCCGTACGAGACGATGCACCACAGACAGCGACGCGGACTCGTTACCATCAGCAACAGTAGCTTAATTTAACTGTAGAACTGTACGCTGTAGCCTAGCAGCAGCATAATCAGCCAATAGGATACTAGCAATGCTTGCCTATCAAAGTGCCTACACCCTATCACGTCTGTCACAACCCAGTACTGATGCGCAATCACGAAAGTTAACTGCGATTTCAACGGACAGAGCGTAGGCCTATAGGCCCCTATCATATGTTGGTAAACATGCAGTTTAGCGGCCTAAACGAAATTCAAAGTCAACTTACCGCCTATACGGGCCAAAGCGTGCATGCGGTCAGTTAAACGTATTTCTCGTCGTATGAGCGTCAAACGACTTGTTTTTTTATGGTGAACTTCTATGAAATGCGCACTTTAATAGGCTGCGTACGACAAGTTACTCCTACGTACCGACTAGGGATGTTCTCGGTTAACCGGTTTTCTATTAACCGAACCGAAACCGAAAATGGCGGCCAAGATGGCAAAATGCAAAATGCAGTAATGTACATCACAGTTCACCAATATCGTATCGTAAAACGTTGATCTCACTGATTTAACTTTAAAAGTTGAGAGTGTAGACGCTTCCAGTTGCAGCCTTTCAGACTTTAGCAGCATGAACTAAATAATCGAATGATGTTGGATATTGGCACATCACCATTTATTTACTATTTACTAACGATCACAAGACTAGCAGAGCGTATAGTTGGTCTGCCACGTTAGATCTCCAGAGCACGGAGACATTTCCTGACTGAGTCGAATAATCGCTGGGTTGAAGCGACAGCAACGGCGACAGTAAAACTATGAATCGGTTATTTGGATTAAATGATTCAGCACCTACAACCAGATAGTCAGATAGTGGGTTTTCCATAATAGCCTATGTGGTGTAACTGTATGCAGCAGTATATATCCTCGAGTCCTTGACACCTCCGTTCCACGTATATGTCATACATACAGCATAGTTATTCATTTATCGCACAGTCGTGTTACCTACTGGCTAGTGGCTACGCCGATCATGACATTGCTGCCAGACTGGGTTAACCCGTCGTTTTTAATTTTTGACATTTTCAGATTTTGATTAGGTTGCATTTGTCTAGTTTAGACACGCTCTTACACAATGCTAGAATCTCGTTTGCTAAACAGTGTTCTACCTCCAGTAATTGTCTTGTTCAGTACTTGTCTCATCCTCTTCTACGTCGGTGGGCCAGGCCACATCACCCCGGAGAACGGACGCACCAGGGTCCCCGTCTGTCGCCGCGTTGTCAATGGATTTTTTCCGCTTTTCTCGCCTCAGGTGACTGACGCCGGTTGCCTACAGCAGTTTCCCGCTGTCCATCGTCTTCTACCTTGTCGGGCCAGGCCACATCACCTCGGAGAACGGACGCACCAGGGTCCCTGTCAGTCGCCGCGTCGTCACTGGATTTTTTCCGCTTTTGACCCAACTTTTTTTTGTCAGAACATCTTCATATCTCAACCAAATCGGATATACGGCATAAAGACAGCCAAGCTGATAGAAATATGTAAGGTACTCTCATTGTCCACCTCACATAGTTTTTGTCAACGCACTACCGTGTAAAACCCAGATGCTCCAAATTTTTACATAATGCTCAGTTGTTGTGTATGTAATGTTTGAACAACTTAGTAAAGCACAACATGAACTACAGTGTGATTTATTTAGCAGAATTATAATTTGTGTAACAACTTGCTTCCAAATTATCAGAACTTATGCCCACAGTGTATACAATGGGTGACAGCAGCATTGACGAGCAACTGCTCAAAATCAGCTTACAGCTGTTCGCAAACTGTCCGTCTATCTCCAGCTGTTTTCACAAAAGACTGGCCAAAAACGGCAAAACAACAGCTTTTAGGGGGGTGCCGCTCTTTGATGCCCTCGTGCGCAGGTGTCCTTGAACATAGAAAATTGAAACTTAGACTCTCGAAATCTACGTTCAATGCTAAAACTTTCAAACGCTGCTTGTCTATGTCTATCTCAAGTGGTTTCAGCGCCATTCGCTCTTGAAAAGTGTCTCGCAGCTCAAAATCGCCATAAAATACATAAAACCCCCTATTCAAGCGTTCAAGGTCATCGATGGTCATTGAAGTTTTTGGACGTATTAACATCCAGCCGTCAGCTATTGAAAACCCTGATCTTCATTGGTCCTCGACGGCGTCATCGTTGTTGTCCTTAGGCAAATCCTCAGGTGCTTTTGACAGTGGTTCGGTGTCATCCGTTGAAGAGTCAGTGAACAATGGTGACGGAGCATAGGTTTGCAGCGTCATGAACGACCGCCGAGTGGCGGTCGTCATTGGGTCCGTTGAGCGCAAGAGCCAGCCCATTTTCTGCACAAGTACATTTCGGAGACCAGGTGGAAAATTCATGGCCGTTGTCACATCCACTTTTTCGGGAGTGATTGATCTCAGCTTACTGCAGCATAAGAACTGCAATGATGTTTCAACTGAAGTTGCCGTGACCAACTTCATTCCAGTGCGTACTGACGCAGAACACACCATTGGATATAGCTGCTGATCATGTAATCCATTGAATACCACACCTAAACATGCACACGACAGTCCTTTGATTAAGCAAACTTCAGCTGCATTTACAAAGGCAAGTGTGAGTACACGTATGAGTCAGCGAAAATTTTTTTCCGGCTCACACAAGCTACAGTCATATAAGTTGAGTACTTACGGTCAGTTGTACAAATGCGTAACGCTAGAACTCAATCAAGGAAATGCTCATAAGAAAACATCAGTAAAGTGCATCGTTCACAGAAAGGCGCTCACTAGAATGTAAAACTACGCCCCATTTAGTAAGCAAATATAATGCACAATGGTAATTCCTGCTGCTCATCTTCCGGTACTAGCAGCCATGTTATAGAGACTTGACGGAAAAATTGAAGGCAGAACATATTGATCTTGAGTACAGCGTCGTTGCCAGTATACCACCTAGCTCCCGTGGTTGGATGCCTAACCAAAGTTAACAAAGCACAATAGGTATAACGACATTGTTAATCTGAATGAAAATCATTCTGACAGCTTTTTCGTTTGCAGAAGCAGCAGCAGCAGTAGAAAGTCGTGGTCTCTCACCAAGTAGTCTCCGGTTCTTGTAAAAAGACAGCTGGCCATTCCACATGTCCAGCTGAACACCAATGATGCTGCCTTGATCAAGCCTCCCGTCAAGGACTGGCGTGAAAATTCCACGATGCCTGTAAGAGAGGCCCCAGCTGTTACAGTCATGACCAAGGAAACTGCAGAACTTGTTGTGACACACATCCATATCTACGTCACCCGTTCCAACACCCACCATCTGCACCGAGCACAAACAGAGGCAGCAGTAAGTTAATGCACAATTAATGCAGAAAACTTAAGTTCACTTTAACATACAGCATAAGGCACAGTATACAGGGTGCGGCAAAAAAAAGTAGCCCCCTGAATTTTTTTTGGGCGTTTTCTCAGCAACCGCTTGTTTTTAACATGACAGCCTACCGATTTTTCATCGTTAAAAAATGTTGCAGTTAAAAATGCTATTTAATTTTCAAAAACCGGTTACCACGTTACTGCCGATGACGTCACAGTGACGCTTTGACAACCAGTAATTTATTTTGTTTATAAATTATCACTAAATTGTCGTTCTTTTCAAGCAATCGCCGGCTGCCCACCGGGTTCATCTTCCATCAGGACAGCGCACCAGCACACACAGCTCGCAGCGCAGGGAACTGACTGCGGGCCAACTGTCCAGATTTCATCACAAAAGACCAATAGCCTCTGAATTCGCCGAATACAAACTCGGTACACTATCACGTGTGGTGTGCAATGTTGGAGGCTTACTGCAAGCTTCAAACAAAGCCGAAAACAGTTGCGGAACTCAAGAAATCACTTCAGGTTATCTGAAGCAACCTACCACAAGGACCGATCAACAGCATTGCGAAAGACTTCTCAAATTAAGCAACTGAAAGCTTGTGTTGGAGCTTGTAGCTGTCGGTGGACACTTGGAACATTCACAGTGACAATGAAATTTTTGCACTCTGATCATTAGTTAACTGTGTTGTTTGACTTGTTTTAACGATGTTATTGCACTGGTGTTGTAGCTTGAACATTTTTTCACGCAGAAAAATAGGTAAACGGTAATGTTAAAAGAGCTATAACTTCGTCGTTTTTCAACAAAATCAAATTTTGTTTGGCATTTAGCCGTAGAACAATTTAGTAAATATATCTCAATAAAGATAAATATATCTGTAAATTTTCAGATTACAATGCTAAACGGTTGCTGAGAAAACAGCGAAAAACGTTAGGGGGCTACTTTTTTCTGCCGCACCCTGTAGGCTAGAAACAGCTCAATCACTTTCAATAGTAACGCTGGAAAAAAGTTAGGCATAACAAACAGCAGCTGGGTTAAAACGTGAACACGAAGTACGGAAGAGAACATTACCTATTATTGTTCCAAGTGCACTGCAACCTGACCCTCTCTCAATACCTCCGAAAACCCAGTGACCTTGGCGGTATGTCCCCCGTTGATATTTTCGATGGAAAAATTTACTCTCATCAATTTCTACTACCAGGTACTGACTGTTATTGTCATAACCCCCGATTTCCCCTAAATTTGCTGCGACGTATTTGTGCGCCTCGTCTCTGAGAAAGGAACACCAGTCAATTACAGTATGCCCATCCTCCGGGATGCCTGCTTCACGACTATTCAAGGTCTGCGGCATGTTCGCAGACCAGCAATAAATGATACAAATTAATTTACTCAGTGGCAGGTGACTGTGCTGAAAAAATGAGCCAAATCGAACTGTATTCTTAAAATTTGGATGAGTATGACACCTCCACTTATGCTGATCGATCACTGATTTGTCTTTCACAAAGCTGGCCGGTTGGCCGCACGTCGTGCACCTGCACCACTTCAGGCAGGATTCCGCATTTTTCAAATGTTCACCAAGTGAAGATAGCGTCCATCTTTCTGCCTCGATGTCCGCATTCGTTTTTATGTTTGCCAGTGGTACGATCCTGTTCGGTGCACGTGCTCGTGGCATCCTGTTCCTGTGCACAAACATACATGTATATCTACTAACCAAGTGCACAAACTAATGATTGCAACTTATTTTTTCTCACTTGAATGATTAATGGCTCAAATTTTTCATCTTGTCTTGAGCTAGTTCGTGCAAAATATGGGTAAATTATAGCAACATTTAGAGCTTGCTCAAGCGTCCCAAAGTGTTGAATATTTACCGCATGGACACCATGTCCGGAAAATACAGAGTGTACGATATTTTTCATATATGTTTGGCAGACGTAAAGACATTTTCATAATTTACGGCACAAATTGTCCTGAAGTTCCATTTTCCTACAATATAAATAAATTTTATCTTCACATAACTGTATCACTATGTAGTGCCGAGGTAACTGTGGCGGCACAGAATGTGCCGTTTTTACGCGCGAAAGCAGCTATTGCTTGCAGCGCGTCTTAGCCATCGCAATTCTGTCCGTCCGTCCGTTTGTCTGTCTGTCTGTATGTCTGTCTGTCTGTCTGTTCGTCGCACGGGTGGATCAGTCAGAACCGGTGCAAGCCAGGATCACCAAATCTTCACCGTCGGGTGCCTGGAAGACTCCAGTTTCAGGAACTGTAAAGGTTTTACATAAATTTGAAGGGGGTCATAACGAACGAGGGCGCCAAATGAGAGGGGGTGGGAAAAATTTGCGACTTTTGGCCAAAAAGTCGCTGCATCTCAGTAACGGTGCGAGATAGGGCCTAGGTTACTTGTAATCACTAATAGGAAGTCGTACACTGGCTCTCGATTGGCGCCCAATTCAATGACCTTGAATGATCTTGAACGCCAAAATATGTGGTGGCATTATGGATTTTTTGGCGATTTTCGGGCTGCGAGACACATTGCAAGAGCGAATTGTGCCGAAACCAATTGAGATAGACATGGACAAGCTGCGTATGAAATTTTTAGCATTGAACGTAGATTTCGACGATACAAGTCTCGATGTTCTAGCTTCAAGGAAACCTGAGCACGACGGCATCAAAAAGCGGTACCCCCGTAAAAGTCGCGACGAAATGGCTGGAGACAGACTGACAGTTTGCGAACAGGAACTGCTGTAGGCTTTCGCGTGTCCCGTGAGCATTAGTAACGCTGTAAATATGCCAATGGCAGTGTACCAACAGTACACAGCGCCTTTATTAGTGACGCCACTCTACCATGAGAAATAGAACATTCCTCATATTCTTACCTAACTGTACATGACAATAAAGCCAAAAAATCTAACAATAGTTTTCAGCTTGTAGATGCCTGCGTTGTCAACAGCAGTAACAAAACTCGCTATTACCCACGTTGTTAGTTGAGTTCACCATTTGTTTTTGGTTCAACAGCGGATGAATCACCATTGATAAGGTTCTTTATTACTTGTTGATATATCTATGCATTCCAGAGATATTCACGGTCAAAGTGGAAAGTTTTCGTACATCGCACCAAATTTTTACACGTTATTTGCCCTCTTACACTTTAACACGGCCGTGCTCCCAAAAATTGTACCTGCGTTGTTACCCGAACCTAGAGGAACGTCACTGCTTTGCGAATTTCTAATTTAGTTTTCTACATTTCGCACCAGTTGGTTCTGTGCATGTGCTTCACAGGACAGTGCATTTTTTGTAGGACTTATACTAACTTATATGCTTGTGTTAACAACAATCTGATGTACATAACTGCAACTCACGTTGATGTTATATCCTGTGCCAAGAACATGCAACAAACTTGATAGTACTAACACTGTCAGCGTACGACCTGAACACAAGCCACACAGAATTAGCATGTCACTTGTACTAGTTTATAAATTACGCAACTCAAGCACACAAATGTTCTGCACTATACTAGCAGCTTGATGAATATACCTCTTGGAACCATTGTATGAAAACGTGCAAAATAAAAACCACGTGAAGCATTTTCAGTGTTATATTGGCCATAATAAGCATGTTAGATGAGTAACATAGTTAAATAATTCTGCGTATAATGGGTCCAATCTTCTTACTTTTTCCAAGATGACGCAAATGTCTAAATGTTTTAGAACTGAATTTTGAAACAGTGAGCAAATTCGCAAATTTGCAGCTTCCACTGAGTCAAGAAAACAACAGCGCTTCAGCTTCAGGGGGCTTTGTCCTGTCCTGTCCCCCCAGGGGCCCTGTTTTGACCCCGCTGGGGACTCTTCCCCCGGTACAATTACACTTATTTAGACCAGCTTCATATTTCACCAGTAAACTCTACTCATCGAGTGCTACAAAAGATATCATTACACCACCGTTTTATTCGTTCCGCAAGTGCCAGAATAAACACTTTAAAGTACGGATCTCACTTTTGTTATTCAATCAATTTATTTATTTCAGACCACACGGATCCAAACGTAAAGTAACTAATTGAGACATTCCAGCAAGAAAATGCTTGATGCAGAAATAAGTAGAAAATGAACTGAGATAAAAAAAATGAGAAAATCGCAGTAAAATAAGACAAGATTTACTATAAAATGGGCTAAATATTACATAAAACCAATTTCATTAACTTTAATTTTATTTAAACATTTATTGTAGCTTAATTTTTTTTACATTATTACCCCATTTTATTTTAGTTTTGAGTTATATTTCTAATTCAATTTTATGTTCGATTTATACTTCTGTTATCTTAAATTTCAGTTTAGCTTAAATTTTCACCCCATGTTATTTCATTTATGAATTTCAGTTTAGACTTTATTTCATTCTGAATTTGTGTTAATTTTTTCACATTTCCCTTTTTTTAAATGTACTTCATTTTGTTTCGATTTGATTACATTTTATTTAATCCGAAATTTTGACCTAATTTTTGTTCATTAACTAACGTTATTTTAACTTCCATTTCATTCTGCATTTGTGTCATTTCATTTTGCTGGAGTTTTGTTTAGTTATAAAAATAATTTCTTACAAATTAAATTTTACTGTTTTTTGAATTATTTATTCTAGAAATTTATACTATTTTAAACTTGGTTTCATTTTAATTTCTTTTTTAATATATTTGGCATTGTATTTTGAATTCAATTCTGTTCAGGATTTTCACCCCATGTTATATAATTGTGAAATCTTATTATGATTTATATCTTATGTTAAATTCAATTTATTTTATTCTAAATTATAGCGTATATTTACAAGTCTGACAAAATGTAACATTTTATGTCACTTTCGAATTATATTTTACACTGTTTAGTTTTAAATGTCCGCCTTTTTATATTTGAATTTTAGTTCATTTAGAATTTTGACTCCATTTTATGTACAAATTTATTTCGTGAATTTATTTAAGTTCATTTTTGATTTTTTACTTCTTTCTGAACTAATTTCTGCAGCAAGCATTTTTTCTTTGATGTCTTCAAAGCACGTCGCGCTGCTGCTCTTTGGTTGTTGATCTTCTTTTTCAACGCGGTCTTGTACTTGGAATCGCGTTCGTTGGCTGAAATCGCGAGCGATGCAGCGGCGCTGTTCTTCAACGTGCAACGTCTACGGTTTCGGGATCTTGACAAAGGTGAGCTCGCAGCGATGGGTGAAAACGACAGCTTGTGTCGCTTGAATGCAGACGAACGTGTCGGTGTTTGGGGCGGTGTGGAGCGACGTTTGGCTTGTTTTTTACTCGCTCGATATTTTTGCTCTATGCTCAGATAGCAGTCATCACATATGTAGCCGTCAGCAGCGTCTGGTTCCTAATTTGTACAAAAAATATATGCAAATTGGTTAGCAAAATGCAAAAGGCTAATTTTACTTTGAAATGCTTTGCAGTGACATATTTTTCAGGCGTTATCTTGAGTGAAGATTAACCTACAAGACGGCAGTAAATCCGTAGACACATAGGCTAAGCCTATAACATAATAAATAATATCAAGTTAAATGGAAACTTTCGACACTGCTTATAGGCATACTGACTAGCAAAATTTTTACTAAGACAAATTACTAGCCTGTTGTCTGTCTGTCTGCTCGTCTGTTCGTGACGTCGAAGTACAGTCGTGGCGTATAGCTGGAACTAGGACATTAGGTGTTAAGGTGCGTTCTCACGGCGCGCGTTAACGCGTGACGCCGATGCGTTAACGCGCGTGGACGATCTAAAATGTATCCGCTCTTCTAGGGGGGCGTCTGACTAGTGCCACGTCGTCGTTATGCATACGGCCCCAGATGATTTAGGAATGCCAAAGAAGTTTTCTTATCCGAATTTTCGACGGCTTTCTTTGCGTTTCCAATGAACTTCTTCTTTTCTTATCTTCCTAAACTAGTTCAACCAATCAGATGCGTTTATACCGATCATGTGACGTAATCAAAACTTCTTAGGAAAACTTCTTTGGAAAACTTATTATCTTAGCACGTCCACGGGAAACGCATTTTACACACCGCTTCGTTTTTAAGTTGACCAAACGTCAATTTCTTTTGCTTACTCATTGTTGATTTTACCGCAGCGTTACGCAAATAACCTATGACGTCACATATGACGTCTAAGCTAAGTGTTAACATTGTGTACTTTTTTGCAAATTTCGTTTTATTACACAGCTTTCTCCGTGTAGGACAAGGTTAGTGCTTTCCTATACATTTGCCTAAATTCTTCCTAAGAAGTTTTCAAAGAAGTTTCGAAAATTTGGCCCCAGTTTTAAGCCCGTTTCATTAAATATTCATCGTTTCGAGTGGTATGATCCACCACTTATAGCTGCGTTTTTGATGCCTAACGCGTTAGTGTTAGATAGGCCATCAAAAAACGCAGCTTACATCACGAACGTCATTATCGTCTGCTAGCAAACCATATTGTTCTTGCTACCTAGTACGTTATTTTTTCTAAATTGCATATCATGAACTTTTAGATCATCATCATTTATTTGCCAGCAAAACATGACACAGTGCACAAGGTTGAAACAAACATACTGTCGGCAAGACATACCAGGCTCATAGAGCACTTACAGTAGCCTTCCTAAGCTAAATAC
>Ga0056128_1013185_pt1 | contig 10015 bp, 10 predicted proteins | sample WorMetLIZISLAND2_FD_71113 | JGI IMG/M metagenome (GOLD analysis project Ga0056128, IMG submission 71113) | Marine gutless worms symbiont microbial communities from Max Planck institute for Marine Microbiology, Germany - Olavius geniculatus... ... | reverse complement strand
CGTTTAAAAATGTGTTTCTAACTTTCTATATTAGACAGGCAGGGCCCCTCAAACGTCGCGAGGCCTGTGATAACTTATCCCCCTACTCTCCCTCTCGACGGGACTGGGTGCGTTAATTTATGCGTTAATTAATGCATTAAAAAATTAACACACTGCGTTAATGCATTAAAAAATTAACGCCTTGACAGCTCTAGTGATTAGCGTTGAATTATTTTTGATTTCGGCTAATGTTTTGCCTTTATAGCTTGCTGACATTGTGTATGTTATATATTGTTATATTATTATTATTATCGATGTAGCACATCAACAGGCCCATAGCCAATGGGGAGGGGGTCGATTAACCCTAAACTTCCTTCCTCCATCAGCAGTAATCTGAAAACTCTGCTTAAAATAACCAGAAATGTCACCACCAAATATAATGTGTGCAGCGCTCTCCCAATCTTGTACCGTCTTGTATTAATGGACGGCTGCTTTGCGCATGGGGCTAGAGTCTAACCTTCTTTTAGATAAGTCTGGCTACGGGCCTGTTGGACTAGCATCATTCTAAACTGGGGATTGTGATCTGGTCATTGTTATTTGAATCCAAGGATTCAGTAGTCGACCTAGAAACTGGAATATCCACTCTGTTTGACAGACGGAAGCAGGATTCTTTATGGGAATAGTTGGGATTTCTAAACTGGGGGAATTTTTCACTTGACAAATCAACAAAACAGTCGTCACAGTCGTTTGCATTGCACGTAAACGACTGATAGTGTTGCCAGGAGATACTGTTATACCCCTTACTCGGATTTTTTTTGGGGGGGAAGAAGGGGGGATTGTTGCAACTTGGAATAGGTTGCTTCCTGGTGCTGAGGGAGACATTTTATGCATGAGATGCTGTCAGGGCTGGAAAATTGATTTGAAAATACTACATGTAGCATGGTTCCTGTGGTCAGGGAATGTAAAAGTATGTGGGTGCAAAAGTTAGCAAAGGTGCAGAAAAAATGTTGAACTGCATACAACAGCTCAAGTTCTTTTTGCCTGCTTCGCTCGCAGATTATTTGTACCTCCACTTTTAAATTCGTTCAGCCACCCTTGTTTCTAGTGTCACTGCAAGCGATTGAAAACCAACGTTGGTATTTCATGTGAACAAATTAGTCAGGGAAAATTATTCATTTTGTCCTAAAAAGCCAGGCAAAAATTAATTCTGCAGAGTAGTAGGAACAATGATATAGGTTTTTGAAGTTTTATGACGTTTTTACTTTTTGTTGTGCAATTTAAATTACAGATCATGTTTGATTGTGATTTATATAAAATTATATGATGAGGAAAATGGTGTTGAGGATTTTCTTTGTAGCTCATGTCCAGTCTTCTTATTACAATAAAATCTTAAAAATGGCAGAACCAAGGTTTTTTTTCTGCCCTGGATGCTATACAGTTGTGAATACAAGTAGGCATATAAGGCATCAGTTTCGCTGTACAGTTTCAGGTCGTGTCATTTGTCGCTTTATGAATTTATCGGGGATTAAATGCACGGAACTTTATTCAGATTCATTCAGATTTGACATTTTTATTGCATGATGTCTAGAGGGTTAGTTTTTTTACCGGATACAGTGTGTATATCTATATGACTGGAGCGGAGGAGAAATTAAGAGACTCAATCTGGTCTACCTTGGGAAACTTATCCACTTCTTACAGGGAGGGAGCAATAGTCAATATGACATTAAATGCAGGATCGTAACCAGACTTTTCTAAAGGTGGATTGGACTCTGAGCCATTTCATTAATCCAGCCAGGAAATCTGGAGAGTGTTGTAAGCCCCCTAAAGTGGGGCTAGGGCAAAGCCCCGGACGCAAACGTATTTTTGTGCATTTTGAGTTTGAAAATTGCATCCGGTCCTGTGCAACGTTTCACGGTTCCAGGCGATGGGGGAGGGGTAATCAAATCCATCGAACCCCCTCCTTGGCTACGGGCCTGAAATGGAACATCTGGAAAGTCAGCTGACTCAAGTCCATTGGTGGACTACAAGACTGCATGGGTTCATATACAGCAATCACAAATACACAATTTAGAATGCACATAAAATATGCAGGAGTTCCACAACAAATGAAAACGCAACAAAACAGTGACTGAACATTTTAAATTACTTCTAAGTTGGCACGAGTACGCAACTAAGAGTCGACTGGGTTCAAGTCCGCGGGTCGTCAAGGTCCGAGTCCAAGTCACAAAGGTCTGAGGTGGAGTCGGAGTCCTGAAACATAAGGACGAGTCCAGCGCCGGACCGATTCAAGTACCACACGAGTAGTCAGGCCATAATTGGGTTGGTAATTTCAGTCTAGTCGGCTGTGGTAGATTTCTGTTCATCCTGGACGTCAACTGCGGACGGTGTCTTGTTGCTCAGGTTGCTTTCTGTTGCTCCAACATCCGCCTGCTCTGTCTCTTTCTCGTCTTCCTCCTCTTCCTCTCTCTCTTCATCCTCTTCGTGTTCTTCTTCGTCTTCTTCTGCCTTTTCTTGTTCTTCTTCTTCTTCCTCCTCCTCCTCCTCTTCGTCTTCGCCCTACATACAAGTGAGTGAGTGAATGAGTGATCGAGTAGGGTTTAACGTCCCGACCGACGCAGTATAGTTCATTTCGGGGATGACCTTTCCAAGCAATGCCCACAAACACACAATAATAGAACAGTAAGTTTAACCTTTACAATGAAGAAACAGAAAGTTCAACATTTACAAAAACACAAAAAAACGAGCTAAACCTAGAATAGTAAGAACTCGCCATTATAACTGCGCATATGTAAGAGTAATGGCAGTTCTTATAATCTTTTATTATCCTCCAGACAGTCATCAATCTCATAATGCTGTCTGTTAGAGGACAGGGGTGGTTCTACACATAAGGGCTTAACAGTGTTTGAACTGTGAAAAATTTGCTGGGGGCGGAGGGAACGTCGGACTTTTCGGCTCTCATAGTCCGTTTAAAATTGTGATGGAAATCGTAGGTGTGGCAGTGGCGTCGTGGCAAGAAAGCGTATAGGTAGCCCCTCCCCCAAATTTTGGGCTGTCAGACAATTTCCTTGTCCGACAGTAGTCGTCTAAAATGCAAAATTTACACAAATTTGAGAACCCGCAATCTTCCCTGTCGGAAATTTGCACACTTGTCGTAAAATTGCAACTTCCTGTCCGGGCCTTACGTGTCCCGGTACTGTCCGGTAGGCCTACGTCGTACCGGCACTTATTGATCTGGAGGCGGTACGACGTACGGGCAGCTCGTGTTGTCACAATGGCGGGACGCTGTGCTTTTGTGAGATTCAAACTGTCACAAAAATGCCACACTCAGAAAAATGGCAGGCAGACTGTTCCACACATTAATGACTACACGGAAAAGAAACTTACTCTAACTTAACCTAATAGCCTAACTAAATCTAGATTTACAGCTTTCTCGTGTTAAAAATTGGAAAAAATCTACAGAGTCCAAAGACAATTTTATAGAGGCAAATTGCCAGTAAATGAAGTTGAGCTGTAGACAACTCGTATTCAAGGCTTGGCAGATCAAGTTTAGTTAAATGATCTCTAATCAGATAAATTCAGAGGAGTCCAGTTCATTGACACTTGACAGGTGGAGCAGAATGCTTCCTGGAAAAAATTTAGAGAAGTTAAACTGAAGGGGGTTTTTTATGCATTTGACAAAACAACGAAACACAATGACTTGCATTGACATGGACGACTAAAAATGTTGTCACGAAACGCGTTTCGAGAGCTCAAATTGTGTTAGAAAGCTTAACATGCGTTAACATGAGTTTTTGACCGTCTGGACCTCGCCGTAGAGCTTGGGGTACTCCTAAAGACTCCATGGCTGAATTTTTGGGAAGAAGCGATGAAAAGGGAAAAGAAAAAGGGAGGAAAACAGAAAAGGGAATGGAGGGGAGGAAAGGAAAGACAAGAGGGGTTGGTGTGTGCGATCGAGGGAGGAGCCGGGCCGCGGGGGGGGAGGTTGATTCTTGGCGCTGAGGGGGTAGACGCCCGTGGATAAATTACCGGTTCATCGGGAATGGAATCTTCGAGCTCGAGTTCTTCCTTGCGTTCCTCGTAGGCGGCCAGTGCATCCTGTTTGTCCTCCGACGAGAAGTCTTCCTTGTCCAACGTGTCCAACTGCGGCACGCGTATCAGCACCTCCGTCCTGTAGTCGTCCATCTCCGTCAACGGGTTATCTGCACGTACAACGGGTATTGCAAAGAAATCTAGCTACCCCTCCCGCTGACGTGTTGTAAAATTTATTTTGCAAATGCTGAAAATTCTCGAGTGATATGTTACACGCGCGTATTCTGCATTTAATGGACAATTTACACCGACGACGACGACGAGACTCGATTTAACTACTGAATTGAGTTTCGTCGTAGGTGTGAACTCAAACTGCGACGCAACTCAACTGAACTCAACCGCTCAGCCAGGCTAGCAAACAACGCGTGGTCTGTGTGCAGCAGCGTGACGTCACAATGCTAATGACGTCATTGCATTGTCGCCCACAGTCACTACAGTTGAGTTGAGTTGAGTTGCGTCGTGGGTGGGAATTGGCTGTAAATGTATACGCCAAACGACAAAATTTCGTTCAATTCTCCGTTTTGACAAAGTTATGCCATATTAAGCGCGATCGTTTAGAGAACTTCCTCATTTCACAAAGCATTTAAGCCTATCGTAAACTGTTAGTATTTGACATAAACTAAGGGCTTAAACGCGCATTGCTGGAGTACCCAGTATTACAGTTTCTCAAATAGCAGTCCAAATTTCTTAAATAGTTCACATACGATGTCCAAAATATCCAGAGCCGCAGCGCGACATTTGTTTGACCTTTGGGAGCCTCTTTATGGCGTTTTGCGATATTATTTCAAATGTTTACTTGGCGCAGCACGACATTCTTTGGCCGAATCTTAAATCAGGTAGGTCTAACAACAGCAAGATTGTGTATACAGTTGCAACGCTGAATTAATTTAACGGCTCCCTCACATTTTTACCCAACGGGACCTAATAGGGTTTAAATGCGAAAATTATTGTGACCCCGCTTTTTGCTACGGTATATACCACTATGTATCTGACTGACCGGTCAAGACGAGTTTCTTCAGGTTGGCGAATTGTCGAAGTTTTCTGATGCTTTTTACCTCTTCGATTTTATTTTCTCTGCAAAGTACAGTCACCAACACACTTCGACCGTTTCCACAACAGACCACCTGGCACGCAAAAAATTACGGGGCAAACGGGTGGTGAAGTTATAAGCTATAATGATAGATGAAGGCCGGCTGTCACATAACCTCCTTGACGGAGATAATAAAAGAAAAAAAATTTGAGTTAATGCTCACGGAACGCGCGAAAGCCTATAGCAGTTCCTGCCCGCAGGCAGTCACCCATCACAGTACTAACCGGGCCCAGCGTAGAGTAACTTCGTTGCAAATTTTTAGAGTTGGTATGCATTTGATTGAGTGAATAATTGTTAATAAGCCTGTTCACAAATGGTAGTCACAGTGGGTGGAGAATCACCAGAGACAATAATAATAACAGAGACAATTTCTTATGCAATCCAGTATGATAACCTGATTTAAAAGCTCGCCTGAAAAAAAGGCTTCAGTCTAGTCCTCTCGCCAGCATTACAGAAAAACGAAGGTAATTCTGCAACAGCACATGATCAGAAAACTAATCAAAAACAAGATAAGAAACTTGAGCTAATACTTACGCCAAAATCGCAAATTCTGCCCACCTCTCTCTCATCTAGAGCCCTCGTTTGTGGTGACCCCCTTCGAATTTATGAAAAAGCTTTACGGTTCCTGAAACTAGAGTCTTCCAGGCAGCCGACGGTGAAGATTTGATGATTCTAGCTTGGACCGTTTTTGCCTGATCCACCCGTTTGACAGACAGACAGACAGACGGACGGACAGACAGAATTGCGATGGCTAAGACGCGCTGAAAGCAGTAGCTGCTTTCGCGCGTAAAAAGCATGACAAACGGAAGAAAACCAGCGGCAGATTGTAGGCTAAACCTGCAGTTGAGATAGCGTAGATTGACGAGATTCGGTGATAGTTTGTTGAGAGAGCGAATGTTGTTAGCTCTCAGGTGCAGGATCGTTAGGTTGACCAACGGATCAAGACCTTCGACCGACCTTATAGCATTCTCCGCCTGCCACCACGCAAATCCACAACAAAAGCTGCAACAAGTTGCAGAACAAACAACGAGCGTTTTTAGTGGTTTTTTTTCGCAATTTTCGGCTGCGGCGCGTATTTTAAGAGTGAATTGCGCCAAAATTACTAGAGATAGATCCGGACAACCTGCGTATGAAATTTTTTTTAGCATAAAACGTCCATTTTAACCATATGAGTTTCGGCCTCCTGGGTTCAATGAGTCTTCCGTACGGAGGCCTCAAATTCGAGTACTCTTTCAAAATGCATTATTATTCTATTGTATGCTGTACACGATTGCCCAGGTGGCAGGACCGCTGCTATCGCGCGTCACATGAGCTTTGCTCAAATTACTTGTTGATTTTAATTCCAGCCACTAACCGTTACGCCACCAAGCCACCTTACAACAAGTCCACAAGAAGTGGAAGTAGTGGAGAGTGGGCATGACATAAACACAGACCAGGAAGAGGTTATTGAGCGACGGGATGACGAAGTCAGTCATCGTGCGCAGTTTGTTGCCTCGCATTTCCAACGTCTGCAGACTCGTCAACAGATCGACCTCAAGATCGGCGACGCTCTCGAGCTGATTGTCTGCACGCGACAACAGCGAGGTTTACGTCCAACGCAGCCGACGCAACGTAACGGTCAACGGATGCTACGCAAGAGTAGACAGGAATCCGTGCGTTTTGGCAGTTGCCGTCGCTTGCGTCAGCTGCGTCTCTAGCGTTCTTTACGCGTGCGCTGCGTTTATGGAAACCACGCGAACGATTGAGAATTAGTGAGTGACTCGACATATTACAATTCGCAAAAAATCACGAATTTAAATAATTTTTGACATTCGTTGTCAAAATTCGCTTTTGTTCATCCCTAGTAGAGTATCTTAGTAATTAATATACTAATATGTCTTGTGAATTTTTTTATGTATTTCGGATCATTTTCCGAAATTCCAATTTACTTTATCATTATGAGACAAAGCGTATACTAACATTTTGCACTAGCAGTGTGTCTCAGCAAATTATAAAAGAATCTTATCTTTAAAAAAAGTATACGGAGAATTGACCAAAAACCGAAAAAACAGACTTTAGTGGCGGTCCGGTTTAAAATGTAGATCTAGGGCTTTTGGAAACAGATAAAGACACAGGGATGTTTTAACGTTGAAAATAATGGACAGGTTGGCAAAACAATGATCATACCACTAGATCCCCCGTAGTGGCCAAATGGCAGCACCGTTCTCAGCTGTTTGAGATCTCTCGTCGCTTTTAAGGCGGGTACAAAGCGACAAAAGTAAACAGAACTAAACTGAGCTAAACTCCTTTAAAAAGACTGAAGCATTTGAAATGTGGATTTGGCGTCGCATGTTGAAGGTATCTTGGACGGAGCACAAAAATGATGAAGTGCTAAGAACAGCTGAAACATGAAGGGAACTCATGGACACAATGATGACTAGACTGAAAAGATGGTTGGGACATGTGTTGCGTCATGTTCTTTAATGAGAACAGTGTTGGGAGGTCGATTGCCAGGGAAGAAGGAAAGAGGAAAACCGAAAGAAATGCTACTGAGCTGGCTACTAAAGACAAGTGACGAGGACATGGATTATTTTTATTCACAACTTAAGGAGCTGGCACAAGAGCGGACAAAATGGAGTCGATGGAGAACGTGAACCTGTCCGTAAGGGCAGAATACAACAGCAGCAAACTGCTTCTGAACACTTCGCAAAACGAACCGAAATTGAACTGCTTTGATTAACAATTTGACATAGGCTACTGCAGTTCAGTTCTGTCGCTTTGCTCATTTTCAGACGTCAGCAGAAGACACACTTTTGGCGAAACATTGATGGACTCCAAAATGTGCTGAGCGCATTACAGGTTTTTGTGAGTACGCGCTATACAAATTCACTTAACTTTCTTACTTACAGACTTAAGCTTACATCTAGAGTTATGTGGTATAAACTGATGGTACCCACTACCTACTGTTAAGACAGAGATGGTCGAGCATTGGATGCGCGGCTCCGTCACAGCTGGTCAGTCGGTTGTTGGCGTAGCTGGCGACCTGTAGATAGCGTCTGCGCAGCAGTACGATAGCTCCCGACAGCAGGTTGAAATCTACCCTCACAGTGAGTAGCTGGTCCAGCCAGCCGAGGGCCGTGACGTCTTCCAGCTCGTTCTTAGATAGGTCGACGTAGCGCAGGTGCACGAACGAACGTAGCAGATCGATGTTCGTCAGTCCGCTGCGCAGTGTACAATAATACACCCCGTTTACACGAGGAAACATACATGAAGCAAACATGAAGCAAACGTATTCAAAATACACGTGCACGACGTGTGCTCTAAGTTTGCTTCGTGTTTGCTTCCTCGTGTAAACGGGATATAAAAAAGCAAAAACTTATCAGTCAATCAATCGTTTATTAGGTCTAAGCAAAAAGCAGCATATACATAAACACATAAACACAATACACATAAAATCGTAAAATCATAAAAATGCAATACAAAAACTAAAACTCAATGTTAGCAACGAACGAATATCAGACGGTCATTTTATATCTCTATAACGAACTCTATATTAGACAACGTTCCATATTTACGTCCAACAGCAGCAAAGCGACCAAGCACCAAAAGTGACAAGGAATACAGTATCAGATTATCAGAAAGGCCAGGAATTTGTCTTGGGGCGGCATTTTAAGCCCCACTTTCCTTCTTCTTCCTTCTTGAATAGGACGATGTAACGCATACGTACGAATGAACGTAATATCAGGTAAATGTTTGTCAGACTGCTGCACGACAGAGTTGCCAAAGCACCACTTCAATCGACTCACAGGTCTAACAGTTACAGCTGGTCACAGCTGTACCAAGCTTTTCAAGTTTTCCTGAAGTCTAAGTACTGCCCGCGGATAGCCGCAGTCGCTATCGCGAGCAGTAGTATAGCGGCGCCATCTAGTGAATGACATTTCGTGAATTCAGGCCAACTGATTAAAGCAGCATCATGCACGCAAAAACACGCAAAAACCCATGTAACATTCATCTTTGATTCATGACCCTGATATTCAATAGGATGCTAGAGGTTGTCAAGGCTGTCCGCGTAAAATTTCATCAAGCTACGTGTCGTCAACGCGTCAAGATGTAGTAGGCCTACAGCTTGTTTTAGCCTACTACATGTTGTCCAACAAGTATACTACACATCGAAATAATGGGGCTTTGACGTATATTACTTACGTACCGGTTGGTGAGGTCCACGCGAACGAAAGCGTGCGCCAGTCCATCTCCAGTCTTACAGAGAAGACTCAAACCCTCCGCGAACATCTTGGGCGTCAAACCAACCTCCGGTTTACGCTATCAAACACATACGAACAGTCTGTCCTATATTAACAATTGCCATTTCTGCACGTTTTAAATTGCAGATTTTAAACGATACTGTGTTAATCCGGTTTTCGCCACGAAGTAGGCCTACCGGTAGGCCTATACCAAAAAGACGGTCCGATATAAACTAGACCTAACTGCCGTTTTTCTACCCGACTTAAAGGGTTTCACATGTTAACTGAATAATGATAACAAAAAGATAAAGTAAAATCCCGAACCACACTGGGGAGCGTCCGCAGACCCTGAGTGACCCCATAACTGGTAGAAAAGGGGCAATGAACCCCTCTCCACAAACCTCTTTTAGTGAGTTCATAAAGTATTTAATTCATTTCAGGATTTTATTTTGTAAGACTTTACAGGGTTTGAAAATCAAGACAAACACGAAACTTGAGCTAATGCTCACGAGACGCGCGAAAGCCTATAGCAGTTCCGGTTCAATAGTTTAGCTGAAAATTGGGGTGTTCACGCTAAGTTAATATACAAATACCAAATTCTCTATCTGGATTGCATAACGATAGTAGCGTGGCGCCA
>Ga0056128_1013184_pt1 | contig 10016 bp, 5 predicted proteins | sample WorMetLIZISLAND2_FD_71113 | JGI IMG/M metagenome (GOLD analysis project Ga0056128, IMG submission 71113) | Marine gutless worms symbiont microbial communities from Max Planck institute for Marine Microbiology, Germany - Olavius geniculatus... ... | reverse complement strand
CCACAGCAGGTGGGGGTGGGTACGTGATCAGTCTGGACAAACAGACAGACAGACAGACACGATAAAGGTTAAAGGTAAAGGTGTCAATTTGTATAGCGCATCTAGCGTACAATGCCTCTAATGTGCTTTTCGTCACTAACCCGAGCCGCCAGTCGCTCCGCCACCACGTGCAGCCTGCAGACACAGGCTAACGCAGCGGCCGGCTAGGCAACCCCAGTCATCTGTACCAAGGTCCCCACCTTTCGTAACCCATGTAAATGAGTTACTACTCGTTTTACCGTCCAACGGAGGGTAGAAGTCTGAGTCGACCTACCACAAATATTGTGTGGTAGAAACTGACAGTGCTGAAAATGTATTCGTGGCTGGGGTCTGTCACGTCTTTGGCGGAGATGACCTGTGCGATCTGAGCAACGCTAGCATTTAACTTAGTAAAACAATTCACTCAAGACCAATTGGGAAATAATCCACAAATCTTTTTTTTGTATAAAATCATGATGCACAAATACAATTAGCAACAAACTAGATACAAACAAACATTAATAATACGGCAGATTGAAGGTCCAAGTATCAGAAGTTTGACTTTTTATATAAGAATAAAGAAAAAATAGCTAAAATATTATCGGGAAATAATACAGGGGATTACAAAAAAACAATAATCAAACATAAAACCACACAATTCCTACAATGTACACTGTGAGGCATAAAAACACACCAAAAGTTTATTGATCATAACCTAAAGACGTATTATCTGATTTTAATAAATTAAATTAATAAATTAAAACACATGAAATCAGCATTAAAATGAACGAAAAACACTAAAAACCATCCATGACATTACTGATGGGAACTTGGAGAAGGATAACGAGATTTTTTCTATAGTTTTTGGTATAAACATTTCTGACATAACTGGCCATTAAATGGCCATTCAAATTCCCAGCTCACATAGCTCTGGTGCTGCGTTACCTGGGGAAGCAGAACAAGTGCAACATGAGATAAAAAAGAAAGAAAGACATCAGTAAATTTAGTCATTACAGATTCGTAACAGTTCTGATCACAGTACATTTGACAGCATTTGCAGTGCTATGCAGCAAATAGTGGAGCATCTGGTGTTCTACTGCCCAGTGCACGGCCAGGTGAGCGGTGATACCTGCTCGTGAGACCGATTCATGACTGATCCATCCACAACACATCCGGAGCTTCCTGGAATCCATTGCGTTCCTGACCCCCCCCTTTCATTTGGGTATGAGAGAAAGCGAAGGTGAGGGAGGGAAGGATAGGGGTGGAAGGAGAGAAGAGAGGGCTAAGAGTGGATGGGGAGAGAAAGTAAGTAAGTAAGTAAATGATTTATAAAGCGCCAAAGTCTCAGAGAGAATCAGAAAGGGAAGGGGGAAAGGGCAGGAGAGAAGGCGGAAAGAAAGTCTCTCTTCCAGTACTTTCTCGCCAATAGCTTTAGGTTTTCTATACACGTTTGTTGTTGTTTTAGGTCGGGCACAGCAGTCTGCGGCATTGATAGATAAGCAGAGGTTCTATAGGAAAGATCAGCAGTTAAAACCTAGTCCAATAGCAAGACGGCTTCGACGCCATGCTTCGACCAATCACAAGCCACGTAAGTTATTTCGACTTTGATTTTCTTCGACGAATGAAGCTTTGGTAAAGTTGAGTTGTCATATTCCTGATACTTTCAGAGATGGTGAAGATTTGTGGAAATTAGGCATGGAAATATTTATGTGCAGTTTTGCACCATTTTTAGTCAACCATACTTAAGTAACGGTCGAGCTATTGGCATCGTTTCCGTCTGTCTGTAACTGATATACCCTGGCTAACGGGTAGTTCATAGGGGAAAACTTTTTGCGCGAATAATTAGCTATGTGTCTTAAACTCGGGCACGTGAAATTTCAGCGATCTTCTGCAAGGGGAACATTTTCAAGTTGGGGGTTGAGTGAAGCTGGGTAGGAAATTCAATTGATAACCGGCCATATGTCCAAAACGGTGAGAGATAGGGCCACGATTAGTATTAATCACTAATAAGAAATGGCATACACCCTTTCAGATTACATAAAAATCATTGACCTTTGATGACCTTGAAGGTCACTATGCGATATTGTGGCTGAATGGTGAGTCGTATCCATGGCAATGGTACCATTGGTTAGGCCATATCGACAGGACATTGTTACTTACTTATAGTTTCAGGTCCAAATCCACTTTTACCGTATTTGTGATCATGTTTTTATTTTGTATTTTTCGTGGTAATTTTTCACGCTTTCGCTGTTCTGTTAAATAAACTAGAAATTTGGGGCAAAGCCCAACGTGGTCCAGCTGGTGTCAAGTCCGATTGGGGGGGAATTCATGGGGATGAAATTCCTCCAGTGGCAAAGTCACGTGAGCCGAACTCAAATTGCATTAGCATACGCAGAACGCCCAATGTCTACTTAGAGTAGGTCAACATGCGTGCCTATAACTTTTTTGTGAGTGGACAAAGTTCACCAATTTTCTTTGTTCAACGGGGGGATGAATCGCCGTTGATAATGTCGTTTACCACTTGTTGATATCTCTATGCATTCCAGAGATATTTGCAGTCAAAGTCGGAAGTTTGCCTACATTGCACCGAATTTTGGACGTTTTTTGTCTTCCAAAATTTTAAGTTGTAACCGCGTTATCACCCCAACCTAAAGGCACGTCAAGTGGCAAAGTATCATGGGGCTACTCCCAGTACTCCTAAAGTTCTAGGCATGCACTTGCTGAAATTTAAGCCAATTTTGGACCCCACTTTGAAGAAAATTGTAAGGGGCACCCCCATCACCCGGTGGGTGGTGCGCTAGTAAGACTTGTCCTCTAGTGCGTGTAAAAATTTGGGGGCACAGAACCCCTTAGGTGCTGAAATATGGTCTTCCGATTTGGGTCGGTACAATTTTACCACTTAATGTCTGTGGTTGGTGGACCAAAGTTCACCAAACATTTTTCACCCAACGTGGGAGGAATCGCGTTACAAAATGTATTTGTTCGATTTCGAATATCTTCATCCGTTTCAGAGATATTTGCCGTCAAAGTTTGAAGTTGTCAGAAATTGGGTCAAATTTTGCATGTTTTTGGCCCCTACAATTTTCTTGGGGGGCAACCCAAAATTTTGGACAGGCATTATAAAATTCTGCCTAGTACTGATCAGTGTGCAAAATTTCACGCCGGTCAGCCGATGCATCTCGGAGCTCTTGCGTTGAAATAAAAAAAAATAAAATAAATAAATAGAATAAGTAAAAAATCTGCAGTAAAACATAAGTCCTTTCGAAAACTATGGCAATTAGACGTACTAAGGCAATATTTATTACAGAACTGTGTTAAAACATAATTTTGTGCAACTGCCTGATTGAAACTTATTTCCGCCCAAAAACGATAGTTTTCGGAAGGACTTGTGTTTGATTGTAAGCTGAAAGCTGGATCTGTAGTGAAACTGGGAAGAAAACTTAACATGTTTTTATCTTTTTTAGTCGTGTTTAGCAATGATGACCTTGAAAGTTAGTACGCGCTATTGTGGCTGAACTGTGCAAGATAGTGTCTAGGTTACTATTAATCACCAATATCAAGTGGCATACGCTCTTTCAGATGAAGAGAAAATCATTGACCTTAAACTACATTCAAGGTCACTGACAACCAATATGGTCGGCTATCCTAGCAACTGCTTGGCTTCTTGTCACAGCTTTTGTGGACGATGTTTTCTGGAAAACTTGACGTATCACATGTTTCTTTCTACTGACATACTAAGTCATTAATGCACATCGTCAGTTGGGTGTTTTTAGCTTGTTTTGCTCATTTACTCACTTTTCTGTCATTGTCTGGCATTGGTTAGTGGCGTAGCATAGTGTGTTTGCAGGCTGCACGCAGCGGCTGTGCGATCGGCGGCTCTGGTTAGTGACGAAAAGCGCATTAGAGGTGTACGTCGTACACGACGATGCGATATACAAATTGACAACTTTTACCTTTACCTTTGTCTCATTTGCTGCTGCTTTGGGTCGGCAGCTTTGTGTGAAAATAGTAAATGAATGTAGGAAGATGTAGTGTTTTTTACTGACAAAAGATGCCATATCGTAAACACTGACATTGGTTACTCTTGTTAATACTAGCAAAGTTGTTTTCATTTTTTACGTGCGAAAGCAGCTACTGCTTTTAGCGCGTCTTAGCCATCGCAATTCTGTTCGTCCGTCTGTCTGTCTGTCACACGGGCGGATCAGTCAAAAACGGTGCAAGATAGGATCACCAAATCTTCATCGTCGGCTGCCAGGAAGACTCTAGTTTCAGGAACCGTAAAGCTTTTCCATAAATTCGAAGGGGATCAGTTTGAATGAGGGTGCTAAATGAGAGGGGGTGGGCAAAATTTGCGATTTTTGGCCAATAAGTAGCTGTATCTCAGTAACGGTGCGAGATAGGGCCTAGGTTACTATTAATCACTAATAGGAAGTCGTATACTGGCTTTTGATTGGCACCGAATTCAATGAACTTGAATGACCTTGAAAAAATTAGGGGTTGTGTGGATTTTTTTGGTGATGTCGGGCTGCGACAGAAGTCTATATCATTCACAAGGTGGCGCCACGGAACTATCGTTATGCAATCCAGATAGACAATTTGGTATTTGTATATTAACTCAGCGTGAACACCCTAATTTTTAGCTAAACTACTGAACCGGAACTGCTATAGGCTTTTGTGCGTCTCGTGAGCACTAGCTCATATTTCTTGTAATGATGGGGGAGGTGGGAGCAACGTGGGAAAACTGGACCTTTGAGTGATGGTCATTTGCTAGATGGCCCCATGATCCTGATGGCCGGCCGGCAACTCATTCCCCCCACCCTCGGGCTGCCCATGGGGGCGCACATACCTAAGGCTCAAGTACTCACTGCGGTCGGGGTTCGTGACTGTCTAACACAGAAGGCACCAGAGACTGTATGCATAACAACGTCGTAACTTTACTTCCAAACTAAAATCGAATTACATCGGACATAGTGCTAAGTCGGTATGCATAACGACGACGTGGCACTAGTCAGATGCCTACGTTCGAACTAACTCTAGTCGCTCCAGCGACCTGTCGTAAATATTTAGTCCATCATTGTCAATGTAAATTAACGTCGCTATGGAGAATCTGCAATCACGTCATGCATCGTAAAGGACTTCTGGTAAATCAATTACACTGTTGAAACTAATTGCAGTATCAAAAAGTTGCTGAATAAAACTTTTAGCGTTCGATAAATTTCATTTATTCGCGCCGCGCATTCTTACTTAGCCCATGGAGCTCTAACTAGGCTCAAGCACGCCCAAGACTGCAGCAGATGACAAGTCAGGCCATATCTATTGTTAGCTGCAGGCCGGAAGGCATAGTGCGTTTAGCCAGGAAATTTCAGAGTCAAACTACCTGACGTCAACTACGTCGGTAGTAGTTAGTCGCTCGCTATGACGGCGTTTTGCATGCCATCAAACGCAACTTTCTAGTTTGGAAGTAGTTAGTCGCGACGTAGACTTTACGTCCAAACTTATCTACGACGTTGTTACGCATACCGCCCAAGAGGCGTATGACAGACAAAGCTTTTGTGCACTATAATAAGATTGTGGGACTGTCGGGTTGGCTGCAGTGTTGAATCAGCCAATCTCGGTGATCCACATCGACGCCGATGACTCGGACAGTGACGATAATGCTGAGGCGGGGTCGTCGCTGGCTGATGCTGAACTTACTACCATCATTGATGACGACGACCCTATGAATGATGCTCTGGTCAGTGCCACGTTCTTGTCTCGCACCGCTTCCTTCTCTGCTATTTCTAGGAGATTATTATTGTTTGTTAAAAAGTGTTCAATTATTCTTTTTATCGAAATTGCTCGTTGCACGAATCATGAAAATCGGTGACGAAAGTTTGCTGGCTTTGTCGCCGACTTTCGTAATTTGTGTCTGCAATGCAACAAAGTCGTGGAATTTTGGCTGAAGCCAGCTACGTGGTGTGCAGAAATCGTCTGGAGCTCGTGGTGGCGGCGGCCTGAGGACCGATGGAGGGTCCGGGTCGGCTTCCGTGGTTGTGAAGCTGGAATCTATGATGTATGGTCATAACAGACAGCCAGCTACACAGGCTTGCTTTTCTTCACATCTACTCTGTATCAATACGACGTCTGACCTCACAGGCAAGTACTAGTGGTGGTAGTAGTAGTAGCCAGTATGGTTGCAAAAAGCATCTCTCTTTTTTAGTCCGCCCGAAAACGATAGTTTTCGGAAGGACTTATGTTTTACTGCAGATGTTTATTATTTTTTTTTTCCAACGCGAGATCTCCGAGATGCGTGGGCCGATCGGCATGAAATTTTGCACGATGATCAGTACTAGGCCCTATTTTGTAATGCCGGTCCAAAATTTTGGGGGCACACCCCAAAAAAATTTCGGGGGCAAAAAACTTGCAAAATTTGGCCCGATTTCGGACGACTTCGAAGTTCGGCGGCGAATATCTCCGGAACGGATGAAGATATTCAAAATCGGATAGTCATTCCGTCTACCGCGATTCCTCCTGCGTTAGGCGAAACAAGTACGGTGAAGTTTGGTCCAGCATCCGCATTTTTCGGAAGAACATATTTCGACCCCTAGGGGGTGCTGTGCCCCCAAATTTTTACACGCGCTAGAGAATCACCAAGTCTTACTAGCGCACCCCCCACCGGGGACGGCGGCCCCCCTTACAACTTTTTTCAAAGGGGAGTCAAAAATTGCCTTAAAATGTAGTGTATTAGATTAAGGATTTTTGGAGCCAAAGGGAGTAGCTTCATGAGACTTTGCCACGTGACGTGCTGCTAGATGGGGGTGATAACGCGGGTACAACTTTGGGGGGCACCACCCCCTTAAAATTTGGGAGTGCAAAAAATGCGCAAAATTTAGTACGTTTAACGACAACTTTCGACTTTGAGTGCAAATATCTCTGAACTGCATAGGGATATCGACCAGCAGTAAACGGCATTATCAAATGCAGTTAATTCCACGTTGAATAAAAAAAATTGTGTGAACTTTGGTCCACTAACATCAGAGATTACGCGGCTAATGTTTAACCACCAAAATCAAATTTTTCGGAAGGCCATATTTCGGCCCTTAGGGGGTGCTGCGCCCCCAAATTTTTACAGGTAAAGAAATGAAAAGTAATGAAAAACTTGGTGTTACCGGATGCAGTTTTTGGGGGTGCAAAATGCTGCTTGAAGATACATTTGTGACTGGGGCTTTGCCACTGACCCACTGAGAGCTTACAGCACATCTTAGTTGGATTAAAATGGTTTTACTTCTAATACTACTACACTGGGCGACTTCACTTTTTGACTTAGACTTTCGCTGAGTCTTTTTGCTGAGACAAAGCGAAAGCTGAATGCTAAAGTCATTTGTAAGTGTAATGCTTAGATCAAAGTTCAACTAAACGATTAAAAATGGCGGAAAACTGGTAAACCTAACAGGAAATAAATCAACCAGTTACACTTGGACTTGCTTATTTAATTGCGCTGCGCATGCAAATGATGTAATTACGTAACGTCTGACGTCATTGTGTGGCCATTACGGTGTTTATTTTTGGTACCAGACTGTTTTAATTTACTAAACTATACATGTTAGTCGCCATGTTTTCGCTTAGCAAAATCACTTCACTTTTTGACTTGAGTAGGTACTTAGACCGAAGTTTAGGCTCAGCGAAAGTCTAAGTCAAAAAGTGAAGTCGCCCACTGTATCTCAAAAAACTCCATCCTCTTTATTTTCGTGATATCTTTGTCAGATTTCGTCCAGTTTTGCTACTCTCTGGCAGAAACATGATGCTATAGGTGTACTGTATGCCAAGAAGTTGTTGCCATTTTACAAAGTACAGTGCGTATGAAGCAAAATGTGAGGGGCTGTGCATTTGTGTTTGTTTCAAATTTCCTTGGGCATGTTCCTGCCAAACATTAGCAAAATTGGATGAAATCTGTCAGAGATATCACAAAAATAAGAAAGGGTAACTTTTTTGAGACACAGTGTATGAACAGTTAAATCGTGCACTTTACCAGTGCTCGTGTACTAGTTAATTTTTGGCTTCAATGCCAGTTTTGGCTTCACAGCTGTTTACGGCTTTGTAGTCGTTTATTTATGGTTTCACAGCGATTCACATAACCTTTGGTTACTCTCATTTTCCGGGGATGCGCGTTGGGCCAAACTGATATGGCATCAGTGCTGTGCAGGTAAAGAAAGGTAAAGGTCGTCAATTTGTATAGCACATCGTCGCGAGCATGTGCATGCCACTAATGCCCTTTCGTCACTAACCAGAGCCACCTGCCGCACAGCCACCGTGTGCAGCCTGCAGACACAGGCTGGCGCAGCGGTCGGCTAGGCAGCCCCAGTCAGCTGTACCAAGGTCCCCACTTTTCGTAACCCATGTAAATGAGTTACTACTCATTTTGCCGATCCACGGAGTTTAGAAGGCTGAGTCGACAGCCTGCCTACCCCAAAGGTAAGGTAAGGTGTTGTTTTGACAGCATCGAAGCGGTTGACCCTGTCGTCATCGGAGCTCGTGTCGATACAGCCACAGCTGGCAGACTCCGACATCGCGCAGTCAAAGATCCACATCCGCCTTCGTGTGTCCTGCCGGTTCCGCCTTGTTGAGTTTTTTCAGATGCTAGCGCCGTCCGACCTCCACACCGATGACGTTGGTAAGTAACACTAGAAGTAATCGTAATAGTTGATGTTGATGTCACAGTTATATAAAAAGTGAAAAATTAGACCCTAAACATGGTTCAGAATGAGCAAAAGTTTCGTTTTCTAGCAGTCGGTGTGCACAACGCACGCATGAAACTAGCTAAAGAGAAACATATTGTGTTTTCTGGTAGGCTTTGACACACTGATAGCACGCAGAAAATTTCACAGGCGTATCTCTCTTAACAGCTGAGATATTTAGGTTTAAAAATGCCTAATAAATGAATATGTGATTATGGCATGCCATTCTTGAGCAGAACCATATATAGGGCAAAAATTTTGCACACTAACTCAACAAACATTGATCTCCATGTGTGCCAAAAGTAAACAAAATCTGAGATGGTCGCCTGGGGACCACTGGTTGATTCGACATGTAATGACCCAAATAGATTGTGTCGTTTGTTCGCATCGTTCGTCTACATTGATCTGTGATCTGCGGCATATTTTTTACCTGTTTGTGTATCAGTATTCAGTAAAATATACATTTCTTATCTTGCAGCTTAGATCAGAGTTTTTTCAGTTGCTGGTGATATTTTTTACTGGAACATTTGCAGACCATAGTGTTTGGCTTATCTGTCTTCTGTGCTCTTGTTGTAGTTGAAGTAGTATTAGTAGTAGTTGTTGTTGTTGCTTTTTTAGTTGCTGTGTTGGTATCCATGTCGTCTGTCTATCATCCGCGAGTGTAGTTCACTCACATTGTTCGTCAACATCTATGGCCGGAACTGGTGTATTAGACTAATGATTTTTTCCTAGTGTATACATCAGTAAAACGCACATTCTCTCTCTGTGTGTGTGTGTGTGGTTGTGCAGATCAGAGCTTTCAGTCGCTGGTGATATTCTTCTTCCTGAAGCCGTCACAAACCGTTGCTCTCCTGAGCATTATTCAGCAACTGTCAGGTCGAGTCGCCGACGCCGACATCACTGACGATGACAATCTTGGTGATTTATCTATTTGTCATTCCGTCGCAGACTCGCTTCTTGCATGTGTTTGGTTTGGCAGAAAAGGTGATATTATTCAGCAGCACATTGACACACATTCAGTGCGATGCAGGCAATATCACCTTTTGTAACTTTTGTTGTTTTCGATGTCATCATCATCATCATTTCTGGCAAGCACCACTAAGAGTGCGTAGCACCGAACGTAGGCATCAGTCTCCAGAGTGGACAGTTCTGTGCCAGGTCGACTGCGTCGTCCATATTGAGGTCGCTGGATTTCAGATCCTGCTGAATGGTTTTCATCCATGTAATACAAGGACGTCCCAGTGGTCTCCTCCAGTTTCCTGCGGGGGAAGCTGTTAAGATCTG
>Ga0056128_1013183_pt1 | contig 10018 bp, 9 predicted proteins | sample WorMetLIZISLAND2_FD_71113 | JGI IMG/M metagenome (GOLD analysis project Ga0056128, IMG submission 71113) | Marine gutless worms symbiont microbial communities from Max Planck institute for Marine Microbiology, Germany - Olavius geniculatus... ... | reverse complement strand
TGTCGTAAATCGCACCGATTTTTGAACGTTTTTTGCCCTCCCAAATTTTAAGGGGGGTGGTGCCCCCAAAATTTGTACTTGCGTTAACACCCCAACCCAGAGCCGCGTCAAATGCCAAAGTTTCGTCGGGCTAAAACCCCTAACTCCGAAGTTATAAGCGCTAATTTATTACATTTTGAGCCAATTTTTGACCCCCATTTGAAAAAAGTTGTAAAGGGGGCCGCCGTCCCCAGTGGGGGGGTGCACTAGTAAGACTTGGTGATTCTCTAGCGCGTGTAAAAATTTGGGGGCGCAGCACCCCATAGGGGCCGAAATATGGTCTTCCAAAAAATGCACTTTGGGTGGGTACGATTCAACATCGAGATCTCCAAGGTCACTGGACCAAACTTCACCGTACTTGTTTCGCCTAACGCAGGAAAAATTGCGGTAGACGGAATAAAAATCCGATTTTGAATATATTCATCCGTTTCTGAGATATTCGCTGCCAAACTTCGAAGTCGTCCGAAATCAGGCCAAAGTTTGCATGTTTTTCGCCCCCAAAATTTTTTTGGGGTGTGCGCCCCAAAATTTTGGACCGGCATTATAAAACTGGGCCTAGTACTGACCATCGTGCAAAATTTCGCGCCGGTTGGCCCACGCATCTTGGAGATCTCGCGCTCGGATAAATAAATAAAACATCTGGGCAAAAACATAAGCCCGCTCCGCAAGCTATCGCTTACGGGCGGACTAATAAGGCAACACAAACTTAAAGAGTCCATATCCACGACTAGCATATAAAGAAAGATGCTTACGTGGCTGGAGAGGTGGCAAATTGGAATGGCGTCTCACAAGCATAAGGCACACCGTTTGACCAGTACTTCGCAGGACATCCAAAGCTTGCTGGTTGTCAAAACCTTCCAATGAGTGGTTGTCCACCTATCACAATCCAACAGTAACATGACTAGCATTCAACTATACCACGAATGCCTTCAATGTAGAACGTCATCACAGGATCTTGATCTTTAGATAGCAAGCAACGGAATGTCTTAAAAACCAGCATTACAAGCTGAAACTGCAGATAGAAGACAATTTGTCGACATTATCTGAGAAACACCAAGCACTTATTAAATACAGTTATTATGCCAGCCAAAAATAAAATTACTCATAAGCACGCCATTGTGTTCAGTTTTACCAGTGCAAGATGTAAAACATATAAGAATGCAGCCAAAGTGATGGATCAACAACATCTAATAATGAAATAAACTCATCCCAAACACAGGCACTGCAAAACAAATGTACAAAACATCAGTTTATACATTTGTTAACAGCAACATTCAAGTACTAGCACAACAAAACAGCAAAAGTTACAAAAGGTGATATTGCCCACATCACACCGACTGTGTGTCAATGTGCTGCTGAATAATATCACCTTTTGTAATTTTTGCATCGTTTGAGCCATCATGTGCAAAAAAAAAATCCGCCAAGGTGTCTGACGTGTGAGTTTCTGCAAAAAGCTATATCAGTGATTTTCAACCGGGGTTCCACAGAACCCAAGGGTTCCACGAGCATCTGCCAATGGTTTCGAAGCTGGCCTGCAGTAAAACTGACCTAGCTTGCGAAATCATGCCAGACAATGTCGTAGAAATACTCAGCATCATTTTTTTGTTTGAAATTGCATTTCTAGTTTTCTACGTGTCTTGTTTGCATAGACTTACTGTGTTAATAACATTTTTGTTGTTAGTAAAATCTTTGCATTTTAGGCCTATGTTATAACATAAGCTTCCTATGCACGACATTATTCAACTCCAAGGCATTATCGTAAATAAAAAAGAAGAAAAGAAAAACGGTTATGAAAAATGGTTATGAAATCATTTGGCCATCCGCCTAAGGCGGATTTGCATGAAATTTTGCACAGTGGGTCCCCTTGGTGATATAATTAACCATGCTGAATTCTGTCTCAATCAAGTCAGAGGTTTTGATTCTGTGGGTGGTCAAATATTTGACTTTTTCACACACAGGGCTTGAACTATCGTTCAGCCTGTGATGACACAGGAACAGAATCATACCTGACACAATTAATTTCAACAATAAATAAACTCAGAGTACAGACATCTTAAGTTAGTTATGAATTACAGAATCATCCAAAACATCTCACATTCTGCTATGAACACATTACAAAAGCATATAAGCAAAAAAGATGGATTCTTACTGCAATAATCTGGTCATTAATTCTGATTCGACCATCTTGATCGGCTACACTTCCTTCGGTGACTCCACTCACAAATATTCGCGGCTTTCCATCTGCACGTGAAAACACAAGCTCACTGGCTGAAAACTGAGTTATTTTTCATGACACAAATTCAATGGTAAATAAGGCAACAACTAATTAGTCACAGCACAATTCTGATATTAATCTGTCACCAATGACTACAACGAGAACAATTAAACTACACGTTACATACAGAACTACAATGACTTAGTTAACGTTTGACACAAATTACAAGTACTACTGGCACTAAACAATGTAAATAAATCTAACACTTCATTAATCAGAAAGAACTGTCCAAACACTTATAACAGAACCTGATAAAATCATCTGGTAAACGTGATCTGTAAACTATAATTTTATGTAGTAAAAGACACAACTAAACAGTTGTACCTGTTAGTGTAGACTTATAATCTGAACAGTATCACTAGTTCACTAACAAGATCACAATACGTTTCGGGTCATTTCGTGTAAACTGTGATATAGTTTGATTTAAACAGCATAAAAAATACTGCCAGCACGTACACTGCTTCTTATACAGCAGCCTTAAGACTAGCATAAAAAACATTCAAGGAAGAATAATCCGTGCAACATTAAGCCTACACGTGCATACCAGTCTGGTCTGTATAGCCAGCAATGGTGATTCCAAGGCCATGGTGTTGATCTTTGTCCAACTTTACTTCGAATACTCCAACCGGCGGACTTGACAGTGGCTGCAAAGATTATCACCAAACAACATACTGGGGCTCAGAGTATAAACATACCATCTCACGCTGAAGAACACAATATCTCAACTGAGTTGCTGTCAGAAAACCATTCCCCGAACATCAGCTTTTAACAGTGGACCTAGCAGTAACGGTAACGCATTGTGTCCGATCAACAAAGTTGCTCTACACCGAGCCGGGTTAGTACTTGGATGGGTGAGTGCTCATCTCGCTATGTAACAAGCCACCTAGGTCAACTCAGGGGTATGCAAACCGAATACTGGCCTATCTGGCTGGGGTTAAGATGAGGCACATTCATCTGTGTCAGGTGGAAGTAACACTGTGTGATCCTATATGGCAGGTGATGCTCCGTATCTCTGTGATGGGATGGGTTTTGTAAAAAAAGCTATACAGTACCTTTAATCTTTTAACCATTAACTGACTGACTAAGATGTCATGGCAGTGTAATGTCTTGGGCTTGCATCAGAATCTGGAATCCAGTTTAGTTAGCAGAATGCGTCTTATACCGGCAGTGATTGGCGACTGGAGCTAAGATCCGCATCAGACGACAGCCGTGACAGATCCATCGCCTGATTGATCGACATCAGGTAGTCATCCAACTGGTCGATGGGAATCACTGGTGGCACAGGGTCAGCAACATCTGGCATAGCATCAACACTGCGTGACACGATGAGACCCACGTAAACACCGGACTGACGCAAAACCGATGCTACTTCCTCCGTGGACAGGTCGCGGACATCCACTTCACCGATCTGTAGCAGACGATCACCACTCCTCAGGCGACCGTCCTGCAGCATAGCACAGCATTGCTCCTTCGTGTAAGCTTCTAATGACTGCATCAGAATTACAAAAATGCCAGTCACATAGCCCTGGCCCACTGCTGCCCAGAATTACAACTTACAACATTAACACATACTCAGAAGACAACTGAATGAAGGCAGAACCATATTATATAACCATATTATAATTGGCCTTCCAATGTGCATAGAGAAAAAAAAACAGTAAGTTATGTAGAAACAACCTATGATCCTTTGACAACTTACGTTGGCCAGCTTTATCAATGGTCAGCACATGCAATCACTGACTACAGCAGAATTAAAGCAGTGCCTGTAACGTCACCCTTTGCTGCCCATAATTATAACGGTGACGGCCCGCCATAGCCAAGTGCCGCATAGCCACAATCTCATAGCCAACCAGGGCCGCCATAGCCAGGGGCCGCCATAGTTAGGGTTAGGACCCTATATTCCTATAGGCTTCCCATAGAATCCCCGCTTGAGGAAAGGGGTGGCCGTAGGGGGTCGCTGATGGCATGAATGGCTAGCTCCGCCACACTTTCCTAAAGAGTTAGGGTTAGGGGTTAGGGTTAGGGCTATGGCTATGGCTATGGCTGTGGCATTGTGGCTATAGCAGCCCTTGGCTATGGCGGCCCCTGGCTATGGCGGGCCACAATCATTATAACGTACGCACATGATCTCAATACTTGTGACGTGTCATAATTTTATATTGACCCAGCCACTGCAAGAGTTCATGCAATTCACCTCATGAATATAGAACAGTGGTAAGCAGACCCTTAACCGACTTATGCTGTAGATCGACCTGAGGAAACCTTTATTGCTAAATGCAGTACTTCCAACGCAATAAGTTATAACATTCAAAAATGGCACATTTTCATCAACATTTATAGCAAACTACACAAAAACAAAATCACCCAGTCGAAAGAGAAAGCCTATTACAAAGTGATCTCAATCCAAACATTGAATATTACGCCTGTTCCACTTTTCTCATTTCCATTCAATTAAAAACAGATTTAGTTATCTCCAGCAAGTGAACGTAGTTAACATTGGAGAAGATTAAGAGATTGGTCGTTCTGTCCTTCTGTCATTCTGTGTGTGTATACGACGACTAATAACAGCAATGACGTCAATGCACCAATAGCGCAAGCAGTAGTGCCGGCTGTTACTTTTCCCACCCTCCACAAAGCAGCTCTTCCATCTCCCTCCCCTTCTCTCGTGTTAAAATCACTTCACTTGGCGGAGATATGCACTCTCACAAGCAACTTCTAGTTCTGTTAGTTTATGTGCTAGATTAAGCTGGCAACAACTGCAGCAATCAGCAGCATACTTGCCCATTTAGCAACACAAATCATTCAACATATCACATCAGAAACAGTGAGTTAAAGATTACCACACAACACAATTGCAACACTCACCCGAGCTGACACACCACCAGTGATGATGGTCTTGACAATGACTCCCAAGCCTTTTGATCCAATAATGCCGAAGCCCAGACCAGAACCGTCATTGCGCAACACAATCACTTCAACTTGCACCAGATCTGAACCAGACTGCACATCATCACATGTACAACACATCAACTAGTAAACCTCTCAGTCTCTCGAACTCCAAAATGCATTCACTTGTAAACTAAACACTTTGTCCTCACCTATAGTGAGTGAGTAGGGTTTAACATCCCACCTGACACAGTATAGGCCATTTCGGGGACAGCCTTTCCAGGCGGAATGCACACAAACACATAATAATGGAACAGTAAGTTTAACCTTTACAGAAACACAAAATACAAAACACAAAAAAACAACCTAAACCTAAAATTGTAAGAACTCCATTATATGCATGCATATGTAATTAACATAATGGTAGTTCTAATAATCTTCCCTGTTATCCTCCAGACAGACATCGATATGATAATGCTGTCTATTGGAAGACAGGCGGCGTCCTCACCTATAACCTAGCCAAACTGTATCAAATTTAGACAGAGATCTGCAGGCATTTTGGCCATTAAATGCAAAAACAGTTTCCCAAATGTCTAATTGAAGTTTCATCTAATAACTAAAGTCAACATGTGTCAACACAGTGTGCTGCAATGCCCAAATTCCATCACGCCGACTTTCACCAAAACTTCCCTGTAGGGAGTCGTAGACACAAATCATGAAAGTCGCAGACACAAATGGTGACAAATCATGAAACCATGAAGTTTCAGTGAAAGTCGCAGGCACAAATCACGAAAATTGTGGTGCAACAAAGTCAGTGACAAGTCTGCGACAAACCCGTTTGTGTCGCTCTAATGGACACAAATCACGAAAACCCACGACACAAATCATGAAAGTCGGCGACATGATTTGTGTCGCGGACTTTCATGATTTGTGTCCGCAACAAAGTCCACGACAGACTTTGTCACGGACTTTGCCACAAATTCAGCATAATGGAATCTGGGCATAAACCAACATTTAGGCAGAAATGATGCAATTCATCTATGAGCTTGTTTAGAGAATGGCTTTTGCAGTTTGTTCTGTATTAACTTTTTCATTACAGCCTTTCAAGAGATCGGTACTTTATAATCCGAGTCACATTGTCTCTCTCTATGTCTATGGTAAAGGTCGTCAATTTGTATAGCACATCGTCGCAAGCATGCACACACCTCTAATGCGCTTTTCGTCACTAACCAGGGCTGCCTGCCACACGGCCACCGTGTACAGCCTGCAGACACAGGCTGGCGCAGCGGCCGACTAGGCAACCCCAGTCAGCTGTGCCAAGGTCTCCACCTTCCATAACTAAGTTACTACTTAAATAAGTTACTACTCATTTTACCGTCCCACGGAGGATAGAAGGCTGAGTCGACCTAGCTGACAGGCTTTGCACCGAGATGGTTTACCTGCCCGCAGGCAGTCACCCATCGCAGTACTAACCGGGCCCGACGTAGAGTAACTTCGTTTCAGCTGAAACGCATTACCAACTACGCCACGCCACCAACTAACTAACATACCACAAATAACACTTTTTTGCTGACGTTTCAGGTATCTGATCGCTACTTCTAGTTAGCAAATGTAAACATCATGAAAATAAATAACTAAAAGAACCCAAATTACAGACCCCTGACCCATAACCAAACTTTTCCAAGGGTGTTCAACTCCAAGCCCGGTCCACAATCTGCAAAGCAGCTCACCGCTGACCCAGATAGAGGGACTGGAAGAAGTGCTGTGGAGTCTATGCTCCTGCAGTGGGGTTCAGGGCAAAGCACTGGCCGCAAATTCATTTAATGCATTTCAAGCTAAAAAATGGTAGCTGGTAGTGACGTTTCTGGTTATTTTTATGCAACGTTTCCAAGATCCGGTTGATGCCAAAACGGGGAGGGGGCTGGATCAAACCGATCAACCCCCACCACCTCCCGGCTGCAGACGTGCAAAAACTGTGCTAAGCAGAAGCAACGATGATGGTAGATAACTTTAAATGTCTTACGTGGAATTGGCCAGCATGTGGCTGAGAAGAGGCTGGTAAAAGAGAATTATAACCCAGCAGACGCTGACTGTCAGTCTTGTGAGCAACCACCAACATTACTTTCCCCGTGGCTGCCTGCAGCCATTGCACTGCATCCTCTATTGGTGATGATTTATCACCCAGCAGATGTCCATCCACTGCTAACAACTGATCACCCTCACGTAGCCTACCGTCTCTACAAGCCAGCATCGTTATGCCAATCAATCAATCTGAAATTTCTACAGTTGCACAAGTAATAGAAACTACTGCTTGGACCACTATAGAGGTTGGATGGAATACAGTCCAGGGATTAGATATGGTGAGCAGATAAGTTTGGAGTTGATAACTACACTGCTTTAGACTGTAGATAAATGATAGCAATAGAATAGTCAATGCTAAACTTAGTACGACTACTGGGACTGAAGCTGATTCTGGTCTTTAGGCAGTCAGCCTGCAGATGATAGCCATAAAACTGGTGACAGAATGCCACTACTTTCTACCTGACCCAGTGTTACCTTTCCAGCCACAGAGCATCACCTCATTTTTGGCTGTAAGCAAATTATATTGCTTGGTTAAATTAGTGTCAAAAAAACAAGTGCATATAAGTTTGAATTAGTAGAACTGCTATCAATATCAACAGCAGCAGCAGCAAAAATTTACAGCTTCTTACACTCATAAATGACACACAATCTGTGAGCAAATGTTACAACACTCACATGTCTGCAACTCCGCCCGGCTGAACACTCTGAATGTAAACTCCAAGCTCCATGCTCTCACTACGTAACGCAGCAATTCCAAAGCCCAAACCAGAGCCGACCACATCCGGCTTATCCAGAGTAATTGACTCCACTGCACTGCCGGGTCCCAGCTTCTGCAGCACGTCCGGTGGAAATCCCACATCTGGCATACTTGTATGGACTTCGGCGACGTGTTGTTTAGCCACCGGTGGCTCATGTACGTTTTTATCTTCTGCCGATTTATGATGTCCATTGGCGATATGTCCCTGCGATTCAGAGTATGCTGAGCTGTCACTGTCCGACTTAGGACGCTTGGTGTCACTCGGTTGTAGAACTAGGTTCCCGGTACCGAGATCAATCTCAAAATCATCTTCATCGAAAGACCGATCATGCGAAGCTTCCCGCAAAGCATCGAGTGAATCTTCAATGCTCAGTAGCTGGCAGAGCAAGGGAGAGTCAAGTAGACAAATCAGCTCGTTAAAGTTCCTTCTTATGGCTTCAGCATCATCATTGCTACCAAGCTTCTCTTCAAGCTGTCGCAAGCAATGGCGAACTTCAGTTGCCTCTGAAACCAGAACAAAACTCGAGCATAATAACGGATTTCAGAACACGGGTAACTAGTAACTTAATATGTCCGAAAAAGTCTCGGCAATAACACATGAGATAAGAATATAATACTGCCATTAATGAATACTGGTAATAGATGGAACGATAAAAGTTATACAAAAAGACTATCAAGATATCAAGATTGTAACTGGGCATTTGACACTAAACTGTGAACGTCATTTTGTTACAGATGCACAATAAAGGCAATGATAATTACATTCCAAATATTTCAAGCATATTACCAACCAGAGACCAAAGATGAGGACATTCTCTTAAATTCTTTCAGACATCACCTGCAAACAATTCAAGTAATAGGCCTACACCATGTTCGAAAAAAGTAACCCCCAGACAACGTAATGTCAAACAGGGCTTGGCATTTGACGCAAACGATCAGTCAATCACCTAAATCAATCAACTAAACGCCCGCCAGGTGACTGATTTCTCGACTGCCTACTCACTGGCCAAGTTCAGTGATTTTCAGTCATCACAGTGGCATGAATTTCCGATCAGTCATTCTATGCATCATAAATTAGTACAGTTAAAAAACAAACTTTAGTACAATTGGGTGATATATTAAGTAGCCTAATAATTTTCTTACTACCCACTCTATTACGAAAGATGCATCACAAAGCGCGTACAAAATGACAGAGCTAAACTGAAATAAAATTACATGAGTTTATGACGTCACAGTTCAACTAGCAGTGTAGTTAGATACACAGCCTATTGAAAATCACCATCGATCTACCACTTGACGGCAGTCACTGATCCCCCATGCTTTCCCCTTCCCTAATTTCCAACCACTGTAACACTGGGTGCTAGATAACTGTTAAGCTCAAATAATGACAAGACAAAAGCCACATGCTAGCGATGCTGCCTTTTGCCAAGCCAACTCAATTTCGTTTTTCAATTTGTTCTTTAACATATTTAATGAAGTTGGTATTATTTTCTGCAGATATATAAAATAAGCCTTAAACTGCATGAATCGCCTACTCTATCAAATACACTAACCATAACCTTAAACCTAAGCCGAAACCCTAACCATAAACCCTAACACTAACTACAGCCCTAACCATAATAAAATAATAACCAATAATTCTAGCGGTAGATCGGCGATCTTGTTGTTAGCACTGGAAAATTGCTAGAGGTAGATCGGGTAGGCACATTATTAGGTACATGGTAAAACTTATGTTCCTGGTAGTTATAGGACCATGCCACGACACTGTCACATATTTAAATCAGGCTTATTCAGTATTATATCAGAGTCCATCTCAAGCCATATCTGTTTCTTTGTAACACAGACTTAAAAATATATTATTTTTGAATAAATTTGGTAATTGATAACAAAGTGACTGATATTTCAGTCCCAACCACAGTCCTGGTAATGCAGTGAAGAAATATGGCTGCATTCTTACATTAATAATGTGATAAATGTAA
>Ga0056128_1013182_pt1 | contig 10018 bp, 5 predicted proteins | sample WorMetLIZISLAND2_FD_71113 | JGI IMG/M metagenome (GOLD analysis project Ga0056128, IMG submission 71113) | Marine gutless worms symbiont microbial communities from Max Planck institute for Marine Microbiology, Germany - Olavius geniculatus... ... | reverse complement strand
TGGAGTCCGCGCCCCAAAATTTTGGACCGGCATTATAAAATAGGGCCTATTACTGACCATCGTGCAAAATTTCACGCCGGTCGGCCCACGCATCTCGGAGATTTCGCGAGTGGAAAAAAAAACATCAGGGGTAAAACTTAAGTCCGCTCCGCAAGCTATCGCTTTCGGGCGGACTAAAAATTAACAACAGAAATAACGTATATGTTGTCTCAGTTATTGTCTAAAAATCACATCTCACAGTTTTCACATCAAATTTTCAATGTGTCCGTCTTGCTGCTGGACGACGCACCCAAGCCGGCGACGCCACTGACCAATGGTGCGATCAGCCAAACGCTGTGGCAGTTTGCCTCACTCAGTGGCAATCATCTGCTTCAGCTGGTTGACTGACGTGAATCGTCAACACTGATAGGTCATCTGTTGAAGAATATCCCAAACCACATAATGGACCGGATTTAAGTTGGGGTTGTTTGGGGGCCACATGCCAGGCTCGATCAACGTTGGTCACGCAACTGGTCAGTGGCGTCGCCGGCTTGAGTGCGTCATCTGACATCTCACGAGGTAGTGTAGCGACACACTTGAGGTGTAGTAAGATCTATAATGACAGTTTTATTACAAATTGTCTCCTGATTCGCACAGTAAAAAAAATTTAAAAATCGGTTTATATTTGGCAAAGTTATGAGGCGTACAATAAATAGTGCCATTTTTTGGTTCACCCTGTAATGTGAGCACACCCGTCCTCTAATGGTGAGCACGTATCTTCACAACGTCAGTTCTGTTTATGACGTTGTGTCCCAATAGGTCGAAAAAATCATTGGTCTGTTCGGGTCTATGCTTAGTCCGACTAAACAAATGATTTTCTTTGACATAACGACGCGCATCTTTTACAAGTTCAACGCCAGCATGGTGCTCACATTAGGGCCGCTATATAGCTTCATTTCAACGCTCTGACAGCAAAAATGCGCCAGCATATCTCTGACGCTTACCAAAATTACACAGACATTATTCAAATAGCAAAAAACGACTAATCTGACAAGTAATCCAATTCGTATTCTAATGGAAACAAAGAGTTAATTTTCAGATAAAAGACTGTACTGCTGCAGTTCCAGATACACGGTGCTAATGAAAAAAAATATTACATTTTTGTCGGAAAATTTTACACAAAAACATTAGCGATAACCTCACGCAACGTAGAGAGTAAGTATTAAGTGAGTCCACTTTCTTGTTTTTTTTATTTATCTGGGGTTCTCACACTTAAAGGCATGTTCACATTAGGCGCACTTCCCCTACAAGAAGTGACATCTTTGCATGTTATACATTTGGCAATATCGCCACTTGTACCGTATCCCTGCTAACCCTTTTATTTAACATTTTTCTTTTCTCTAAAAGTGAGCGCTTTTGACTTAGATTAACAGACTAAAGATGCAAAAGGCTAATGTCCTGAGCAATCAATTATCATCTTTGTTCCTCTCGACACAATACCAGCGTGTGTCAGAAAAACGAAAAGGCGACAAGACAGACAGACACGCGTGTTTACTACTAGGCCACAGTATTGCAAAAATCTACGAAAAACAACGGCGTCTGCATTCTATAAACTTCAGAGCAATGCCGATCTATCAAAAAGTAGGCTAAGACTTTTGCTACGGATTATACACAAACATAAACGTGTAAAATTTCGTTTCAAAATTTCCTGCAATTGCTAAAAATGGCAAAAAAAGCTTTAGGGGATACTTTTTTGCCGCATTCTGTACGTTGTTTGTCGTTTGCAGCTTATGTGGACATTGAGTAAGGAAAGCGACAAGATTTGTGAGCGCATCATTAGTATCCGTCTTCACGCCGACATGTTGGACAATCTCAAGTGGGAAACGATGTCTGCCGCAACGCTGAGACAATCGGAAGTCAAGACGTATTTTGCGAAGGCGCTGATAAACATACTGCACAACGCAGTAAGAAATCAAACAGCCCGCGTCGCCTTCAGAAAATGTAACGCCGTCAATATCGTCCAAAAGTTTCGCGAAGTCAAAGACAATCCGGTTATTTGCTATTTTGTTGCAATTATCGCGAAAAGTAGTTGTATAAAATTTATGTTAATAACTATCCCACTAAGTGTCGATATGCTATTTAATACTGTGATTATGTGTTGAGCAGTGCATTCCAGCTTTGCAGCGTAGGCGTGATGCATCAGAGAAAAAATGTGACGAAAATCTTCCGCATGCATAATTGTAACTCAGTTCAGAAGACCTCACATAACTCAGGCACAAACTGCGTATCGCCAATAACACCGAATTAGTGCACAGTGGACTACCATTATCGAGATATCGTCCCCGTATACAAACGTATGAAGTTCTGTATGCTAAGAATTCATACGCTTTAATAATTAATAATGCCAATGATCAAAAAATAAATAAATTTATTAGCGCACTGATAAGTATTCGTGATTAAACTCGTGTCGATATCGAAGTTTGAAGTTTAGAGGCACGTGAAGCACCATAGAGTTATAGATGGCAACCATGTTACAGCAAAATGTATAGCTGACGCACTGTTTCCTCTACAAAATTTCTGTACGCGTAAACGTCATGCATGGCATTGTATGTTCTGTTTGAAGGACATCAGCGTAGCCGCATTAATGATGCAGTCGTACTTAGTCACAGAAGACGACAACAAACGACTCAACGCCAACCACGAAGTGTTTGAATGGCTGGTCAGCGCGCTGGACGGTGCCATACGCGAAAAATGCTGGCACGGATTTGTTGTCATGGAAGTAATTAAGGTAAGCCGAAACTCCACTTCAATTAATTGCAGATTTGATGCTTCACATGCAACAAATCCAGAACAACTAGAAAGTCTACAACAATTACACAGCATGTCGTAAAACAAGACCACGGAAATTGGAATCCTCACAACAGATCCATCCACAAATTTTGATACTTCGAGATGTCGAACTGCTTGTTTTACGACTAACAACTTTACAAGAAATCCAAATAGTGGACTTATAATAATTTTATGCCATTCTGTTATGGTAGTTAAAAGTTATTTTTCTTCGTGCATAACATAGCACTCTGTAGTGCATAACGATAACATGCACGCTAATTTGTTCTGTGCATTTCTCGCCAGAAGCCATCATAATATAATCTTTTTGCATTAAGCTTCCTATCGTAACATTTGCTTCCCCACACAACATTCCTACAAATGTTGCATAGGTTGCTGTGATACAACCAGAACAGCTTTGTCGTACGTTTACATAATTAGTTTAGCTGTGTCGTTCTTTTTCAACAATCGTCGTTAAAATAGGTCTAACTGCAACATCCAACGTTAAGGCCCAACACTGACTAAACAGGAAGATCCAGATTTTGAAAGAATGGTCCAAAGCAGAACAGGGAGCTTAGCTCCCGAAACACCCTTCATGTACTGTATTAACATGTACCGTTACGGAATATAGAATGTGATCAGGCACTGAATAATCTGGCGGTGACCGATGAAAACAAGGTAAAGATCGTTGAGGCCGGAGCTTTGCCTCACTACGTCAAACTACTGAGTCCTGAAAGTGAGGAGTCACTGCTGAAACAAGCCGCTCACGGGCTCTGGATATTGGCTTTCAAGTGTAAAGAGAGCATCGTCAACGTGCCTGGATGTCTTGACGGTTGATATTATTATTACCATTAGACCTTTTATAGGCCTCAGAAGTGACGTTTTCAAAGTGCTTGCGAACAGCTAAAACAAAACTTAAAACTCATCTGTTTTTTCCTTTTTCTACTATTGACTATAAAATAACTGCGGTGCTATTGGCATTTTTCTCACTCAAAATTTTATTGTACTCTTGTTAACTCGGCATTTACAATACCTTCTCTGAAGTGTGTTTTGCGGAAAACTTGAACGTTTTACGTGGTTTACAGGCTTGTTGTAGGCAAAGAAAAATGTTTGTATCACGACTATTATGTTACTCTGCATATTACGTCATTGTAGCGCTGAGGAATTTGGAGAAAACAACTACAATCGACATAGTTCGTGAAAAAGTAACTGGTGCACTGTGGATTCTTGATAACAGAGAACAACAGCAGAGGACGTCCGGTGGGTAGGCCTATAGGTTTAGGCCTACATTAGCCAAATACTTGAAAAGAGTATGCGTTGAGTCTAAGTTGACCTATTGTAGGATTAGTTTGCTAAAATTGTCTACAAATTTTCGCATTTTAAGTTAGATTGGGTTACATCGTTATGACAAAATAACGCTATTCTGATTTCTGCACCTCTGAGTGATAACGCGCTACCGAAAATCTTCAGTAAAAATGTTTGGTCCATCCCTTCCCATGTCTATATCCTTTTGTCCGATTTTTCTTCTACTTTTTTATTGGAAAATGTACACAAATTATAAACTTCCATGCTTCGCAAGCTAGTGCGGTAAAGTTAAAATTTATGTAGCGCATATCGGTAATTAAAAACTATCTAAAAGTGAAGAAAATATTGAAATAAGTCCACATTTGTCAAGTGTACCCAAATCGTATAGTTTTGACTTAGGTTGTATATAAATAGCAAATTACAATTGGCAAGTTAGTCGCATATGTTGAAAAATTTGGCTTATCTGGCCGTTCGTTAATTTTGCAAGTGCACGTTGTACCTGTAGGCATACTCACGCATTCTGTTATTTTATCTACTATATATAAAAAATGTTTGTGGTGTAATGTCAGGTAAACACGTGATGATTAGCTATCAGTGGGATTCTCAGAAAACCGTATTGCAGATACGTGACCGCCTGAGGGAAGCAGGCTTCAAAATATGGATTGATATCGAAAACATGTGTACGTATGAGTTCACAAATTTAAACTTTTTCTTCACAGTATAACCGAGAAAAAATAATTCAATGTTTTGAAACTGTACAAATGTTTGTCAGTGCAAAAAATAGCATTATAATGGTATTTACAGAAATGGAGTCGTAACTGATTTTGCACATAAACTAAATATATTATTGGTGCTTTTGTAGTTAGAAAGTGTTGCATACTATCTTCGATCTAGCAAAAGCTTGAAGATGTAACTATTTGTCTTCGAGTACGGTATAGGCCTATTTTGCTTTTGCGCGAAAGCAATGTTACTAGCTGAAAAGACACTATACCCCATTCAGTACAAAATATCTCACCAAAACGGGTTCGCATAAAAAGTTAACAAACAATGTACTAAAAATATACGAAGTGGTAAAAACAGTGGCGAAGCTCGGAAACTAAACGCACGTGCACAGCACCCTGACTTTTGTTATGCACCCTAATTCTTATGTGAAATTTTGGCGCTATATACATTGGTACAAGTTTACTTGGTTACTTACTTACTTAATCATGCAGTGTTTGAATCACGAATGCGTACTGAATATGCCTATCGTTTGTGCTTTACAGCTGGTTCACTGTTGGAGTCAATATCTCATGCCATCGAACAAGCGTCGGCTGTTCTCGTGTGCTTTTCGGAAAAGTACAAATACAGTCCATTCTGCAGAACAGGTTACTATATTGCTCAGTGAAGTGTTCATTTACACTGCGAAAGAGCTAAGATGTTGCAAGTACTTGTCACAGGCCACAAGTACTTGTACTAATTGACTTCAGTAGGCCTACTTGCAACATTTCTGCTATCTGTGATTATGGTTAATATATACAACTTTATTCGTCATTCAATGACAGCAAAGAAAAAAACAAAAACAAACAACAATCACGTTTGCTGAAGATACAAGATTTGGGCCATGATAAAGGTTTATGTTGTTACAACAATTATTTATCATGATCATCAATCTTGAGAAAACTAAAGAAATAGTTATTTATAGGCCGCTGAGTTTGTTGAGTAATTTGTTCACACGAAATACTAATGTCGGTCTTCAATCGCTTGCAATCACACTAGAAACAAGGGCGGTAAAAACAAATTCAAAAATGGAGGTACAAATAATCTGCGAGCGAAGCGAGCTGGAAAAATTATGACGCAGTCGGCATACAACAGTTCAATTTTTTCTGCATCTTTGTCAATTTTTGCACTCTGGTACTTTTTAAATTCCCTGACTTTTTCTGACTCTCAGAGTTTTTCCTGACTTTAAAATATAAAATTTTCTGACGTTCCCTAATCCTCTAATTTTTCCCTGACTTTCTCTGACTTCCCCTGACCGTAGGAACCATGTATAAGGTGACAAGATAGGTCACGAACGATTTCGATTTCAAATGTTATTAACAGTAACCAGCAATAGGCCTAGTTTTACGTTTCCCTGTAGGTATATTCAATGAAATTCTTCGTATAAAATTTTAATATACAACGTTTTTTTATATAATACCACTGTCAAAAATTGCATAACAATGACCGACAAACGTTAACGTTAAGCGATGTCGCTGTCCACGTCTACTGCACCGCGGTTGGTATGAAATGGGGTCTTTTTTGTTCTTAATGACTGCTGTCAGTTTGTTAGGCATCGAACCGATAAGATTTTGATGTGTTAACAGAGAAATCAATTTTCCTGCTTTTCGGAAACGGTGAAGTCACCCAATGACGTCACCCAAAAAGCAGTGACGTCACGCAGACAAGTCACCATAATACGGTGAATTGGACGGCCAGACTGGGCCAGTCCTCCGACGGAATACTGTGTTTAATATTTGCATTTAGTCAGGTGATTGTAACTTTCAGGTCCGTCGAGAGCCACAGCGGGGCCTGGGGAAACATTCTCACGGGGCTCCTCTGGAAATTAAAAAAAAAATTTAAATGGTGCATTTTGGTGTACTTTATATTTTTCAGCGATGGCAGGCCCTTAAATGTCACAGGCCTGGGGGAGCTTACCATTCTCTGGTAACCTTTGATGTAATGCACACGAGTGCCATCCTGCTAAAACATTTCTTAACGAGTTAAGTCAGTGATTGTCTGCGTGACGTCACTGCTTTTTGGGTGACGTCATTGGGTGACTTCACTTTTTGACTTAGACTTTCGCTGAACCTTTCCGCTGAAGCTACTGACTTAGACCAAAACGATTAAAAATGGCGGGAAAAACAGGCAAACCTAACAGGAAATAAATCAACCATTTACGCTTGGACTTGCTTGTTTAGTTGCGCCGCGCACGAAAATGTAATTACGTAACATCTGACGTCATTGCATTACATTGCATTATTTTTGGTACCAGACTGCTGTAATTTACTGAACTATCTGTACGCATAGGACTGTAAATGGTCGCCATGTTTTCGATCAGCTAAAGTCAAAAGTTGAAGTGGATTCAGACTCAGCGAAAGATAAGCCCTAAGGGCTAAAGCTATCTCTTCCATGCAAATCGAACCGACTTTAGCCAGGTTAGTTCGGCTCAACTTAGGTCTAAGTAGCTACTTTTGGACTCAGCGAATCGCTGAGACTTTCGCTGAGTCTAAACTTCGATGGTTTAGGCTCAGCGAAAGTCTCTGTGAAAGTCTAAGTCAAAAAGTGAAGTTGCCCATTGAGTTGGCTTGTACAAATCAAGCAAGTAACGGATGGTGTGACATTTTGCACACAATATTGTATTAAATTTCCCTAAATGCTAATAGCAGTTTAATAATTTAATACTTTTGACATAGTAAGTTTGCAATTTAAAATCGTTCACGACCTATCGTGTCACCCTACATTAATCTGCATTTTTGCATTTTTTTGGTGTTGTAAGTATAAGTTTATTCCACTTTTCAATGGCGTTTGACCATTAAAAAGTAAAGGATTGCTTACTTAGTTAGCTAATAAGTTAACTAACTAAATAAGCAATCCATGATTTTATGTTTATTCCAATTTTCAATGGCGTTTGACCTTTAAAAACTAAAGGATGACTTAGTTTATTGTGACAGAAGCTGCAACAACAATGCTTTTAGAGACCTAATCATCAACAGTCGACAAGAACAAGATTCTATAAAAAATTTGAAGGGGGAAGAATTCTATTATATCGTTGTTACATTAGGCTATATAGGTTGATATTTTTGACCAGAGTCGTCGAATCACGCGGTGAACGAGGCTACGACACCCGTGGCGCATGATTCAGTGTTGAACATCAGCAACTGGACAAGTTTGGACGTTCAGACCTGGCTGAAGAAAAACAAACTGCAGCATCTTATTTTCTGGTGAATCTTTAGCTAGGAATAACCGTCTGCCCGAAAGAAAATAATCTGATCTGACTTAAACTACGCGTATGCTTCCGGCGTCCGTCTGTGGACAAAACAGCGAATCTGTGACTTTATGTTTGGACCGATCTTTCCCAAATTTGAAGTACAGCTTCCCCTAATGCTTCAAAATAAAAATTCGTCGTCAAGTAAAAAAACGATTAAAAAGTATACGTGGTACACTGGATCACAATTAAAGCAAACGGACGGACATGACAACTAGGCTATTATACGGAATGATTTTAAAGGGTTACGTTAAAATCTTACGAAAATGGCATCCGTTCAAATAACCTAATTGTATTCGTTGTATCGTGGTACAAAGACAACCTAAAAAGTCCGAGCACTGTATCTGTACGATTGATATAATTATGTGTCACATTATAGGTTTGAAAAGTTCGACGGCCCGATGATTAAGGAACTGGTCAAGACGCGACAGCAAGTTCCAAACATATTTTACGGCGCTTTGCTGAAGGAGAACATTTCATTTGCAGACATTCTTAAAATCAACGTCGCAATGCAGCACTTGGATGAGTAACGAGTCGTTGTTCAGTACATACTTGCTCTATTATTCTAGGCTACTAAGCCTACCCTTAATACCGCCGTTTGCACAAATGCATGGATGGGGTCGTCAAAAACTCCTGGCCTTGGCTTTGGTTTGGTCTCAATAAGATTTGGCCTTGACCTTGGCATTGTCCTCGAGAACCACAGGCCTTAATTTGAAAATTCTGGTTTCACCCATCCTTGCATACCTCTATGTAATAAACGTTGAGAGAAAATTTGTCTTAAATGTTAAAATGCGTTTTAACAACATTTATAATTATTGGGCAAAATCGCTCTGGCGCAAACAATTCCACTTATGCTACACATTTCTAGGCAGCGTGGTCTGTCTGTCTGTCGCCTGTCACATCCGTACACCTGCTTAAACCGTTCGACGGATTTAAATCTTTTTACTCTAGCTTTTCACCAGCATCATCTCAGTGGCCTATCATATCGTCATCATCTCAAAAACAAAAACAATCTTTTTGGTTTTACGGTGTTCAGCGTGATTTTGATTATTGTACATTTATTGAATATGTTGTATACTGTCGCATTGTTTCACGCTGTATTTTATTTTCTCAAATAACGCGTGACCGAACTGTTGCTACTAACATTGAAAATTCCAGCGACTATCGTGAGTTTGTATTAAATGCTGATTGAGTTCACTTGATTTGTCTTGACTCTTCGAACATCTGCTAAAAACAATGGTGACACCTAGTGGCAAGACCGTTTGTCACCGAAATCTAATGAACTGTTAATGTGGTCAAGTTCACAAAAGACAAAAAAGCCCAGCTGTCGCTAAGGAAAACGCGCTACAGCTTATACAATTCCTGTTGTAGTACCAACCTTCAAGGTCACCCAAGGTCAATAATTTTTGTCACATCTGAAAGAACGTAACTATGCATTTTCCTGTTAGTGACTAGTAACGTTGGCCTTCTAATCGTTTCCGAGATATGGCCAGTTTTCGGTTGAAACGCACATTTTTCCTACCCTCTATTCAAACCCAAATTTGAAAATGTTTACTTTAAACTGCATTTCCCAAAGGGCTAATCATTTGTGTAAAAAGTTTTCTTGTAAGATCTTGTAAGCACGTTGGAGAGGACAGTTCATTCACTACATAAAGAAGCAATGAGGTATGGGCTGGTGATGAACGCCGACAAAAGAAAGACTGTGTCGGCGTTCATCACCAGCCCATACCTCATTGCTTCTTTATGTAGCGAATGAACTGTCCTTTCCAACGTGCTTTCATTTTCTGCGATTATGTCTATGTCATCCGCAAATCGCAGGTTGTTTATTCTTATTCCGTGTACCGATATTCCTTCTTCGCCATCTTTGACTTTGTCCATGGCTCTCTCTAGATCCGCGATGAA
>Ga0056128_1013178_pt1 | contig 10022 bp, 4 predicted proteins | sample WorMetLIZISLAND2_FD_71113 | JGI IMG/M metagenome (GOLD analysis project Ga0056128, IMG submission 71113) | Marine gutless worms symbiont microbial communities from Max Planck institute for Marine Microbiology, Germany - Olavius geniculatus... ... | reverse complement strand
AGAGTTGACACGGATGTGACTCAGTTGATACGTAGTTGAAATGCTTACATGCTGCGTCTATGTTGCAGGTTATGGCACAGCGAACAGCTTCAGGAGCTGCTGGCATTTCGTTGGACATTGCGGCGTTTAGTGTCGGAGGATCCAAAGCGCATAGAACTGCTGCATCAGAAGGACGCGTCATCAGTTTCACTGATTGCCGATCAGCTTTATTTCCCGACAACAGCATTATCATCAGACACGCAACAGGCGCCAGAACTTGCATTGGCGCCATTTATTTTCGTTTCTTGTCGACCATGTTACGTACTTCCTGCCGCGGACTTATTTTATTCAAAATAAGCGTAAAACTGTTGCTACATGTCCTGTGAAGGTTTTGATCGACTTACGATAACAAATGCCTGGCGTCTGCAGAAGGTGGCGCGAGATATGTGTCGTTGAAATCAATAATACAGTTCTATATCACGTGGTCTTTATTTCCGATGGCGTATTACATCAATGATGCATAAGTACATAAGTTCTTCTATTGGAACACACATCGGAATGGCCTTTTGTTCGAGCACCACCGCGTGATAGTTTATGTCGGTCTATGGCAGTTTGCCGATATCACTATCTAAATTTTACCACATAGGCCGGCGAACTGGTGCATGCGTGACATTGTAGGCCTACCATGGCAACTCCACTATGGGCGTCCTCAGAAACTTTTCTGGTCGATATATATATAACCCAGCGCCCTTCGCGCTACGTCAGATTGTGCAGACAGTGACGTACACAAGGGACTCGGGGGTCCCAGCCCACTCCCAATCCTGCAGACAAGACATACACTGTAAGCATAGGCCCTACGTTTAAACTGCACTAAATTTGCGAATTAGGTCTGTTAATCTAAAAAAATAATTACAATGTTGTCACCAGATCTCATCTTTTAAAGCTGAAATGCACCTAATTGAATTTCGGTAGGGGCGCCGCCATAGACCCCGCTGGGGAGCTCACAGCGCTTTCCCAAACCCCTAGCTGGATTTTAAGGAGTCCTACTTATAAGGGAATAGAGAAGAAAAAAAACGGAAGACAGAAGAAAAGTAAAAGGGGGAGTAAAAAGGCAAAAAAGGAAAAAAAACAAAAAAAGAAAAGGAAAGAAAAGAGAGACAATCGAGACCCCCAATTGGCATTACTGGCGGCTCGACTGTGTGCAGATGACTTGAGGCTTTAAAATTCAACTCCCAGCAACTGCAAAGTACATGCAGTCAACGCTTTCTAGCATTAGCGACTGGTGATTTTGGGTGAGCAAACATAGAGGCATCTAAACTGTTTGTTTAGTGGACCAAAGTTCACCAAACTTATGTCGAACGTGATTCAAAGAATTGTAAATAAAAACGCCGTTTGCCGCTTGTCGACATCTTGATCCGTTCTATAGATGTTTGCGATCGAAGTGTAATTAAAAGTTGTCCAGAATCGCGCCGAATTACTGGCCCTCATTTTTGAAAGAAATGCCTAAAATTTTGAGACTTTGACTATAAAATAAGATCACTTACGATCACGTAGCAAAGTTTCATCGCGATCGGCGGTGAGACGGTGAGGGATCGGAAATTTCGCATTGAGAGCAAAAAAAGAAAGGAGAAAACACATCTCAGTATTCAGCAGTAAAGCACATTACTGCCGAAAACTACCGTTTCGGTCTGTCTAAAAACAGACATCAGCAGTAAGATATAAAGGCCCCTGGCGGAGCTATTAGTCTTCGCCTGGCGGATTTAAGAAGGAATTTTCACTTTCTTATACCGAATGGTGGACTTATACGACCCGCTATAGTGCAGCCGAAACGTTAGGCCTAAGCTTAGTCGTTTTTTCTTGCACAACGGCGCTGCGACCTTACGAATGCATAGAATTTGCAGATAGCCTACTGAACACTACCAGTAATAGGCCTACAGACCGGACACCAGATCGACCGCGTCAATCCATCTAAGCAACAGTGAGCGGGATAGCCGATAAAAATAAATTACTTGCATCTGACCAGTCTAGAACAGTCTGTTATTGTAATCGTGGTTTCTATTAGGTTTTTAAGTTTTCACAAACGTTCGTATTCCGTAATTGAAAACAAGCAAAGCCCATCTGTCGCTAGAAAAAGCCAACGGTATCGCCTACGTCGGAAGCCTAGCGTATGACTTTGAATCGTGGAGAGAAAACGATTTCTCAGAGGTGACATAGTTCCATGCACGCTATGTTAACGGAACTTTTCTCTCAAAAGCTACAATTAACGCTTGTATAACAGACGTCGTGCGGGGTTATCTCACCAGGTGATATAATAGCTACAGTTCCATACAACAGCAGGCAGACCCCCTACGACTTACCGTTTAGCCACAATACCGCACGATTGGCATACTATGGTGCGTTATGATCCTTCAAGGTCATCCAAGGTCAATGCAATCTAGTGCAAAAGAAACACTGTCAAACTTGGGGTAAAATAGCTACGAGGGGTAGAAAAATTTGGACTTCTGAATTTTTAGCCGACCGTACTTAAGTAACTGTCAAGCTATTGGCATGGTTGTCGTCCGTCTCTCCGTTCGTCCGTCTGTTTGTCACGGATGTACTGTGGCTAAATGGTGCAAGATATACGGGCGTAGGTTGCTATAGATCACTAATAGAGAGTCGCATATTGGCTTTCAAATGACATGGAAATTGAGGGTCATAACGCACTATGGTATGCCAATTGTGCAGTATTGTGGTTAAACGGTAAGTCGTAAGGGGTCGGCGATGGTGCTATCGGATAGGGCGCTGGCGATTTCTTATAGGCTGCCAATAGTAATTATGTCTTTATCTGCAGCAATTTGGCCGCAATTTTTAATGGAATGTTTCAAGCTATAAGTGGCTGTATTTCGAAAACAGTGAAAGATATGACCAAGGTTACTATTAATCACTAACAGGAAGTCGCGATAAACTTGTGCGTGCTTAATTTGTTTAAATAAATGCTACTCTATGTAAGCATATACGCTGCGGACTGCGGAGCGTCCGCTTGCAGATCGTGATCCGCAAAATATTTTGGATCCGCCGACGGACTGACTATTTTAATTTTCTGCATGATGCAGATTAATATATAGGCCTACATGTAATCTAGTGTTGTCTCATAATGCCAGAAACGTAGAAGACAAACTGAGAAGTTTACATCCACAACGAGCCAAGGTCCAAGAGAGGATACATTTCTACGCTACAAAATAGGATATTTTCCTTTCTGACGTCACCTGCATTATTCTACACCTGTGGCGCGGTAGCTGCTAGCTGCGTTTACCTGTAGCATGCTTGAACATGTCAGCCAGGTACCGGTATAAGCGGTTTTGTATCTGCGACGCTGCTGCGGCTTCTGGCTGTAGGCTGACTCAGCCTTAACACGTATAGATCGCATCGATTTCATCAAGCTGGCTTCATAATCGCGTCACAACTGTTCACACGCTTCTAGCAGTTGTGACTAAAACATTTTACTAATGTTGTAAATACAAGTTTACTTTTGCTGGCCGAAAGAACGCAGGTTTACTGTTTTTGCTGTTTATCAAGCCTAATATATATTGTAAATGTTTTTTTTGTTTTTGAATAAACTGATGACGGCGGCGGCGGCGTTGGTGGTAGTGACGATAATCGTGGTTGATTAATCAAAGGTTTTGCAAGTTAAACAACTTAGGCCTAAGCTTATTTCGGCACATTGTCATTTTTGTCATAATCGTTTTTTGCTTAAATTAAAACTGACAAAATTAATAAATGCACCGCCAAACTATTTTTGTACGATAGTAATTACGAATAAAACCGCATTTTGCGGATCATTTTTATTTAGCTTAATTTATCATTTCTAAGTTATTAGTTATTTGTTTTTATTAGTTTAGCAGCAGCAATAATAGTGATAGCCTATAATTAGTAGTAACGTGTCAAAACGATGGTTACCTTCCGACGAAACGCAAAGTGTGTAGTAATGTTTCCTTCATGTCAGGTGTATTAACATTCATATTATATTAATATATACTGAGCGTGTGGATCGATCTTTAGTGGCGCCGGTTTCGCATGCGTTATCGGCTGAGCTGGCAGCAGAACGCTGCAGAGACGCTAAGAATACACGGATTAACGGATAATCGCCGTGATCACTGTAGCTTACAGTTGCACATCAGCACCAACAGCAAGGTGAGTGAGTATAAGTAGCCTACGTCTAATGTGTGATAATTATGTGCTTGGAAATTATCGCTCATGCACAAGTTTTGATTATATCTTATCTTCAAAAACTGCGTAGGTCTACACGTAGGCATCAAAGTCAGTAAAATCACTATCATCCTGTTTATTGTAACTCGTGCTATTATTACGCATTTTGTACTCACACGCCTTATCATCGTCATCATTTATGCTGCATCTGCTAAAGGTGAATAAATGTAGAAATTATTCACAATCACGAAATCTAGGTCTTCTTTACGGAAGCAAATCGATTAGTCTCTATAGGCCTAGCACATGGACATTCTTTCTTGGGAATATGGTTAAAATCTTGCATAGTATTTTAAGATATTTTACACAGTGACACACACACACACACAAACCGCTATGAATAGGTTTACAATAACCTTATCAGTAAAACAGTAAGTATAAAGCGATGTTCTGATGTGTGCATAATTACGAGTGTGTTGGTGTGTTCAGATGTCGAGCCTGATGGAGACGCTACGCGCGGCCTGTCTACAGCGAGGTGCAGCCGGAATACATGGCATTGGCCGGTACACCCCTGTTGATGCTAGTCTAGAGCGAATTTTTACCTCCGCCAAGAAGGTTATGTTTTTGCCAGATTTTGTTTGTTTGTTTGTCTGTCTGTCTGTCTGTGTGTTAGCAAGATAACTCAAAAGTTATGGACGGATCTTTCTGAAATTTTCTGGGAATGTCGGGAATGGCAAAAACTACAAGTGGTTCAATTTTGGGGGTGATCCGAAAAGAATCCTGGATTCTGGATTTTTTTGTAATTTTCGTTAACATTGTTTTCAATGTGGCATAAGGGAAACCACTGCCAAACCGAATATGGTGCTGCCACCTGGCGAATAACATAACCTTGGCGGAGGTCTGCAGGCTCTGACTGCTTTCTAGTTTTTAAATTGAATCATTCAATCCGATGTCTCCTTACCAGTTGTATGCAAACATGCGACCGCAGGATATTGTCGCATATTTTACAAAACGTTATATATTTATTTTTTTCTGCAAAGGACCAATTTACAACTATTCACGACTTCTGCATTTTAGAAGGTAGTGTAGCAGCAGTATTAAAATGAGATGGTCAAAACTGTAGTCATTTACGTCAAGTTTCTACGTAATGTTGTATGGCAAAATTATTAAAATAGGCCAATTTTTTTCGGTCCGACTGGGTTGGTGGCGTGGCTTAACGGTAACGCGTTGTCTTTGATCAACGAAGTTGTTCTACGCCGGGCCGGGTTAGTACTTGGATGGGTGACTGCCTGCGTGCAGGTAAACCATCTCGATATGTAACCAGCCGCCTAAATCAACCCCGCCTTCCATCCCTTCAGGGTAAATAAATTGAGTACCGGCCTATCTGGCTGGTGTAAAGATGGGGCGCGTTTATCTGTGTCGGGTGTCTGTGCGATTCCATACGGCAGGTGACGCTCCGTGAGTTTTCTATGAAAAGCTATAGCATTTAACCATTTAGTACTAATTCCTTAATGTTTATCTTAAAAATCTAATGCCGGTATGCACTGATACGCTGCGCAGAACGTTTCGTGTGATCGACGAGAACAGAAATCGTAAGATCGACCGCGAGGAGTTGGAGCTAGGTCTGCGCGAGTTTGGACTGTCCATGTCCAGACCGGAAGTCAACCAGTTGTTCGACGAACTCGACAAAGATCACAGCGGAAACGTCAGCTTTGACGAGTTTCTGCAAGCACTTAGGGTGAATCTAGACACTATAAATAATGTATTGTATTTCTATTTAGTTTGATGTCAACGGTTTTAGAATTTGTTGTTTTAGGGGTTTTTAACCAATTTTTTTCAGATGAGCTTTCCGTTTCTGAAAGCAACTGGAATACATCTATGTAGTAAAAATTGTTTTTATATCTATTTTATTACTGATCGACATTTGCCGAATGTATTGTTGTTTTTTGTACTCGAAAATTATATATTTAAAATTATTGTAATAGACCTACGTTTTATGGCAGCAATGATCGAAACAAAAATAAGACCCACCGAAACGACAAAACGGCAAAAACTGTACGAAAATTTATTTGCCTCTAAGCATAAACCACTGGAAAACGCATGACCTCGTAACGGAAACTGTCCAGTAAACAAACTGAAAAACAGTGATACTTAAGTACCACCAAAATTTAGTGTAGCCTACTATAATCAAATGTTTATATTTATTTTCTACAGCCGCCGATGTCACAGATGCGTAAGGATGTGATCGACAAGGCGTTTGAGAAGATGGATAAAACAGGAGACGGAGTGATCACTGTGGAGGATCTCAAGCTTAACTACAACGTACGACAGCATCCTAAGTTTCTGTCTGGAGAGAAGTCGGAAGACGAACTTTACAAGAAGTTCTTGGATGTGTTTCAGCCTGGCAACACTGACGACAAGGTACAACGACAACTCTTGCTAGGCTTATACAGTATACTACAACAACCACATGCATCACCACCATTACCACTACTGGTATTTCTACTACAGTGTACTACTAGACCTACTACTGATGGCAAGACATCTTTCGTTCGAAACCTCTGGTTGTTGTCGCGTGATCAACTGTCGGTATCCAAGCTGTGCTGTCGCAGACAGTGCACTTAACCCAGATCGGTGTGCAGCTTGCACCGGTACCGTTTTCATAATTTTCGGCTGCAGCTGTGCGTCATAAAGCAAACGATGATGTAGTCTATGGTATGCCATTTGAACACGGTTTGTAGCTTATTCGTCACAGCACTGTCTGGCGTGGTATAAGCTCGTACTGCGTACTCGCTTACCCAATCCAGCAGTGAAGTATCTAGTACTTACAACATTGGAGTATGGAGAATTGTGACGTGATGGGTCCATGTATCAAAATCGGTTGTGTACAATATTGGTGTGTTTGTCTGTCAGGTAACAAAGTCAGAGTTCGTGGACTACTACAGCGGCGTCAGCGCTTCTATTGACGATGACCAGTACTTCGTGCAGATGATGCACAGAGCTTGGAAACTCTGAAGCCGATTCGACGGTTACCGCTATCTCAGTGTTCACGAACAGACTCACATATCGTCGCCACGTGCCGACATTATGCGGCCGTCCCTCCAGTTGCTGAGCATCTCAAACGTCGTGGCGTATCACAAAGATTATTTCTGGGACCAGGGCTGGAAATTTGGTCCAAAAAAACTAGGTTTTTAAAGTTTTTTTTAAAAAAATATTTAAAAACTTAAAAAGTCGAATTTTAGGTTTTTTAAGGTATTTTAGTTTGTAGTAAAATTATTACATAGCATATTTTAATTCATACTTTGATCGTGATTTTTTGAATTAAGACTTTATTCACGTCATTATGTCGTTTACTTATAAAAGGGATATAACATGTTTTTCTGGGTTGTAATTTTGTGCACCGTGCTCATTTGACAAAAAAATCCAAAAAAAACCTAAATAACCTGAAAAAACCTTTAAAAAACTAAAACCGAAAAATTTTCTTTAAAACTTAGATTTCCAGCCCTGCTTGGGACCCCTGTTGTTTTTGGTTTTGGTCAATGCTTTGCCGGCATGTGTGTGTTAATAGTTAATAGTATTAATAGTATGATCAAGCGTCAAGCAACCTTGCACTGCAAACTAAGACTGCTATGTTTACGCCCAGTTTAAGCCGGCGCCAGGAATGCGGCGCATTTTTGAGGTTTTTGACTTTTCATGACCCCTGTGCCATTTTTCAGCTTAAAAGGTTAACGGTCAAGGTCACCCAACGTCAGAAATTAAATATGATGACACGTGTTATAATTACAGATTTTACTGTCAACACCTAGGCTCATGAAATCTTCACCAAAGGTCTGCCGCAAGGTCTCTAGTTCATCGTGACAAAACTTCGTGCTCCTGGGTTCCGGGGTTGCCCTCGAACGAGGGCGTCAAGAGGGGTGCCGGGTGCCCCCCTAAAAGACGCTATTTTGCCGTTATTGGCTCGTATAGTGTAAAAACGGTTGCAAATAGGTACAGACATGCTGCTTATCATAACAAGCGCTGGTGACAAGTTTATTAGATTTATTAACATCGATGACCTTGAACGACCTTGATCCCCCCAAAAGGTTTTTAGTGAATTTTTCGCGATTTTTTAATGCAGCGCACATTTCAACACTGAATTGCGACGAAATGGCTGAAGATAGACCAAGACAACCTGCGTATGAAATTTTCAGCACTAAACGTTGATTTCAGCTGCAGTTCAAGTCCCGATTCCCTAGGTTCAAGAAGACCGGCGCAGGTGGGCGTCAAAGACCGCTACCCTCATAGTGGTTATTTTACCGCAATTATCTTGTGTAGCGTGAAAACGGTTGCAGATAGGCACAGACATGCTGCTTATCATGACAAGCAATATTGACAAGCTTTTTACTGATGTCAACGTCGATGACCTTGAATGACCTTGAACTTCCAAAATAAAGGTTTTTCGTGATTTTTGCGATTTCCGGCTGCGACGCACATTTTTAGAGCAAATTGCGCCGAAATGGCTAGAGATCGATCTGGACAATCTGCGTATGACATTTTTTAGCATAGAAGGTACATTTTAGGAATCTAAGTTTCGATCTTTTAAATTCAAGGAGTCTTTCGAACGGAGGCCTCAAATTTAAGTACTCTTTCAAAATACATTAATATCTTATCGCTGTTGGCCCACACTGATTGCCATAGTGGCAGGACCGTTGCTATCGCGCGTCACGTGAGCTTTGCTCAATTTACTTGTTTGTTAAGATACGTTTTGAGCAGGTATTAGCAGACAATTAGTGTCTACAAAGCCATTTGTTGTGGTAGATTTTTAATTGTGTTTACGATTTGCAAAACATAAAAATTTAAGACGTTGCTTATTTTTCTGATTGCAAAGGTTGTATTTGTCGGCAGTCCAGTTTCCAGAAATAGCTACAGCAAATCGCCTATACCGCAGCTACTCGAATCGACTAGAACTGCCATTCTGTTACAGGCCTAGTAGGCCTACAAAGTTAAGGAGTCCGATTCACAAACATTGTCGTAAGACATGTCGTAAGACATGTCATAAAATTATCATAACTTGATATTTAAGATGTCATAAGATTATCTTACGACATGTCGTAAATGAATTCACAGAATTTATCTTTAACGATCGTAACTTTTTCCACGAACTCCACGAAGGCGTCTTGTTGTCATGGTAACTATGGTCGTCTGCGAGCCGCTGACTAGTCAGTAAGTAAAAGCGGTCGCGAGTTTAATTTGTAATGTTTTCATTTAGAAATTTTTAATATTCTGACTACACAATTTCGGGTAGGTACATAGCGTTAACATAGGTGCTGATCTATTTTTCTATTTGTTGAGATATTTTTATTTATTTAATGTTTTAAATTTTTAATTTTTTATTTTTTATAGTTTATTAATATTTGGTAGTTTTTAGAGACAATAGGCCTGTTGAAAGCTATACGAGGGTGGGAGAAGTGAAGTATCTGAAGCATTTCTTGGCCGTGGCTCGCTCTGCTGCACTGTCTAGACAGCGCATGGTAACGATTGCAATTTAACATTTAGCTACTACATTAAATAGTTCTTTAACCTACAACGAAAGAAAAATAGCCTGCGCCAATCACCGACGGGCAGCGGTGGACTATGGAGTTTTATTTTGGTTTTGTGGTACTATCAAGTATCGCGATATTTGAGTCATTATCATTAATTCATTTTGTCGCACCGCACAACACTACATTGTATTATTTTTTATTCTATGTCCGTTGTCAAGATATGTGTTTACATGTCTACGGCGTAGCAACGATCCATCGCCAATGCAAAGTGATGTTTATTTATACATTAATAATTTATCCAGCAAAAAGACCACGCAAAACAGATATAGTATAAATGTG
>Ga0056128_1013177_pt1 | contig 10022 bp, 6 predicted proteins | sample WorMetLIZISLAND2_FD_71113 | JGI IMG/M metagenome (GOLD analysis project Ga0056128, IMG submission 71113) | Marine gutless worms symbiont microbial communities from Max Planck institute for Marine Microbiology, Germany - Olavius geniculatus... ... | reverse complement strand
CGGAGGAGGAGGAGGCGGGGAGGAAGGAGACTGGGAGATGATGGGGAGACAGAAGCTGGCCACCAGCAGCACGTATGGTCGTCGTCGTATTGATATGGTGCTGAGGAAAAGTCTGTCTCAGCACTCGGTCGGTCTCAAGAAATCGATGTCGGTCGGTTGGTCGGTTGGTCTGGGTACGGAGTAAAGAGAATGCAGAAAGGTGACCTTCGTACGAGCCGACCAAGACAACGAATGCGCAGCATCTGTCCCTGACGTCGCCCAGTCATATTAGACCGTTATTAAATGTCATAATATTCCACCTAACGACGACCGCATTTAGACGTGGCGCGTAGAAAAATTAAAAATTTATTGCGTCTTTTTTGTCGACTAGATTGCTTTCTATTTCTGTCAGCTCCACATGCACGTAACGTGAATGTGTAATGTTGTATGCGGAATGGCATAATTTGCGTGTGCAAATGTGAACTGAGTTGGTGGCGGAAAGGCCGCAGGCGTGGTTTTTCGTGGAATCAGTTTATTGCCTTTGCATGTACCCTGTATTTTACCCATAATTTTACAGAAAAGAGACAGAAAGGCAGCGAAAAAAGGAGCAAGAACAGTACATAGGGTAACTGCAAAAGAACATCGTTATGCACACAGCTAATGTACATTGTACACTGTGCATTTAGATATTTTTATTTGAAAAAAAACGTTATGCGCTACCGGCAGGCCTATTCACTTTTTGCTTACATACTTACTGTACGGTAACGCGAATGAGTATGAATATGCTTCCCACTGAATTGCAATCGTTTTCAGTTTGTCTAAGATTTATTACCCGGTCTGTCCCGAAGGCATTCCGTTTATCTGTCACACCCACAGTAAGCCTACGCAACGCGTATTAGTTGGCTAATATTAGAATCCTTGAAATAAAGTGCCAGACGAGTGAAGTTTATTGAAATTACAGTTCTTCAAGATTCAAGATTTAAAATTCGAAAACAAATTGCCTTACATGCTGATTTGAAAGAGTTGTTGCTTGCACTAAATTATCAAAGAACGGCTCATGCGGATCGTAGAAATAATACATCTTTCGGCAGCTTTAGGTGTATATCAGTAATGGGGATAATAGGCACATAACTTGACGGCCACTTTGGTTTAGAAGGTTGATTGAATGACGACATGTAAACATAACGTTTACTGTTTGAAGTTGAACGCGTCTTAGGGCAGGTGTTCGGATGAGAACAAGACTAGTGCTCCGATGAGCCCCTGGCAGGCTGGCATCATTTGTTGGCCACTGTGAATTTTCTTACTGCAAACGTTTATCAGGTCAATAATGTTTCGTTTTATAATTCAGCAAGTAAAGTATTGATTGATTGTTTCGATTGATCAAAATTAGTGACTGCGTGCGTGTGTGTGTGTGGCATAGTTCTCGGGCTTGTCGTGTGGTCACCACGGTCCATACACGTTCTACCGTTCGTTCACGTACCGTGCGACGCATGATACCGAGGCGTGGAAGACTCTATCGTTGGGTCAGTTCTTCGTCGTCCGAGTGCGACCTCACGGACCGCCTGCCGTCTGCGAGTTGCAGCTACTCTGGGAGACCAGCAACGGAGTTCCCGGTCAGAAGCTAGCCAGCGTCAAGCTGTACTTCTTGCCCGAACACACGCCGGCCGGACGTCAACCAAACCACGGACAGGTCTCCCGTTTGCTGCAGTCTACCGTTCTCGGCCGATGTCACATGGGCTTCTGTCTGTCTGTTTTCTCTCTGTCTGTCTGTCACGCAATGTATCTTGGCTAAATGGTACGTCTTACTGAAAAAAAAACATTCTGAACTAGCAAATAGGGCCATTCGACCGTTACTCTGCGGTACCGATACAACCCCCCAATCCCCTATTCCTCCCAAACAGAGGTACTGCCTGCACCCCCAAATATTTGCATTGCAAATTGCGGCCAAACCGTTTTAGTTAGCGGCATGTTTACTATAAACAGCCTATAAGAACTGACCAACGCCCTATCGAACCCGGCCTACCCTACTGTCGCCGACCCCTTCCAAACAGCTCCCAAAATAAAGGTGCTTTACCAACTCCAAAATTTGTATGGCGCATTACGGCCAAACCATGTTAGCGGAATGGTTACTATTAACAGGCTATAGACATTTATTAATGCTCTATCTAATCCTCCATTGCCGACCCTCCCCTTTTCCACCAAACTGTGATAGTGCCTAACAAATTGCCAGGCAGTAAGATCGGCTATTCTAGCGACAGCTGGGTTTTTTGTACTTTATCAACTGATTCCCATTTTTAGGCTACTTAGTTCGACTTGCTGTTGATTTACTGTACAACGTGCTGCACAACGAGAGCTCGTAGAAGGTTTTATTTTATGTTATGCGCTAATTAAATTTACTTTTTTCTTACTTACTAGGGTAGTTTACTGACAGTGCCGCAAATCTACAACAATGCCCTGCACAGCAAGTCCGTAAAACCGACGAATACAAGCTACAACCAGTCCACAACATCTTGATATTTGCTGTAGTCTTTGGCAATGTCAGAATGTCAAAATCAAAAGTAAATTTATGTATCATAAAAACTGGTCCTGAACTTTTAGTTACCTTTATTTTTAAAGGGTCTCGAAATTCACTAGTTTTTTTTATCCACTTATCCATTATATCCAACTTACATTATGTAATTAATTCAACTATTTACTAAATTAATCGCTAAAATATTTTTTATCGTTAGAATATATATTTTCCTGCATTTTTCTCGGTATTGAGATTATCTGTGAAAATCTGCGTGCGTAATAATTTATGACAATGATACAGAAACAGAATTAGCCTGATTGACGCTACTGGCAAGATAGATATTACATACTAGTAGGATCAGTCAAACTTGACGTATTTTAGCATAGGCCTAAGTAAAATTAATTATTATTTGGTGTGATAATTATATATGTCTGTGACTGCTGAAATAAATGGGTTGGGCTATTATTTTGCCATGCGTTCTGTTAATATGCGTTGCATTGGCCTGTGGATATGTTTGTGTTTACAAAATGCGGTACTGTTGTTATTTCCAGTTGAACTGAAATATGGTTGCACATTGCACACAGTGATTGGACCATCGCTGCCCGTGCCTATAGCCAGTCAGACCTGAAACCTATGTGTCTGTCTGTTATGTCTTGGCTTGGTTGGGAGCGGAGTTTGCTTGGTCGGGCGCGGCGGGCGTCTGTGCTCTGGTTGCAATGTACATGTGGCTGAGCCAAGCGCACACAGCAGCCCCACAGCCTCACAGCACGCTCTCCCTCTTTTCTCTCTCTCTTGCCATTTACCATTCATAAAGCATACTACTTAGTGCTTACCGGCTATTGATCGCGCACCCGGCTCAAACTGACTGCTTATGACTTCTATACTTCGCTATCAGTCGCACCCGCTCCTAATGATAACGCTCTGTTGCTGTTTTTAGTAATTTTCCAGATTAGTCGATTGAAAGGTCTTTTAAGTTCTCTATTCATTTTTTCCCATTACGTTTTAGTGTATTTCTGCTGCTTTTTGGCGAAATAAATGATAGATAACAATTCAGGAATAAATGTGAGTCATTTACATATTAATAAGCCGGATATGAACATTAATAGTTCATATAATACGAACTTTTTCTGAAAATTTGCTGGATTAAAAATTGTGTATTGTATGATTTGTTATATGGCACGAAGAAAGACATTAAATTGCTACTCGTAATGATAAAATTACTTAAATTCTGCTGCAGGCTACAATATGATAATAATGACGGTCATTAACCATGGTAATCGCAATACCGTAATAATACCGTGATTATAACTGGAGGTTTTATAATACTAGCGCCACTACTGAATAATAACGATGACTGGAAAATACTCCGTCCCGGTGCTTACATATTACGCGGCCGTCCGCCTAGAACTGCTCCATTCCAATAATAACCCTGAACTAAAAATTAGCGTGCGGGCTATTCCTGCCTTGCGGAACGTTTGCATCATTTTTCGTTTTCGAGTTTGAATTCTGTGCAGTACGTGACAGACGGACGGGGGACGCATACGGACGGACCATAGATGTAAAAACGTTTATTTACGTTTTTAGCGTTTTTTTATTTTCCCAACGTTTTTTTATTGTTCTGAAAAACGTTCACTGAAATTTGAAAATTTCACCGAGAACGTCGAGAAGCACTTTTAAAGCCACGAAAACGAATTAATAGGCTCTAGTGGTGGTAGTTTACTTACTTAGTCTAGTGATACTTGGTCTTATGACATGGTTGAATTGAAATTAAATAAAATTTCATTTTTTTTTGTTTTAGCTGTACTGCACTTACAGCATTAGGTTTTAGGCAAGAAGTTAAACAAATTAAGGCTAACGTTTTTATCAACGTTTTTAAACGTTTTTTTAAATTTTTTTTCTGGGACATTTTTTACATCTCTCGGACGGATGGGCAAGATCCGCAATGCGGCCTGTTAGGACGATAGCATAATGAATATAAAATGTATAATTATTATTAAACAGTTGAATGGTGAAGCTGTATTATTTAAAATGCATGGGCGCGTGTAGAGTAGACTTGTGAGCATGGCTATCTAGTCTAGTCTGGCGTGCGGATGAATGTGCTGATGATGTTGTCAATAATAAATGCATGACGCTAAGTCTCCCAGTCCGATCTCCAATCTCCATCAGGCCTAGCTCTGTATGGCATTGTTCGCCGCCGCTCAGTGATGCCGAATAATGACGCTGACATTTCAGCAGCCAGCCATAGTGCCGACTGTAGCTTGCATTTCGAACACGAGGACGTGAGTTTAAACTGCCATTTGTAGGTACGTAGGTAGGCCTATGGCAAGAAGATTTTGCCCCGAAAGGCAATGCATTATTTATTACGGATCTGTCAATATTGCAGTTTTAATTTCGACCGATAGATATCACATCTTGCAAGTAAGTAAGGATTAATTGGCTTGTCCAGCCCGGCCTTCGGTACATAATTTGATATCTCTTTTGAGTATCATCAAAAATTAAATTCGAAGCACAATGTGTATATTTGGTGCCAGTATTTGTTAGCTTGTCGGTTTATTATGGCCGTTTGTTACCGGAATGATAATCCTACTATAGCGCCAGATGCAGTTGGGTCTATGGCCAGCATCAGCATGAGAGCAGCGCCATCTGTGGAACGGTGTCGTACCAACGCACCTGATCCAACGCTCCGCTCTGAAATCAACATAGGCCTACATAATGCGCCTACATAGGCAGGCAGCAGGTTAGTTGAAGCATGTACAGACCATGAGCCTTAACATATTATACTCACGGTTGTATAAACCGTGGCTAGCTGCTGGGGGAGAGAGATTGCATACGCCAACTTTGTAGTTTACGTTTTCCCACGTTTTTGCATAATATAAGACATGATCACTTGATCAGATTGTACGCCTATCATTTTGTTTCGGATTCGGAGCTAGACTGGCACATGGCCCGAAATTGCAGTTATTATTACTGCAACTGCTGAGACTATGCTAAAGTATATTATCAAATCTGCAATAACTTTTCGGCTGTTAAATTATTTGAAGAAGAAAAATATAAAACTGGTAAAAACTGTGCAAGTTATTGCATATTTTGTAATATTGTCATTAGAACTATTTTCTACTTGCTCATTAGTTTGAACTTTATAAATCCGTTTCCCAGTATTGAGCCAAGTGAACAAAATACATACGTGGTAGAATACAGCCAGCATAACTTACAGCAAAAGAAGTCAATGCCATTATTGATCGAAACACGATGCTTGCTGGCGAAATGATGTGGCGAATTGCGTTTATTACGAATATCATTTTCAACGAGCGTTTTTATTTGTTTTGTTTTAACGCTGTTTGCATGTAATTAATTGTATTGCTTAATTAGCGGTATATAAAGAGTGGTGAATGATTTATTCTTTGAAGGCAGATTGATATCGCCTGGTCGTTTTAACCAATCCACTCCCCCACCCGCCGATGGATGGTTCTCTGGCTGAGTTCGTTGGTTCGTTCGACGTTGATATTGATTGTGCTGCGACACACAGTCAGTCACACACGCACACAGTGCTGTGATCACATTACGGCCCGCTAGCCAGCGCCGCTATAAGCCACCATGCGCCTGGCTGCCCGACCGCTAAGCGGGCTTTTGCCAACCAGCCTGGCCCGGCCGTCGTCGATAATGTCTGGAATATATTGTTACTAGGCCTACCGTTATCCGTTGTTCTCTGATTACTAGCTATGTAGCCCTATAGCAGAATGATCAGAGATTTGCTAATACCATTAGTAGTGAACGTTCGTGTTATTGACAGTCTAGGTTTTATTGGCTATTTTGAATGCAATATTATGAATTCCTAAAATTAAAAAATATTGCAAAATTATATTTCACTCATGATACATTGTTGATGTAACATTTTGCCAAAATCAGATGTTGTTTGTTGGAGTTACGCAAATATACAGTAACAGAGGAGTTTATTTATTATGTGACGCCATATTGGTAACGGAGATATTTTGTTATCGATATTCAACAATTAATAACTACACTAAAATAATATTATTCAACGAAATTTGCTGATCGCTTCAGCAATTTCTTGGGGATTAAGACTGTGCAAATTTTTTTAGATTCGTTCAGATTTGACATTTCTATTGTACGATGTCTACTTTTTTCCGCACACAGTGTAGACGCATTTTTCGTGTTGTATGTGAAAGCACGCACACGCAAAGAGAAAATGCTCCCATAAAAGTATGATCTTTAATAGAGATCGTAGTAGAAGTTTTAAGATAGAATGCGCTTTTGGGCAGACTTAAGAATTCCAAATGTAACCACCATGGATCGATTTGGCCCTCACAAAATCAGTTGTAATATTATTTGTTATTCGTTCTTTGTTCTTTGGTGGCATTCAGTGGAAAGTGTTCTGTGCTTCAATAGCCAATTAAAGAATAAAGACCAAAAGTGATAAGTACTTAATAGAAGTTGTATCGTATTGGCGTTTTACTGTATGCCTCGACCTGTGCTCAGCCAATGCTAATGCTGAGCTGGGTGGATAACGAAGCGAGTAGCGGCTGAAGCCTACAGGCTGTACTGTGCCATGCCCTAACGATGACCGTGAACGTGTGTACTTTGCCGAGGACTTGCTAATGCTTGCTGCTACTGCTGTTGCTGCTAAAGCTAAGCAAGACTAAAACCTAGTAGCCACAAGTCGGTCCATATTTTCGCTGGTGGCTTGCTCTGCTGTTATGGCCATCGGCTGTTGCTTGGCTACTCCATAACTCAACAAAATGAGCAAAACCAATCTCCCTCCAGTATCCCTGTGTATTATTATAGAACATTCCCCCGTATTTGTACCGTGCTGAAATAAATAATCAATCGCAGTTCATTAAAAGCTAATATAGACTTGATCATTACAGGAAACTGCCCATTGCGAGATCGCGTGTAGTTTGCCAGCACTCAGCAGTTATAGCAACTTACGAGAAGTTACACCTGCGGGCACTTTTTTAGTCGCAGCTGAGAAAATGCCACGAATCCATGAATAAATTGTCAAATTAAAACATGTCATCGCAAGTTTTTGTAAAACAAAAAAGCGTGAACACTGCTCCATTCAGACGTATAGGACCTATAAATATAGATAATACAGGACTAGAATGTAAGAGGCCTAAATGTGAAACGACTATCATGGAATATAGATGTTCGCTTCTTGATGGAGGGCCGGCGTTGAGCAGGGCATGCCGGCAGCCGGCGTGTGTTCAGTGTTCTTGGCTTGGGCTTGCCCGGGCGACCGGACGCCCGCCCGCCCGTCTTGCCTCGTTTACTCGTCGGGTTAATAAACATTATTTGCATCCGGCCCGGGCGAGCGCCGCTATCGAAGACTGGACTGACCGTGCAGCGCTGGTGCTGGGTGAAGCCGAAATTCCATTACGCCGACTTTGCGACAAAGTTCGCGATAAGTTCCCGACAAAGTCGAGGACTTGTCGCCGACTTTGTCGCCGACTTTCCCCGCGCGGAAGTTTCAGTGAAAGTCGGCGTAATGGAATTTGCGCTTAAGCCTGCAGCTGGCTCTCTCAGTCTGTGGCGCTATATGCTTCTGCCGCGCTGGCCGCCCAGCTTGCACGACCTCCCAGGCTGAGGCATGTGGCTGAGGCCGCTCCCAGGATCTCTGCTCTGCTCGGCCGTGTCTGTCTCCAGACTTGGAGACTGAGCGTAGGTGAACTTGATACACGGCGCGGCGCCTGCTTGCCTGCTTTGACTTGAGTTGATTCGATTCTTCGTCGGCCTGCTGTCCCGGCGCTTGCCGTGCTGTCTGGCTATAGTCACTGGCTAACATTCTGCCTGTCACGCTGGCTGCAGCTGCTGTATAAGCCTGGCTTTTTGTTCTCCGTCCGTCCTCTTTCTTTGCATTTTTTGCTTTACTTGTAATAGCCACAGCCTACAGGCCATTACCGGTCGATAATTGTCAGTTGCCAATTTCAATAATTGCATCCACAAAAAACTGTTCTACTGCAATTTTGGTTCAAAGTGTGCTTTTTGAAAGCCACAAGAAATTAAATGCATTGTAGCCTATAGGCCTACTTTTGGTACGTTAAACTTTGCGTAAAAATTTTAGACGTGTGATTGGATATTGTGCTGCCTGCAGTGCTATACAACTGGGTTGAATCTTCGAATACAAATTTAAGCTCATTTAAACATTTATTCCATTCATGAACATCACCGAACGCCTACCCTATATCAGTTTAATGCCGTTGATTTTGCCCTCAGTTGTGCCTTTAGAAAAATTTTCTCCACGCGTTCTCAGGAAGTGGTTGAAATGTGTAAACTGGTATTCAGCTGCCATACGCCATCCGATGCAGTGGCAAACAGAAAGTGTAAATTTTTGAGTAAGTTTATCGTGTCCGATATAATGTGTTGTGTAACATGTTTAAGGATGTGGCAATGAAAGAACTGTTGGCTATTGAGAACAATGCTAGTTATTAGTTTGTTTTTTAGTTAAGTTGTTTATTTTTTCTATTATCTTGTATTTTCTTTTGTGCTGTCAGTGTTCTGACGAATAAAGTTGTATATATAATGCAGCCAAGTCGTTCATAATTTGCAACACTTTCTCGACCACTAGCAAAAATTTCTCGCAACATCTCGCATTTGGTAATCAGAATTAAATTTCCTGCAAAACTTAGGCCAAATATTCCTGATTTTCAAGATCAGCACCGCTCTGTTCCTCATTGACGCTCATGGTAATCTTAGTGCGGCGGCCGTCGTTCGCCAGATGGCAGCACTTACTGAAGTCGCATTACGCTTCTTGCTCGTCTGTCCGTCTGTCCTTTATGGGCTCCTAATTCGAAAACAGAAAGGCATAGAAAATGCATGAAAAAACATTCTGCGTGAACGTTCTCCAGGACAGCAGTAACCGTTGTGCCGATATTTCGATTTAAAGGTATAGGTCAAGGTCACCGCACGCCAAAAACTTCAACAAGATTGCACATAAAGCGTAACTAAATTTAATCTCAGCTTTTTATGAATGGCAGATGCGTATCAGACGCGCCGGGCAGCTCAGCGCCGATATTACTGTCGGTCACCACTGTTAGACCTAGTTTACCGTCGGCGCCTGAAATCCTTGGCAGCAGCACGGATGGACGGCCGCATATTGCAGTAGTTATTGCTATACTCTGGTCGGTCAACTGATTTGGTCGTGTATGTGCAGGACGAGATATTAGTCGTTAAGGACAAGATTGTACTGGAGATTGTTGACCTGGTCAAGTGGGTCGCCGATGACGACGACGATGACGCATTCAACCAGCTGATGACGTCCCATGCCGCCAGCCACGCCTCCACTCGCGGTTCGTTCTATGTCCAGGCTCCAAGTTTAAGTTCGCCGAGAAATCTGCAGAGAAAAATCTGCCAAAATCTTAAGCAAGAAAAAAACGCAGGTCGGTCCAGTGCCGATTTTTTTTCTGCGGCCTTCGGCGCTCGCCAGCCGGCGACCCCTCACTGGCTTTTTGACAAATCGAACACTGCCAGTGGCGTAGGCAGAAATGTCAATTAAGGGGGGCTCGTTTCCCTTCCC
>Ga0056128_1013174_pt1 | contig 10024 bp, 2 predicted proteins | sample WorMetLIZISLAND2_FD_71113 | JGI IMG/M metagenome (GOLD analysis project Ga0056128, IMG submission 71113) | Marine gutless worms symbiont microbial communities from Max Planck institute for Marine Microbiology, Germany - Olavius geniculatus... ... | reverse complement strand
CTCATTTCATTTTTCTTTTAAACAATTCAGTTCTTTTTAGTTTATGTGCTAGATTAAACTGACAGTGTGTTTGTCAGTTTTTGAGTGCAAATTTTTCATTGTATTGTATTGTATTGTAAAGAGTGACATTAACTGAAAGATTTTTTTTTGCTTGCAGACATTCGAAAACTGAGAATATCTACTGAGAAGAGAGACGTGTGTCGTCAGACGGACCTACGGCGGCTATGGAGACAAATGTTTTGCTGCTGCAAATCCTAGGCTGTGGAACAATTTTTCAGCTCATCTGAGACAAACTGACATTAATTTTGTGCGGAAGGTAAACACAACTAACAAAAGTACTCTTAAAGAAAACGTAGTGTTTACAACAGATTTAAAACGTTAGAAACAGACAACTTAAACATGCAAATAATATCACGCAGTACGGGGAGATATTGTCCTACGTGTAACGTCTAAGAGGTGGATTCTGTCTGGGGGAGGGGAATTTTGTCCAAGAGGAAATTTTCTTCGTCTCTTGCCCGCCGGGGCCAGGTAAAGCCGTACGGTACAGCCAGTCAACGACGAAACACGATTAGCTTGCCGCGTTCAATAATTATACCGACGTCGACGACAGAATTAAGCCAAATTTACCATGACGTTGGCGGTAATAAACGAATAAACATCGCTGCCCATTTAGTCCTTATAAAACCTAACCGTTTTCATTTCATTTTTTTGTTATAGACAATTTCCATGCCTTTAGGCTACTCACATGTAGATATTATACTCTGAAGCTCACATTGGCCATCATCACACAAAGTAGTGTAGCCCTGAATTTATCTGTTTATTATTGCGCGTCCACATAATAGGCCGCAGTACGTATCTTAGCCGTCCGTCTGTCCGTGTGTCCGTCTGTCTGAGTATCTGCCTGTCCCGTAGTAGCTCAATGCTCACAACTTAAAAACTAAAAAGCGCGGAAAAACCAAGATTTGTATGATCTTTCGCCAGGTCAAAGGTTAAAGCCGCACAGCTCCAAACAGACGGCCGCACATGTGCCAACACTAGATCGACATATTTTCTAATTCAGCTAAAATCCGTCGATAATGTAGCATCGTTTACCGCTGCCGCTCGGATAATTATATCAAAAGTGAAGCTGAAGGTGGCTTATAGCTCTTAATACGTAACCCAACACAGAACTACGAAGCGTCATCTGCCATGTGGGATTTCACACTGTTAGTTGACACCCGACGCAGGTGAACGCGCCCTACTTTACCCCAACCAGACAGGCCGGTACTCGATTTATCTACCCCGAAAAGATAGAAGGCTGAGTTGACCTTGTTGTTGGTAATAGAGCCTATTTACCTATTTACGTGTCCGCCGACAGTCACCCGTCTGAGTAGTAACCATTTGATAGTGACCTGACCGGGAGCCGAACCTACAGCCTCTTGATGGTAAGCCCGACACATAACCTTTACGCCACCAAGCTATCTTCTCGTCTCCAGCACCACTTCGTTTCGAATCACGGACCAGGAAGATCTACCAAAGCATTCGCATGGGTAAGCCACCTAGCGAGTGACTGTGTCACACAGAATGGAGGAAATAGTCTCCGTTGAACAATTCATTCATCAGTCAGTCGCTAGTCGACCGATCGGGAATTGCTTGGCGTGCCGGTGCCACAGTGTTGCACGGTATATACCGCTATCTACTCCATACCGCGATTTGTTCGATTTACCGTGTCAGTTGCGAACATCACGTAATACTGCCAACCGGTTTGTCAAGAAACGATTGTTGATAATTACTAATACTTCTATTGTGGTTTTGAACGTAATTTTAGTTTTACGTTGCGTGCGGGTTCAATAAATTAGTTGTAAAATTTTATTTGTAAAGTTTACGAAACGGTTTTTAACCGACTGTACTTACGTAACGATCGAGCCTATTGTACGAGTTGTCGTCTGTCTGTCTGTCTGTCAGTTTGTCCGTCGTCTGTTACGGATGTACTGTGGCGAAACGGTGGGAGATAAAGCGTAGGTTGCTATCTATTACTAATAGGAAGTCGCATATTGGCTGTCAAATAACATCAAAATCATTGACCTTGAATGACTTTGAAAGGTCACAAAGTATGCCAATCGTGTGGTATTGTGGCTAAACGGTAAGTCGTAGGGGGTCGGCGTTGGTACCGTTTGATAAGGCGCTGGCGACTTCCTATAGGCTGTTAATAGTAACCATGTCTCCATCTGCAGCGGTTAACTAAACAATGAAGTATACCAGCATTACGGTATTTCTTTTGAAGGTATGTCTCGGCGTTTAAACATCACATAGCGTGCAGCACTATTAGGCGAGTACCATGGTTCTAAGGCCATTTTTTCATCAGTCCGTCGCAATTCTTGGCACCTGCATAAATTGTCGACGCCGTGCGGATGTTTATAGACAAACGGTCTATACAGCGTTATCGGGGCCTAAACACGTGCAATCTACAGGCCTACGACACTTGCACATAGGATGCAATAAAATAAAATAAAGCAACTAAAAATGGTCGTCGTCCACTCCGTTCAATGTTTATCACAGATCAAAACGTAGCGCTAGAAACTTGCACTGAAGTTGTATTTTGTCGAAGGAGTTCGCATCTCTAAAACAAAGTCAGTTGTTTATATTTGTTTTAGCTGCTTGTTTTAATACATTTTAGCTGACAGTACTAGCGGTTGCGCGACGTGTCGTCCGTCTGTCTGTCTGTCTGTCGCCTGTCGTCTGTCTGTAACAAAATATATTGTTGCTAAACGGTACGTCGTAGGAGATCTGCGAGAGTACCGTTGGGCAGGGAGCTAGTAAGTTACTGTGGGCTGTCAACAGTAATCATGCCACTATCTGCAGCGGTTTGGCCACAGCTTGTAACGAAAAGTTTCCGCTAGCATATGTTCATGGAAGCAGTCTGTCGCTTATTAAGTGAATAAAGCATTAACGACGTGCATGGCGACAGGCAGTGAACAAATAGTAGACATCTGTTGTTCACTATACTAGTACGGTCGGCTTCCCCTAGTGACAGCAAAGCGCTTGGTCTTTTATCGCACACGTGGGGGTGTCCTTATAGTCGCGTTTATCGCATGTTCATCATTAGCTAGGCTGTAAAAAGTCCCATCTCGGTTATGGTCTCTGTTATGGTCGTAGGGTCCGGAGTTGATCTTTTACTTACTCAGTCCGTAGGTGACGTAGTCATAAACCCGGCAGTATAATGCAGCCATTACACATGGCCAGCCCCATGGTTATAGTTTTCCAGCCAAAAATTATCACTGATCGTCCTTTTGGCTAGTAATCTACCAAATTACACCGCTTTGTTATCGCGTAATTTGACAGGCGCTCTATTTATTTTGCATTGTGACCAAGGCCCGATTCCCGGCGGAGTTAGTGAGTGTGGTTGCTGGGACGTTTCGACGCTGCAAGGCTGAATGGTTCGCAGCTACCGGTACCGCGACTAAAGAGCGATTTCCATTCGACGCAACGTACGCAAATGACGCAACGCAACGCTAAGCGCGGGATAGATTCGAAGCCAGCATTTTCAAAAACAGCCAGTGCTCCTCAAGCCAAAGCCATTAAGTTAGTAAGTAAATGAGTAAGCAATTAATAATAAAAGTGAGACAGTTTCAACTTTCAATGCTTTAGTAGATATACACAGTGTTTCATAAAAAGACCCCTTTTTGTTTTTTTTTATAATTAACTCAAATGATGACCAATATACACAAAAGTTTTATCAGTTGTAGCTAAAAAAAATAATAATTCAAAATGTTTTAACAAAATATGACTGTTTATCACATATTCTTTGCTAGTCGTGACGTAACGCTGATGTCATAACGTGTCGTGAGTACGAGCTTGCTTGTCTCAACTGGTGCTGTCAGTTGTTACCCTGCTTCGATGGTGAACTTAATCTGGTTTGTTAATAAAAAAATGTTCATTACGTCAGCACTAAGCAACACGGGAGCTTGAAATCAAGTGTTTCGCGAGCTAGAAACTAGCTAGAAACTCAACCATCTCGCAATCTTTGTGTGCTGTGCATTGTCTTGCTGGAAGCTGCAATCAGCAGCATAAATCAAGCTATCTCCACAAATGCATGAAAGCGATTGTTCTGGGCGATTTGTGTGGCTACAATGGTAAAACTTTTCGAAAACAATCCTCGAAGACCCCATCATCGGCTGAGTGAAGCAAAGGCCAAAACGCAGGGACGGAAGCGGTCGTGGCGTCCGCTGCGTTACATCCGTTATGGCGTTGCGTACGTTGTGTTGAATCGAAACCCCGCTTAACGGACGCCGTGGTGAAGCTACTGTACGTCCCAGCAGTATGCTTTGCACTGGTCGCGTGCTCGATACAGGAATGAATTATTCACAGACGGATTATAAATCGAACCGTAATACACACAGCGAAACCTTGCCGCTTCTTCTTCAGACCTAAGCAACGGTGTTAGCCACCTCATCTCTTAGAGCAAGTTACTGCGCAGTTGGCACCAACATCACAGAATTCAACGCCCCGTCGATTTTCTCAAATTATAGCTGTAAAAGATGTACGCCTGTACGTTGTATGTGGCACAGTTTCTGGCTTAGCCAGACGCAAATTAAGGGATTTATTCTAACTGACGTTGTGTGTCCTTATTTCCCCTCTTTCCTTTCTTTCTACCTTTATTTTTGCTCTCAGTGAATGACGAATAATGTTCAATGTTAAAAGATGTTGGCGCCGAATGCCAACGTGATAAAGGTCTACGCTGCAAAATAGCTCGCAAAATCGTGCGCATGCCGTTGTAGATAGCTCGCGATTGCGTGTCAATTTAGCGCGCTATATACGACGTACGTTCGTGTAGATTGCGTACGATAATGAAATATGTTGCACCAATGATAATCACTGCAAATAGGGAAAAAAAGTTATATGATAGTGTCTGACTGTTTGCTTGCTTGTCTGTCCGTCTGTCTGTTTGCCAGATAACTCAAACATGTTTGAACAAATTTCAGTGAAATTTTATGGAATGTGGAGATTAACCAAAAGACACTGATGCTTTAATGGCGATGTCAAGTTCTTGTACAGCTTGTCGTCGACTTGTCGTTTATCAACCACAAGTAAACGACAGATCGCAGTAGCGGAGCACAGACTTACACAATGTCGCCTCACGTACAGCCTCATGCACAGTATTGCAGCAGAGCATATCACAAGAGAATGCAATTTTTCTGCGACCGTACATCAAATGAAACATGCAGCGTATAGCTGAACGTCAATTACTATACAAAGCACAAAGACGAAGACCTACGTGTACTGTTTATACATCGACGACGAACAGGATAGAAGCAAAAACTGAAAAATACGCTACAAACGTGAAACTAAATTAAAACAATGTAAACGTTCGAAATAAAGGTGATCTTATTTTGAACTGACGTTTTGACTAAATCGGTTGTTTTATTCCAAAACGCTTTTTATTGTGACAGCTTTATTTTTCAGATTAGAGATTAGTTAACTAACCTCCTTTTTATCTTTTTTGATCCCATCTTATTTTATTTACTTAACTCCAGTCCTTAGTTTAAGGCTCAACACCCACTCGTTCCATAAACCCTCAGCATCTTTTGTAAGAGACCGGACTTACTACGCGAATTTCTGCATTTTGTATTATCAGCTAGGTACAGGTCAGTTTTTAGCGTAGCCTGTAGGTTTACATTTTAGGCATTATCGTACGTTACCCCGTTTACACGATCAAACAATCGTCAAGCAAACATCGAGCAAACATCGAGCAAACGTCGAGCAATTAAAGCACACGTCGTGCACGTGTATTTCGAATGCATTTGCTGGTTGTTTGCTCGATGATTGTTCGATGTTTGCTTGATCGTGTAAACGGGGTATTACGGTATGGGTAAAGCGACTGAGCGAACATTTTGTAACCGCTGTTCACGCTGTGGTGACGACGTGCACACGTCCAGGTGCGTATACTCCGCACAAATCGTGGATCTGCCAATTTTTGTTCACAAATGCAAAAAATATTTTCGCAGCCGTTTAAAGAAACATGCATTGCTCCCTTATAGCTAGATAGAAAGTTAAAAAAACAAAAAAGTAAGTAAGTAAGTAGGCAAGTAAGTAATTTATATATCGTGCTGACTGACTGTAAAAGAGTCGAACGTCCTCGGTGTGTTAGCATTAAGAAACAGGGAAAAAAGAAAAAAATGTAGAAAAAAAGAAACATTATGGAGAGAAATATTGGGAAACATTGCTCCAGCGGCTTAGGGGACGAAAATAAAAACCCGTGCGCACGTCATATCATCATTGGTGCTGGTTGTAGGCCTAATTATTGCATTCCCACGTTTATCCAATAACATTAATAATTCACGATTGTCCGGCGTTAGTGCGTGCACGACCGTGCAATTGAAATGCGAAGTCGTCACCAGTCAACAGCAATAGCAGCAGCTTCCCGACCCAAAACCCAATTCGCAGCAACTCAAACCCATTTATTTGGCTGCAAGCGCTCGTGAGGTTTTCTCTTATTGGGCGCCATACAAATTGACATATTTATTCAATCATTTATTCCATTCGAATCAGCAGCCATACGCTAAGCATAAATATTTATCTAACTTTTAACAAATTACTTCCCAAGTCTGCGCCACAAAAAATGGAAATTTAGCTCTGTAGCTTTGCAGTGAGATTTTCCTTGATGTAAACTATACGCTATGGTGACGCTGCTATATCGAACATTACGATGAACTTTGGGTGATTTGGCGCACGTGGGTAATGGCTGCAAGCAGCAACTTTGCATTAAAATTGCAGCTAAATCGCTGCCGATGGAAACATGGCTACTATTGACAGCCTATGAAAACTCGTCATTGTCCTATCCAACTATCGCCGACCCTCTACGACGTATGGATTGGCTACAATATATGCGATACAGAGAGACGACAGACAAAGAGACGACAGACACATTGTATCCAAGGTCTGACCTAACGGTCGGCCAATCAAAACTGCTAATGCAGAGGGAGAAAAAAACGAAAAACTGATAAAATAAATAAACTAGTCAGTAATAACTGTTTGCGCTGGAAACGTCTGACCAACCAGGCAGTCGGCGCCTCGCTAGCGAGCCCGGAAGTCACGTGACGTCGCAGCGTGACGTCATCGATGCCGTCATACGGCTAGCTCTGAACTTCCTGCGGCGCGCGTGGGCAGAGAGCGACACAATCAGAATTTACAGCGTAATTACAGCTTCTCTTGTCCACCCTGGTGGCAGGTGCCTTTATTGCCGACAGCAGTCTACCTACGTGCACCTATAGGTGAGCTAGTACTGGCGAGAACGTCATAAATCCGTCCCCTCGGTTAGATCCATTCCGTACGTGGTCGCCGACTCCACGAGGACATGCAGCGCATAAATGCAAGTCGCGGGTTCCCGGTATCATTTTGTTCCGCGATACCATTCTGCATGCACCGGCTTCAAGTAATATGAGAAATCAACTGCTCAAGATTGTTAAGTACAGTTTTCAACACGGTTCTATGTTAAGCAAATGTAATGATACATAATACACAGTGGACCGTGTTGAAACTAATACCTCTTTACACGATCGAGCAAATATCGAGCAAATATGAAGCATGCATAAAGCATAGCCTACACAAAGCAATCTTCAAGCAAACGTCGAGCAAACATCGAGCCAGCTCGTCTAGCCAGCTTGATCGTGTAAACGGGGTATTACTTATTTTATTGCCGTGATCGACGGCGGGTTCTGCTTGGACGGGCGTGTGATATACAAACGCGAGACGCTATCAGTCGTCATGTTTGAGTAAAGTGAGATTACAGACACTAATAACACTACAGGCACTACATAGTGTGATATGAGACGACGACTAAGTAGGTTGCTTTTAACAACAGTGACGTTTTTCGTTTAAACTACAGCAACGCTACGGCGCAGGCCGCTATTCGCTGCATACGGTGGCGCGAGTCGAGAAGTGGTACAAACAGCCAGGGCCTAATGTGCGGATGAAAGCCGCTTAGCTTACAGGAAGCGCCGCGGCAGTAGGCAGCCTACTGCTGGGACCAGCTGACGAGGATGAAATGCTTCAATACGTCAACCACTCATCGATAAAAACACTTCTCACCCTTTCCGCTCGCTTTTAGGCGGCCTCCTCGCTCAAAAACATCAAAAATGCTGTTTGTCCGTCTGTCAGGGAGGGTGCAGAGCGACGTAACTGAACTGAACTGACACCGTTTAGTTTTGACGAACTGACCAATGGACGAATAGGGTGATCCCATTGGTCATTGATCGACGTGTATGTCAGCGTAGTCACGTAAGACGCCAACGCTGTTATTCGATGCCTACTGTAATGCATTGCTGCTTACCCATTGGTCAGTTCGTCAAAAACCAAAACATGTCAGTTCAGTTTAGTTCAATTACGTCGCTCTGTGCAGTCTGCTAAAGCCGTTTAACGCAATGAAATGCCATTTGGCAGCAACGCTCATCTAGTCTTTAATTATACGTTGAAGTCAACGTGAAAACTAAACTTGGACAGAGCAATAAAGCCTAGGATATAATAAATCCACAGTGTTACACATTATCCCTTGTCCCTAACGGAAAGCGAAACATGTCGGTGGTCCGCATATACCCCCAGTCAAAAATTTGCATTGCAGATCTCCAAGGCCACACCGACATTGGATTGGAGTGGCCAGGACGCCGCCTCTCCAGTGCCAAATGACTTTGCGTCGTCGTTCGTTGTTTGCATTAAGCCCGGTGACAAATTCAATGCAAGCCTACCCAACGCACGACACGATACAAAATCATACAACTCAGGAATAGACGCTCACTGCTTTTAGCACTAAGACAGATTTTGCGAGTATCGTGCACAGTACGAGTACATGGTCTTTTTACTTTGCCATAGTAACGACGTGGGCTTAGAAATCTAGCGGCTGTTCCATAGTGTCGTTCAGTCATTCTGTGTCATCTCAGATGCAACTGGGAAGAAAATGCGCCACCAGACAACGAGCCTCGCGTGATGGACGAAAACGAAGAAGAATCGAAACTGAATAATAGATGCATCGTTTAGTAGAATGCGAACTGAATTATAGACACACGGCAATCAACGTATAACAAATAGCGTACATGCCTCAACACGCAACGGAGGTCAGGCGATCCAGCTACGGTGTTCATAAGGCCGACGCCAGAGAAATAATGAATGATTTTTTTACAAATTCTTCCACTGACGCTCTTCGCGGAGTGACACACCTCACACGATAGTGTGATTGTTGTGAGGACGACCTTTAAAGTCTATGGAAAAAAAGCAAACTTTGACCCTCAGCCAACCAAAAACCCCTGAACCGATCGTCACCAAATGTGAATGGCGTGATTATGTCGTGGACCACTACCACCACAAAAAATTGGGCTCAATATGCCCAGGGGTTTTTGCTCCCCATATAGGTAAAATATACACCTCCCCTGTTCAAAATTTACTACACTTTTTTGGTGCTTCAACTCGCCTACAGGCGAGTCCGTTACACCGATTTTTACGCTTAATACCTCAAATGACGCGGTTCTGCGCAAGAAAGTGCCTTTCTAATGTTACAATAAAATTCAATTTCTAACTTATTTATTTGAAAAATTCGAAAAAATTACAATGCCGCCTGTGGAAAAAAAATTTTTAAAAAGTAAACATACGGATCCCGCTATAGCGCTTTTTACATGCATCAGGCTCATTTTCCGACTTTAGGCAATAAAACAGCAAAATGTTATATATGTAAAAAAAACTTACCGGTTTACAACTGTGTGTAGACGATGTGATGATATCAGTCTTCTAAAACAGCAAAAATCAGTCTTCCATTAAAAAAGCAACAAAAGGGTAAAAATAATTCTCCTCAGAACTGCGAAAAATTTGGAGAATAATGACAATAAGTCAACGGAGAACAATGCATTGTGACATCGCCACTAGGGCTGCCGCGGGTACCCGGGTACCCGTCGGGTACCCGGGTAACAAACTACCCGGGTAATTTTTTACTACCCGGGTACCCGCATAGACTATTTAATTTAATTTATTTTCAATTAATATTAAATATTCCATTTATTTT
>Ga0056128_1013173_pt1 | contig 10024 bp, 9 predicted proteins | sample WorMetLIZISLAND2_FD_71113 | JGI IMG/M metagenome (GOLD analysis project Ga0056128, IMG submission 71113) | Marine gutless worms symbiont microbial communities from Max Planck institute for Marine Microbiology, Germany - Olavius geniculatus... ... | reverse complement strand
AGGAAGTCGTACACTGGCTCTCGATTGGCGCCGAATTCAATGACCTTGAACGCCAAAATAGGGGGTTTTATGGATTTTTTTGGCGATTTCGGGCTGCGACACAAGTCTATATCATTCACACGGTGGCGCCACGGAACTATCGTTATGCGATCCAGATAATTTGGTATTTGCATATTAACTTAGCGTGAACACCCCAATTTTCAGCTAAACTATTGAACCGGAACTGCTATAGGCTTTCGCGCGTCACGTGAACATTAGCTCAAATTTCCTGTTATTACATCTAAAATTAACGCTATTTTCTTCTTTAGCAATTATTTTTCAATTCTTGAACTATAAGCTCTGACAGATGTACTGAGGGTGACAATTATAATTGTTTCTCATTTATTCCTCTGGACAGATTAAAACGATTTTTTCCTTAAAAAACAAATGATTTCAGATGTTTGTCATCATATCACCGTATCCACTTTTTATCGTGCATTATCCGCTTGCAAATCGTCACTACATGCCTGACCGTTCTGCGTCTACATTGCCGTTATACTGTATGCATTCTGGTCGCTGAAGAACATCTATACTGCTTCAGCGAGGAAGTGCAGCCGAGCTATGTGGACGTCTTGGTGCCAGCAGCCCGGATCAGCTGACTGTTTATGGAGCAGTGCATAGGGCTCCGCCACTTTTAAAAAGTGGGGGCGATGCTACCTTTCGTCCTTTCCCTGCCTTTGCCCTCTCGTTCTTTCGTTCTCTCGTCCTTTCTCTTTTGCACCCTTTTCCTAACCAATAATTAGAACTACCTTCCCTTGGCCTAACACCTTAATGCAGCTAGGGAGTCTAGAAGAGTGGTATAAAACGTAATGGATACAGATATATTTTTCCAGTTGGCTTGGCCTCCTAATACTTTCTGCTATATATTTCGAGCTAATTAAAAGGAGCGCTTCTTCCGTGGCAATTGGCAATTGGTGATCCGACCAAAGTACACGCCTGGTTGAAATCTTCATTGGCGAATCGCGCTGCACTAGTGACAACGTTTAGGCAATGCAAACAGCAAACATTATTAATCTGTTAGTGCGGATTTATGCGAAAGGGACGATCGATAGCCTTCGGCCAAAGATGAAGATATAGAACAGTAGCCTAGCAACAGTATGACGCAACCGTCATACTGTTTTGTTCTTAAACTGCATGGAATGACGGACACATTACTGTCGGCGACTTGGACTGGACTGGAATGAACTCGGCGCCAATGCAACGCAATCCCAGCTCGACCAAATTCAACAAGTGGGCGCCGCAGCGCAGGCATCGACTTTGTGGACTCACTGTGGGAACTAGGATGTACTTTCACTTCACTTATCTTCGCCCTTTGTTTCTCTCCCTCTTCTCTTTTTTCTTTCTTCCGTGGTTCCCGTACCGTTCATATCATCTGTAGTAGTATGAAATCCTGTTCATGCTTCCTTTTCCTTCACACTCAAATCCAGCTAGGAGTCTGAGGGAGCTCCCTCTAAGCTTGTCACAGTGGTTGAACCATGACGCCGATCCAAAAGCAGAACTTGGTTGATCTTCCTACCCTTGCAACAAATTCGTCTGAAAATCAAACGCCGACGAGGGTGTCTCTAGACCCGTGGAGAATGGGGAAGGGGGAAGTTTTCCCCGGGCCCCGCGACGTTTCGGGGTCCCGCTGTCTCTCGGAAATATAAAGTACACCAAAATGCGCCATTCTAAAAAGCACAATTGAAAAACAAATTCTCCTTCAAAATGTTTTCCCCAGGCCCCGCTGTGGCTCTCGACGTGCCTGTGTGTCTCCTTTCCCCACAAGCTTCTGTCCATGTGTGTGTGGGGGGGCAATGGCACACCCACAGGCAGTCTTGGATCAACAGGCGGACGGACGGACGCACGGACTGGCTGGGAGAACGGGCGCCGTGGCACCGCGAACTGGCTTCCGGCACCGGCGTGCAGACGACACCGGGACGTTGCATAAACCATGTCTTGCTGGTCGCAGCCAGCTCACAGCAGCAGCCACCGAGCGTCGGCTCAGCCGCAGCAGCAGCCGATGCGGAAGCGACGTACGTTGGTAGCATCTCATTATGGGTCGCCGGTGTCACATTAAAATGTCTCTCCCATGAAAAATCCGCCCGAGGAGTGATAATCATGGATTTGATATCTCCCTTATTAAAATATCACCGGCCCTATAAAAAGTCCCCCTGCCATTATAGGATCGCCCCTCCCCAGAAAAGTCTCCCCCGGCCGACAGCTCACCGGTAAAAATCCGTCCAGTGCCCGCCGAGCGGGGCGGATTTTTACCGGTAAATTGTCGGCCGGCGGAGGAGACATTTTGGGGGGAGGGGCGATCCTATAACAGAACACCAGCGGCAGCGGCGTCGACTGGCCTGACGCTGGTGCAGAGCAGTGGTCGGTCGCTTGCTGCTGCTGCTGCTGCGGAGACAATTTATTGGTATCGGACGACGCACGGTATCCGAGCAGCCAGCAGCAGCAGAGACGGCAGTGCTGCATGCGGCGGCGTCATCGTGTGTTCAACATGCGGACCTTGTGTTCTGCCAGTGCAACAGGCTGTCACTACCAGACACCGTACGGAACGCTCAGCAACCGACGCTCGATGGTAGGCGCATTGTTGGTTTTTGACTACGATCGACTGACCGAATGTCGTTGACTGTTCACAGTAAATTAGCCACGTGCGTTGTATTTACTAGGTACCGCACTGCTCGGAAGTGGTTAAGCAAGCACGCACTGCGAGCTTATACTCAGTGGCGGTTCTAGCAGCCCCCTGAAGCTGAAGCACTTTTGGTTTTCAGACATTCAATGGAAGCCGCAAATTTGCCCACTTTTCTAAAATTTGGAAACGCAAATAAATCAGATATTTCTGCTATCTTTGCAAAAAATTATGGGTGGCCACGAAACTGGGGGGCTGGAGCAAAACTGGGGGCCTGTGCCCCCCCGGCCCCGGTTTAAAACCGCCACTGCTTGTACTACTGCAGACAGTGTGGTATCGTAATTAAACCTCCACGTTTGGATGGCCTAGACTAAACTGTCATTTGCTTTATGACGCACAACAGAGCGGTAAATTGTAGAAACGGTAGCAGTGCAAGCTTAACGTCGTAGTCTAATAGCCGCCGATTTATAATAGCATGAACTGTGGTTAGGCCTATGTCTTTTGGCCTTGGCTGCTATTACGTTAGCGGTCACACAGCTGAAATGTTTTAATAAAGCCAAAAGTCCACGTTTTGATTTATTGTGGACTAGCAAACTTGTTGTGGATTTGTCGTGAAAATTAAACATGGTGTACTGCAAATAGAAATCGACAACGCGGAACTTGGATTTAACGCAGCAATAGTTTTTAGGAAATGCCTTGAAAATTGCAGCTAGCAAGACGGCAACAGCCATAGTTAGCCTACTGTATGATATGGATCTAAATAGTAAATACTGCAGTTACACCTGGAGTTGGAAAAAGTAAACCACGGACTTTTTTGTGATAACTTGACGAAATGTTGACTGATTTTGACAATAATTCTTTCACCGAATAACTGATGTACTCTGCAGAATTTTGTGAGTGGGCTATAATAATGATTAGGCCTAGTACAGTCACTGAGAAACAGACCTAAAACGTCTTGTTACACTTGCGACATGTAAGTGTCAGAAAGACTATAGCGTTAAGAAATTAGTCAACGCAATTTCACGATAATGGTATATACTTCGCGTTGACATCCGAGTACTAACCGGGCCCGGCGTAGTTCTTCCTATACGGTAGCAGTTCTATTGATCGAGACCAGCTCGTTAACCACTGGTCTACATCAAGTGACGAAACCGCCACTCTGACCTGAAATTGCGCTTAGCGGGACTGCTGGAGAAGTCGCAAACAGTGGCGTATTTAGGGAGGGCATGGTGCGATGCCCCCCCTTTGGCCCGACCATGAAAATTTTTTACAGGCGACCCCCCGTTATAGGCTCGCGCTCTGCGCGCTCGCCATGCCCTCCTCCCTTTGCCAAATCCTAAATACGCCACTGGTCGCAAAGCTCCTTCCGGAGTTTTGGGAAATGAATCACCTACAGAATAAGAAACAAAGGGATATGGAAGTTTGATTCTGTCGTCTTTGGCGCATTCAAGGGGGGCGCCGTCCCGCCCTCTTATTGATTGGATGCATTTTATAACCAAATTAAAATTTTGCACAATAAATGCATTATTTCTGCAAAAAGTTGAGGAAATTTTCGGTGGATGGGGGCACAGGTCTCTCCCCAGATCTCACCCCTTACTTTTTCTTCTGTTCGAGTGTTTGGATCCGCCACTGTCTATCGTGCAAAATTCTGCATATTCTGCTATATCATGTGCATGTATAGGCCTTACTATAGTCCAGTTAGCACTACTTCGATTTCTTGTACACTTATCGTACAACATGTCGTACAAAAATTTTGTACAACGTCTTGATTTTGTTGCGATTTTGTTAAAGGCTTTCATTTTTGTGTGTGTACGAATTTGTAGAACCTATTACGGATTTGCTGCAGACTTTGGATTCGTGGTGGATTTTTTATAGGCCTATAGCTCATTGTACAAAACAGCTTATTGTTCGTGAATTTTAGCTCAGGCATCCTGGCTCCTAAATACGGAATATGAAGTAATGCGTAGTGGAACGTAGAAATGCGAGATGTCGGCGTGGTGTTTGTGCATGCTGCGCATAAACAACACGACTATAATATTGAGCAGCAAAAACCCACAACAAATTTAAGCTGTTGCGTAATTCTATGACGCATGCAACTGCGACGCAAGAATGGTGCGCAAACGACGCAACGGCCAAAACTCATAAAAAGCGCGATGTCTATAGTCTTTTGTTGCGTACGTTGCGTTTGCTGCGTTGCGTAACTTGCACGCTTTCAGTTGGATTGGAAACTAAGCTTAAACGTGCTGCAGATCTGGCTGTGGTGATCTGATCGTGTTATAGGCCTGACGATGCGGATGGTGAGTGAGCTATGCCGACTACGTGTGGATTTCCCAACTGCAAGTTTCGCTCTCGCTATCGCGGTCACCATGACAACCGACACTTTTACCGCGTACCCAAGAAACCCGCTCCACTGCGGGAACGATGGCTGCAGGCAATAGGACGCACCGAAAGCACTATCGTCAACCAGGTAATAATCATTCACTGGCCAGTGATTAGCTTACCTTTTTTGTAGATACGATAAACGACGGAGACAATTTTAAGAAAGATATAAAAACATTTTTGTTGGAAAAAAATATTAAATCGTTTGTACACTCGCGAAATAAAATACTTAATTCTCAAGCGCGTTGGACTGTTTGGACTATTTCGGCAATTAAATGATATTTTAAAAGACAAAAAAGAAACAACGTACGAGGTATAACACACAAAGTACGGCAGATAACACAAACGTACATGTAGACTATGACCATAGATGTAAAAAAGCATTTTTTATGTTTTTTATAAAAGTATAAAAAACATGTTTTATGTTTTTTTTTCATCTTTAAACGCTTTTTTATTTTTGTTATGTTTTTTTTACTTTTTCAAAAATGCTTTTGTGCTTTTTAATGTCATGTTTTTTTTTGTTTCTGTTAAATCCTTAGAATAAATTGCTACAGATGTGTTAAAAACTGTTAACGTGACTAATGGTATTTGTTCTGACATTTGATTGTTTAGTTCATAATTGAGTGTGTACCATTATCACGGTTACATAAAATTTTAAAAAATGCCCAAAGTAAAAGGTAGCGATTTAAAACATCTGCAGTTTAATGTTTTAAAATAATGTTTTTGATATTTTTTATGTTTTTTATTTGCAAATAAATGTTTTTAACATTTATGGCTATAACATACGGCTAGTTATAATTCTTGGTAACGTAACAAAGATTAGTGACTACAGGGTGCGGCAGAAAAAAGTAGCTCTTTGAAGTTTTTCGTTGTATTCTTAGCAATTGTTTGGCATTTTAATCTGAAATTTTGCAGATTTATTTTCTGAAATGTTGTACGGCTAACTGCGAAGCAAAATGTGATTCTATTAAAAAAATGACGAAGTTATAGATTTTTTAACATGACCGCCTACCGATTTTTCACCATTCAAAAATGTTCAAGCTACAACACCAATTCAATAACATCGTTGAATCGTTGAAGCAACACAGTTAACTAATGATCAGATGCCAAAATTCCAATGTCATTGTGAATGTTCGAAGTGTCCAGCGCCAGCTCCAAGCTCTAACACAAGTTTTCAGTCGCTTAATTTAAGAATATTCTTTTATAACCTTGTCGATCGGTCCTTGTGGCAGGTTGCCCCAGAAACCCTAAAGTTTTTTTGAGTTCGGCGATTGTTTTGGGCTTTGTTTTAAGCTTCTGATAAACCTTCAACATGTGGAGTTTGGGATCCCAACTCCACACGTAGTAGTCCAATGGCTTTATATTCGGCGAATTTTGAGGCCACTGGTCCTTCGTGATGAAATCTGGACAGTTGGCCCACAGCCAGTTCTGTGCGCTGCGCGCTGTGTATGCTTGCGCGCCGTCCTGCTGGAAGATGAATCTGGTGGGCAGCCGGCGATTGCTTTAAAAGAACAATAATTAAGTGATAATTTATAAACAAAATAAATTACTGTTTATCAAAACGTCAATGTGACGTCATCGGCAGTAAAGTGGTAACCGGTTTTTAAAAATTAAATAGTATTTTTAGCTTGAACATTTATAATGCTGAAAATTAAATCTGTAGGTGGTCATGTTAAAAAAGTCTATAACTTTGGGGTCCTTCAACAGAATCACATTTCACTTGGTGGTTAGATGTAAAACATGTCAGTAAATAAAGCTGTCAAATTTTACATTAAAATCCCAAATGGTTGCTGAGAAAACAGCAAAAAACTTTAGGGGCTACTTTTTTGCCGCACCCTGAATGCTAGTATTTGATTGTTATTTTTATTAAAAGAGGAGCAAATCTCCGAGAAGGTGCATGTTTTTGTTTGAAAATTACTTAGTAAGTTTCTCAACCAATAACTGTAATGCACAGATGCATAACCAATAGGAAGGTGTTCGTTTCATCCAATCTTTGTATGCGCTTACGCTCTCTGGTTGTCGTTATGCAAATTATTGTTAGCCTACATTGCAATTATCTTATTCTTTTTTTCTGATTTTAATTGAAAATTTGTTGATTAAAAGTGTATTAGTAGCAAACATTTTAATACTTATTTTCGAAGCTTTAGTATAAATGTTTATCACACCAAAAATGGTTGCAGCAACTGCGGATCTGCAGTGGTCACTTCCGGGGCGGTCGCAAGTCGGAAGGAGATATCCCAGTCGCTGATCCAGATGTAGACGATCCGATCCGTATCGACGTGTCGGCACTTACCGCCGTCAAACACACCGAAAAGTCGCCCAAATGTCGCCGCACAAATGTCTCCACCGTCGCTACTACGGGACAGAAGCTGCCAGCCTCCAAGAACTCAGGAATAAAATGCCTACGCCCGAACGTCGGCTTGCCTGATGACTCTTCTCCCATCGGTGGCTGCGATAGCTGCAACGCCGTCGAACTTTACAGTTAGTAACAGATTATCTCCAGCTTATTTGACATGTAAATTTTTGTGTAGCTGATTTAACGTTGTTTATTAACAACGGACTGTTAGTTATCAGAGTTCAAATGGGTTTCAATTATTCGAAAACATTTCCATAAATTTTTCGTAACTGCTATGTTTCTCCACACACAGATTGCGAATTATACATCGCTCATCGTTAATAATTCAAGCATCTTGATCGTGAAAAAAATTATAATTTATTAGCACAAAACAGAACTTTTTTTAATTTCGGCAGACGAAGAACGACGTCATTAATTGAAAACGAGACGTGAGTAAACATAGTTGCATTTATATGCCTTTAACAAGAGGGGAAACTCAATACCAAAAGAGTGTCAATTTTTTGGCCCATTCTGTATATAGGTGATGATTAGGGCCCACAGTTTTCTGCGGGCTATGAAATTTTGAGCCGAGCCGCAGAATTTTTCCTTTGCCGTGGAATTTTGATATTTCCGCGGAATTTCGCGGAATTTTGCAGAAGTTGAGAATTTACCGGAATTAGTATGATTTTTGACAGCCCATCCTTAGCGTTATTCTTAACCCTGTTTGTCGGCAGTGTCGGAATAGAAACTGTCTCCTCTGTAATGCACTATCGGCCTCGCTGTTGTAGGTACGACACTATATCATCTACACTGTGTCCAGAAAAAGTAACCCTCTAGACATTGTACAATAGAAATGTCGAATATGAATGAATTTAAATAAAATTTGGTACACTCAATCCCCAATAAATTTTTAAAGCAAACATTAAATATTGTTAAAGCATTATTTATTAGTGAAGTTATTAATTGTTGATTATCGACAACGATATATTACCTTTACCAGTATGGCGTTATATAAGTCGATTCTTCGGTAGTCTGTAGTGTATAGATTTGCTTAACTTTAACAAACAACATACAACATTTGTTTCCGACGAAATTCTACGTCGACAGTGAGCCATGCATCGACAATCAAAGTGCCAAATTACAATTGCATCTGCTAACGCAAACAATAGTTACAGCTGCTTTGTGAGGTCACCCTAAAACGTGAAGTGTCCAGTATTAAGCAACCATAATGACATGTGAGCCTAACTTTCAAACTCTGCATAATAAACTTTTTAATGCCATATTTTTTGTCTTGACAGTTTAATTAAAACACTGAACGTGATCATATGCAGAAAATACCAATTCTTTATTATTGACGTTATTCTTTACGTTGACTGCCTCAACAGACGTCACTTCCGATCGAGCGACCGCAGTAGGCTAAAGGCCATATTGGTAACGGATATATTTTGTTATCAGTATTCAACAATTGATAACTCCGCTAATAAACAATATTTGTCAACGAAATTTGGCGATCGTTTCAGCAATTTATTGGCAATTAAGCGTACAAAATTTTGTTCAAATTCGTTCAGATTTGACATTTCTATTGTACAATGTCTAGGTGGTTACTTTTCTTCCGGACACAGTGTATGACGCTGTTGCTGCTGCTGCTGCTGTGTGAGTACAGAATCTGAGCTGGCCGTGTCGCCGCTAGTCGGTCGTGATCTGGTTGTGCTGCTGGACGGCAGAGATTGTTCTGTCGAGATGCCGCTGCTCAAAGACCTCGTCCAAGTCGCCTTCTGCGACGCAGACTCCATTGTCGACGTACACGTCAGAGTAAGTCTGCCGATTCGCACACGATCGAGGGCCGACTGGGTGGCAGAACATCTTCTCCGTTGCCGGTGACACTTCGGGAAAATCGAGATAAAAAACTTTCCACACGATGCATTTACCGTTTGCATTTTTACAGTTTTGCAGTTTTACAGATAACATACGGTACATTGTGCATTTTCTTGTTGCCTTTCAATTTGATATGTGGGTGTTCAATAATGAGAAATTTAATATTTAAAATTTTGACGTTTCGCATTTTAAAGAACTTTGTAATTAAGACGCTGACAGTTGCCAGAAAACAATAGATACGATATTCTGCCATTTTGCACTCGATATTTGCCGTTTTTTTATTTGCCGTTTAACGGCGTTTATATTACCGGATACTATTATTATGTGACCGTCGTGATAGGCAACGTTATGTGTCTTGTTCGTCTGTTTGTCGGTCCGTATATTTGTTTTTACTTGAAAATGAGACTTAGAAAAATACAAATTGGTGTGAACGTTTACCGACGAAAGAATGGCCGGTTTGCTGATTTTCATCTCAAAAGGTCAAAAGTCAAGGTTACGGCACGTTCGGAAAAAAAGACGCTGTATATCTCGCACGTTTTAAGTCTGGTCACAAAAAAACAATGACTGCAGCGCAGAAATAAACCGAAGAATTAACCTGGCAAGCCAAAGAATGGGAATGTTGAAGACATTGTGGAGTAGCAGCGAGCTGACTGTGAGAACCAAGATTGACCTTCTAGTATCCTGCGTATTTTCTCGTCTGCTCTATGCAGCTGAGACATGGACCATCAAAGCGGCAGACTCTCGAAAGCTCCTGGCATTCGAGATGAGGTGTTACAGGC
>Ga0056128_1013172_pt1 | contig 10025 bp, 4 predicted proteins | sample WorMetLIZISLAND2_FD_71113 | JGI IMG/M metagenome (GOLD analysis project Ga0056128, IMG submission 71113) | Marine gutless worms symbiont microbial communities from Max Planck institute for Marine Microbiology, Germany - Olavius geniculatus... ... | reverse complement strand
CTGCCTGATGACCTACGTGATCCGGAATGTTCTGGAAACATTTTCAGACAGTCGCTAAAAACGTTTTTGTTTTCACAGTACTAGTGTGTTCAGCGCATTAGAGGTTTTGCCGACAATGCGCTATATAAATTTACATTTGACATTTGACATTCGACAATCAGCATCTTGTTAAGCGGCATTTCGTGACAATAACAGCACAAGCTGTTTTTGACGTACCAGGTGAACCAGACGAAGCGGACACGCGGTGCATTGCGTAAGCTTAACAACAGATTCAGACGGCCGTCGTTAGAGAAGAAATACTGTTCGCAGTTAAATTCCGTCCATCCGTGCTTATCATGCTACAGCACAGAAGCGGCTGGCTGTGCGGCAGTTTATTTTTTAGTGGCAGAAAATCATCGCCGTCGATAAACTGTTCACGAAAATCGTGCCGCCGTGCCGAAAACCAAAAAAAAACATTTTCCGCCTGCGTGGCACGTTAGAGCGCGGTGGTTTACGAACATTAAGCTGATGTCGGTTAAGTCAAGCTAGACAGATTTCCGTCTACGGAAACCGTTAACGGCAAACCGTCAACGGAATGCATCTTGTCTGCCACCTGCTTTAGTTAGATCTGTTGGCTGCGAAACTCGTGTGATCGCAATCCTTAAGCCCCTATTATCAATCGTAGCGGATTAGTCAAGTCCAAGGTTGTGCACGTTCACATGGTTTAGACAGCTGTAGACTTTAGCAGGCACGCGTTTCCAGTAGTCGGTTTAGTGGAGCATGTGTGCAGTTTTCCCACATTTTTGGCCGACCGTAAGGTCGAAACTTAAGTACGATATGCCGCCTGTCTGTCGTCTATATTGTGGCTAAACGGTATGTCGTAGATGCGATGCAGTGGTTTGGCCGAAATTTTGAATGCAAACGCTGCCTGCAGCTATCACCCACGTGTGCCGAATTACCGGATCGTATCCCAGCCTCGAGTGCAGCGTTTGATGTAGCGGCGTCATCATAACGTGTATGCGCTTACGGTCACTCTGGAAAATCGCTTTCATTTCACGACCGGAAGTCGGGCGCTGGCCTTCGGATATAGGCGGTACGGTACGGTCGGCCCACCTTAGCGACAGCCGGGTGTTTTGTCAGTACGCGGCAGTCATTCACAACAGTGATCACAGACAGTAGGATGCACTTGGGTTCAGTATAACAGGCTTCGCTCGCCGTGATCACGGCGGAAATCACAAAAAGTGGAGCCACTGATTAACGCGCCTTCGGTCAAGACAGTCTCCAATACCTTCTCGCAAATTGAAGCCTGGCTACGTCCTTGAATACCGGTACATTCGCAATAGATTTATAAATAGCGCTGAGATGCAAAAAAAGTTTCCAATGTGCTGTAACTATTTTCTGTTTGTCTGCCTTCTTCCTTTACTCCGTGTGTCTACGTGTTTAACACATCAGAACGTGTCTCTGAACCTCTGAGTAGCATGCTTTATTCACGCTAAGCTGTTAGCAGTTATCGTCGAATGCCGTTTGTTCGCGCAATGCTGGTCGTTTCTAGTTGGCTGGCTACTGGTAGGACGATGTCGTATGAACAGTTAAATTGCTACAGCGCCATGATCGTAACTTCTAGCTATTTGGCCTACAGTACAGCTCCAGCTGTTCAGCTCTGATTGCTGTTATGCCGTTTATATATAGTGGCGAGTTCCGTTTATTACTCGGTCTTCTATGCCAGTGGAAGCATTATTCGGTCCAATAAACCACGAAATTGTGACACGTACGTAAACGAGTGTAGTCAAAGCTGTGTCCCGGCCCCATCATACCAGGTATAATAACCGTGATCGTAAAAGGCGAAATAACATTTTTAGGCGCGAAAGCAGCTACTGCTTTCAGCGCGTCTTAGCCATCGCAATGCTGTCCGTTCGTCCGTCCGTCTGTCCGTCTGTCACACGGGTGGATCAGGCATAAACGGTCCAAGATCACCAAATCTTCACCGTCGGCTGCCTGCAAGACTCTAGTTTCAGGAACCGTAAAGCTTTTCCATAAATTCGAATGGGATCACCCCGAACGAGAGCGCTAAATGAGAGGGGGTGGGCAAAACTTGCGATTTTTGGCCAATAACTCGCTGTATCTCAGTAACGGTGCGAGATAGGACCTAGGTTACTATTAATCACTAATAGGAAGTCGTACATTGGCTTTTGATTGGCGTCAAATTCAATGACCTTGAATGACCTTGAACGCCAAAATGGTTTTTTTATAGATTTTTTGGCGATTTCGGGCTGCGACACAGATGTCAAGACCGAAATGCCCCGAAACCAATTAAGATAGACATGGAAAAGCTGCCTATGAAATTTTCAGCACTGAACGTAGATTTCGACGGTCCAAGTCTCGATTTTCTAGGTTCAATAAAAACTACGCACAAACAGCGGTACCCCCGAAAAAGTCGCGACGAAATGGTTAGAGATAGACTGACAGTTTGCGAACAGGAACAGCTATAAGCTTTCGCGCGTCCCGTGAGCATTAGCTCAAATTTCTTGTGTCAGTCACTGTCGGCTGAATGCAACTGTGTTTAACAGTGTTGTACTGCAGTCACTGAGTCGTATAAACCTACCACTTGAGTAAAATTTGAAATTTGTACAAAAAAAGTAAAGAGTAAACATTCTGCTGAAAATTACAATGTTTTACTTCTGTACGAAAAATGTCATTAAGTCATTAGCACGGGCACGCTTATTCAACGGTTAAATACCAAAAGTCGTGGAAGAATGAAGTGTAAAACTGTCAATCCTTTGGTAAGGCCAGTCATTAGCAGATAGAAGAAACTTATAAACGGGCATAACTTTTGATCTGTTGTGTAGTAGCAAATGGTTTTCAAAATTTCGTCAAAATACGCGCATTTAGGAGAAAAACACCAAAGCACAAAACTGTCGCCAAGTATTTATTGATTTGCAGATTTTTTACTGGCACAGTTGGCAGGAAAATAGAAATAAAACAATTAGTAAACATTTCACCGTACGTCATTGTGCGTCATCACTGTATACCTTGTGAAATATTAATCTATGAAAATTAATGTGCCGTGTACGCTGTGTCAATGTATTGTTGAAATATCATAATGATTTCACGTATATGCGCCGCAAGCAGCAACGGTTATTACAGAAGCAAGTCACAGACTTTGATTTCCCGATCGACAACAGTTCTGTAGCTATACGGCGCAGCACAGTTTTGACAGAACCCGGCAACGATTGATTAAACGTCATTCCTGCACGAAGAAGGCGTTTTGCATGCACAGAATGATGTTTTGATTTTTTATTGCAGCAGTTGGGTGTAATCACTCTGTGATTTTTTTTGGTCTAGCTAACGGAAAATAAAGCTGTTTATCACAGAACCAAATAAATGAACGTTATTTGGCTAGCTAAATCTTGCATGGCAGTGTGCAAAAAACCGGGCTATAGTATCATTGCATCTGGCGAAACTCGGGGTGCTTTGCTGGAAGAGAAAGTCTTCGTAAACGGCGCAACGAAAACAGCATCCAGCGTTATCTTACAAGTCCGTTCGCATTTTTCTCGATTACGACAGACGCAAAAGACGAAAGCGCGCCATTACTGCAATGTAGACCATATATATGCACCAAGTGCAATTACTCGGCTCCGACTACTGTATATGATGAGCAATAGCTGGCTGTTTTGTTCCGTTTAGCGAGAGCAATGGCCTCTATCCCTATAGGCTACCTAGTGGGCGCAGCTTGTGCTCAGTGAAAAATAGGGGGAAGTTCTGATAAGGTTGTAGATCAAAACTTTCCCCTTATTTTCACTACACCCTTAACAAAACTCCCCCTATTTTTATTTCCCCTATGTTTCAATCTGCACCCTTAACAAACCCCCCTTTATTTTTTACTTTTCCTATTTTTCAATTTGCATTCTTACAAAACTTCTCCCTATTTTTTACTTTCCCGTATTTTTCCATTTTTTCCTTAACGAAATTTCCCCTTATTTTTAATTTTTTCACTATATTTCACTTAATCTACACCCTTAACAAAACTTTCTCCTTAGAGGGGAAGAAGCCCCATGGGAAAACTTAAGTCAGAAATTTGGGGAACTTGAGCCCAAAACTCGGGGGGGGGTAGTTGCGCCCGATTTCGATTCCAGATTTGGGGGATAGAAGCCACTGAACGAGACTGCACCTATAGTGATACTAAGTGATTGTTGACTCGTGGCGTCTACATAAAGCGACATCACGTTTGCTAGCCGGATCATCTTGAAAAAAGCACGGTAAGACACAATTAAGATGGATCAAATATAATCAGAGAGGCAAAGCGGCCATTATCGTCGGTGCACATTTGCGTAGGCGCGTAAATTTGTATTCGTACAGTAGAAGCTTTGTCGCTATGCCGCGATATCAGTTATCAGCATTAAAACGATTTCTTTAATTGCAATATTCAATCGTTTGCATACGAAAAAATTCAAACGGCCACCAAAATGCAATCACTCTTTCATGAACCTCCACAAAATTTTATTGAAATTCGTTCATATATTTCTATTAGGCCTATAGCATTTAACCATTTGCACGGTAGATCCCAAAATTTTTTAAAAAGTTGAAAGTTGAAAACATGTAGCTAAAGATGGCTATCGGTCCGGACAGTCGACGCAGAACGATTTGTGAAAAAAGCAATCAAAAACGCAATAAAGGCGAAAGCGCAGGTGAAAAGGAAACGACCAACCAGGAAATGACAGTTCCAACATGTGGGCCCTACAAATACGCGACATGTAAGCTACGCCGTGTACCTAATTCGCGTAGGCGTCGACGGTGTGATCGAACCGAGTTGCCGACTGCCGAGAATCGCCAGATTTGGAACTAATTTGCTGACGGCAAAATAGATACCGTCGCTGAAGGTTGCTTGATAAAACGTTTTGTAGCAGAACAAACATTGCTCATACATTACCATCACTCTTCTGCCACCAGATCATTTATGTCCATTAAGGGTCTATCAGAGAACAGCAAAATTCAATCTAAGCGTAGAACCATGACTACAAAGCTGTCCATTTTCGAAGACAATCTCACTCAGTTATTTTTTGCCTACCGTCGTACTAACCGTCGTCATAACCGCCGTCATTTTAAGGCCTACTCTCCAACGCTGAAGAGGTTTTTGGCTTAGCCGGCTTAGCCGATATTAGATTTTACTGCTGGAAAAATATTCGACTGTAGTCGAACTCTGTCGAATTGTTATTACGGTACGCGGACTAATTGTTCAGCTGTCTTCGTTTATTACAGTGACATGTTCATTCGCAGATTAAATTCTGAGCAAGATATCGGCTAGCAATAAGTCTGGAAAACTAAATTAATTTTAATGAAGGAACTGGCATCTTTAAAAAGCGTCCGTTAACAACGTAGGGTTTGTAAAATGCCTATAGCGGCGCCGGAAAAGTTAGGTTAGATTTGCACGCTTTCTTACTCAAACTAATTCTTCTTGCCGGTCTTATATCGTGGCAATTTGGTAAAACTTCCCTGCAGCGTCACAAATTATAAACGATCAAAGATGTGAAACATATGCCAATAATAATAATGCTACCTGGTAAATACAACGCACTTGATTCATCAAAATCATGAATTTTTGAATAGGATCGCAACAAATGGTTGGCCACTCTCCCCCCTTCCGTAAAATCAAATTTAATATAAAACTTTATTTATAATTTGCTAAGGTACACTGCAACGTGTTGGTTTACGCTTCATTTCCCAATACAAAAAAAATCACGAAAAAACCGAATAGACGGCTATTAAAATCTAATTACTCGCCCATATGGGTCTCCAGTCCACAAAATTTAATCGAAATCGTTAATATTTTTTGACTAATGCATTAAAGATTAGTTTAACGATATGCGCTATGCACATTGTGTTGGTGAATAAAGATTATCATAAATTTACATTTTATTTACTTAATTATTTGCTAATGCAGTTGACAAAGAAGCAAGCAAACGCTATTTCGGAGGAGGTAACAATGGCGCGAGCACCAGCTTCAGTGACGTCAGCAGCAGCAGCAGCAGTCGCAAGCCTCGGTACAACTGATCCGCCGCCATTCGACGCTCTAACATCTTGTGGTCCGCTGTGTTAGGTGATCGTGTAAATGGGTCTTGAGAGACTGTCCTGTCGTGACACGGTGACAGACGGGACGTCGCACTAAGCAGTAGCAGCGACAGTCAGTCCTCTTTGTTTCAAATGCAACCAATCACTACAAACACTGAGACGTTGGCGACCAACTTGCACAGTAATACCCCGTTTACACGATGAAGCAAACATGAAGCAAACTAGAGCAGACCTCGTGCACGTGGATATACAGTACATTTGCTTCATGTTTGCTTCATCGTGTGAACGGGGTATAACACTCATCTAGAGCGACTTTGAATCTTCGGTGCAGCTGATCCGCGGCCACTGGACACGCTGACAACCTGTGATGCGCTGTGACAGGTGATGGTGTAGGCTACGCGCTGTGAGAGGCCGTTCTCTCGTGACGTCACGTGACGTCACACTTAGCAGCAGCAGCAGCAGCAGTAGCAACAGCTTCGATATCACGACCACTCACAGAATGCTTTGGTCGAGTCAAGTCGTACTAGCCACTCTCTCATCACAGCATCACTCTACATCGTAAATTCTGCTGTCATCGTATCAGGTACGACAACGAAACCGAATTATTGTTTGTTGCTAATTTTAAATAGGTGATTAATTTGAAACGAAGTTAAACGAAAATAAACAGAACAAATAATATTTTCGATTTAGGCCAGAAAGCCGTACGTCGACGACATAAACGTCGATGTTGCATGTTTATCAGCTGATTTTCACGTCAGTTTTTATACTTAGTTAAATTCTTCTATCGGTTGCAGTATATTTGTTTACATTTTCATAATGATCAAAATAATAATTAAATCCTACAACACAACAATGCACGCACGTCGTCCAAAGATCGCTGTAATGTTTTGTAGATTTATGTAGAATGTAGAAAAAGTCGTGCAAAACTATCACTAATAGTTATTAATGTCTGGAAAACTAAATTTATGTCTGAAGCATCCGCCGTTCCGCGTTTTCTTTCACTACAATAGACGTGCAGATGTTATTTTATCCAGCGCAATCGTCAGGGGGTTTATGTAACTGCCAGTGATAATGCCAACAGGTAACATCATGCAGTATAGGCCCTAGAGCTGCAGTCAATAGAAATAAGTCTATGCCTTGTATATCTGTGTATTATTCTAATGCCACTGGACAAGCAGATTCGATCGTCTTACGAAAGACTACTTGGATATAGATCTCTTGCCAAATTAGTCCTTATGCGAATATTGACCGGGGTCTGGAGTGACTGGAATAATTGTTATACAGTTTGCCGCTGGGAAATAGGTTCCGGACTGTCGCAGCGTGGAGCAACGTCGGATGTGACGTATAGCCAGCCCTACCAGGTATAGCGGACGGTATCCCTAGGTGAGTTTCGGCAGTCATATCAATGTTCCGATTGGAGTCAGCATGAGGACATATAATTTTAGCGCTTAGTCTTCTCCGACGGAATCGCCTATTGCAGCGAAAGCGCTTCCGTTTATTCCTACACATTTCTCCGTCTGCTTATCTGCCACATTCGAGCGCTCTGCTTAAAGCGTTCGATTTATTTAGATGTCATTTGGCAGTACCCTTAATTGTGGGGTTTAAGGACACACCAATGTATCAGATGAAGTTTTTGACCCCCTCGGAGAAAGAAAAATTTAAGATTGAATTACCATCCAAAACGCAATCAAACCGCCAGTCCCATGCTGCTATTTAGTAAATGCAAAAAGAGCGATTTCGCTTTTTATCAAATTACTTCACTCGTTGTTACACTTTACTACAGCTATTGGCTGCAACAAAAAAATAGAATCTTTCTTTCATTTATTTATTTTGGCATTTGTTTATTTATCCATTTAATTTATTTCATTAATATATTTTGCGTAGATCACATAAACATAAAAAACTGAAATCAGAAATTGAGGTTAATACGGATTCGGAGAGGACGTGGCTGATTAAGTAAATTGCTGAGTTGGCTACAGGGACTGATGCGCAGGCTATCGAAAAGGTTGATCGGCGATGTTGAAAGACCAATGGCTGTGGTCGAACAAGTGTGACTACAATGACAATTGAATCGGCAACGATCGATAATACAAGCGATTGATTTCAGCTTGAAGTTTTTTTACACGATTTAAGTCACTTAAACAAATATTAGACAGCGCTTTCCAGGTTTAAAAGTCAACTCATAAACATTTAAATACCCGCAATATTTTAAACAACTAGTCTAATAATATAAATAACACTTTTTATATCAACTTCAAATTAGTTTTGTTTGTTTTTATAGGGCTTTGTTAATACCGTTAAAATTCAATATTGAGTAAAGATTAAGTAAACGCTTTTCCCCCATTGTGGTCAAAACATACAAAATACGATTTAAGCAATTGTAACTTAACCGCATATATACTATTCGATAATCATAATGTTTTAATGTTTGCGTATTAAAATTATGTAATATGTAAGGCTACTTTTCTGGAGAAGGAATATTTAGATAAGTATTCAAGTATCGCACGTATGTTGTTGCAATACTGATTCTGGCAAGTTTTGCGTGAGATCGGGAGGCACGCAAACATGTCATAATGAGCCGTGTCCTGTAGCCATCCGACATTAATCCCGGCATCTATGTAGGCAGCTTCGTGATGTGCGGCAGTTCTTACGCAGCGCTATCAGATTGCGTTGAAACAAGATGATGTGACGACAACTCGTCTGCCTTCAGTGATAATATTTCACATGCGGTCATTACAATGTAGTGGCGGCTTCAGCTTACTGAACATGGGCGATGAAAAAGTAATTATTTTTGGATATGAACAACTTGGAACTTAGAACACGTTGTATCAGGGCCCTAACTGATGTCTAGCTGCGTAGTCGCTAAGCAGTTAGCGAGTGACTTGCGATTAGTCGCGTTTGCGTAGCGACTGAATCGCTTTTTCAAACAAACATGGTCTGTGACAGAAATTGAGGCACTCTTTAAAATTATATAAATAAAGTTATAGCAACACAAGTATCGTAGGTCTTAGCACGTTACAAAGTTGTCTGAAATGTTTTCGTTTTCATGAGATCGTTTCTAAGAAGACGTTATCCTTGAGTACATGTCTCCGACAACGTTGGGTGGACTTTGCATAGAGATCGGATATGACTCAGGGACGCGTTGGAGTCCGAACTGCGTGCAGAAAAAAATCTGCGTGGCTTCCTTACTTACTTAAGTGTCATTTTGATGTGGAACATGTCAGGACGCCTTGCTACTGCTAATATTGCAAGAACTGCAGGGGTGGATATCGCAGACAAACGAGAGCGTCATGGCATAACAGAGGAAGTTATTATTTGTCCTTTTTTACATCATCTTGTGTTTTATGTCAACGTTTTAATTATTTAGGGTAACTGTCACAAAATGTGCAGTTTTGGCATGGTCGTTTCCGCTCCATTTCTGATCCATTGTGCTGTTATTTATAACGTCTTTGGCGAACTGAATAATTGGTTAATTGTAGTGGAGGTTCTAGCTTGGAATACCCTCAGATTTAGGCTCAGCACTTCTAATTTAGTATGCATAACACACTGCTGACTAGTGGAGAGCTTTATCGATGATATCGGTAAAGGCCATCTTGTCCAGCGGGGTTTGAGGTGGAAAATAGCACTCCCAGATTTGCTGGGCTAGAACCGCCACTGATTGATTGATAGCTTGATTGGTGTTAGATGCGCTATACAAATTGACAACCTTTACCTTTTTTACCTTTAGAGATGGAAAAAAACCTAAGTTAAAAAACTACAGGGTGCGGCAGAAAAAAGTGGACCCCTAAATTTTTTCGCCATTTTCTCAGCAACCGTTTGGGATTTTAATATGAAATTTTACAGCTTTATTTAGTGAAACATTCTACATCTAACAGCCAAATAAAATGTGATTCTGTTGAAAAACGACGAAGTTATAGATTTTTTAACATGACCGCCTACCGATTTTTTGGCATTTAAAAATGATCATGCTAAAAATGCTA
>Ga0056128_1013169_pt1 | contig 10027 bp, 5 predicted proteins | sample WorMetLIZISLAND2_FD_71113 | JGI IMG/M metagenome (GOLD analysis project Ga0056128, IMG submission 71113) | Marine gutless worms symbiont microbial communities from Max Planck institute for Marine Microbiology, Germany - Olavius geniculatus... ... | reverse complement strand
CTCATATTGTGTCTATGGTAGGGGCAGTGTATCTTATGTTCGTGTATTGTTTTTAGAACACGGCATTTCATAAGTGATTGCGCCATAATCGCAGCTTTATACAAAAATGATATCACTAAACCTGCATTACTGAAAATATTTTTGGTTTACTTATCCTACGGGGAAAATATTTGCCTATCTGGAAGTTTTATGCACATGACACAGCGTGTGACTTGACTAAAATGATCTGTAGACTAAAATGATCAAACTTTTTAACCCAGCAAACAGTGTGTTATTCCTCACAACTGAAACTGCAGGGTTACAGCGTTCACGCCAAAATGTTCTCATCGCTTTCAGCAAAACGCCGCCTAACAGCGTATTCGTAATTACACGTACTTAATTTGAAATTTCGCTGGCTTACGACTGTAGCTAATTAACAGATACAAAATGTATCTTGCAAATCAATAATTTCTTCTTATACTTTAGCATCTGTTGATATATTCCAAATAGAAAACTTTTTGTAACTAGAAAGCAGTCGTAGCCCGCAAGTACCTCCGCAAAGGCAAAGCTATTCGCCAGGTGGCGTCACCATATTTACAGCGGTTCCCTTATGCCCCCTTTAACGCAATGGTAACCAAAATTTCAAAGTGATCCAGAATCTAGGATTCCTACCGGATCACCCCCCAAAATTGAATCACTGGTAGTTTGTGCCATGCCCGACATACCCTCAAAATTTCAGAAAGATCCGTCCATAACTTTTTGAGTTATCTTGCTAACACACAGACAAACAGACAAACAAACGACCAAAAACCGGCAAAACATAACCTCTTTGGCGAAGGTAATTACCAGTCACTTGCGAGCGATTGTTTTATTCTGCTTCCAAAAGTGATTGATAATTTTTTCAGAGATGAGACTAATTTTAATTAGAATAATGACATTTGTTGCTTGTTGCTCTTAATCATAATTAAGCTTAACTTAATTTGGAAGCAAGTACGAGAAACCCAGCTGTCGATAGTGTAGCCGACCGTACTGATTGTGAGTGACCTTCAAGGTCGTCCAAAATCGATGACTTTCATTCAAAAAGGGCGTATGTCATTAATAGTCACCTAAACTCTATTTTGCACCGTCTAGCCACAATAACGCGTAGTGATATTTAAAGTTACCCAAAGTCGAGAATTTTTATAAGCTTATAATTTGAAAGTCAACATGCCATTTCCTATTAGTGATTAATAGTAACCTTAGCCGTATCTTTCACCGTGTTTGAGATATGGCCAGGTTTCCGTTGAAAACGCACATTTTTCATACCCCCGTCCATTCAACCCCGGATTTGAGAATGTTCCCCTTGCGTACATTGCTAAAATTTTGCATGCGTAAGTTTAACACACATGGCTAATTATTCGTGCAAAAAGTTTTTCCTTACGACCTAAAGCTTAGCCACAATACACTCGTTACTGACAGACAGAGAAACGGACGGACGACAACTCGTACCAACAGCTCGACAGTTACTTAATTACGGTCGGCTAAAATAGAAAACAGTGCAACGACAGTATCGTAGTTACAAAGTTTTATCGAAATATTTTTTAAGAATAAAATAAATAAAAATAGCCCAACTGTTTTTTCTTGTTTACTGTCGTCGATGTATATCGGTCATCTCTGTGCTAGGCCTATATAATGGCAACTGCAAACCAATTAGACAACAATTAAAATACAATTCTAAGTCGGAATTTTTTTAGTTAATTGCCATTAGCAATTAGTAATTAGTAATTAGTTGAATTTAGCATTGGCACAAAATTAGCAAATGGTGAATTACAATCAGATTATTACCAATCTCTATGATACCTATCACATGTAACATATTGACAGGAGTGCGTTGGCGATTATCGGTTTTTGTATGTGTTATTCTGCTTGTTTGTGACGAGCAAACAAACGAGCATGCGACAACATACGCTGTAATTGAAATATATCCGGTCGGGCACACACCTGAATGACGTCACGCAGGTGAGCCGACATCGGCTGCGGCAGCTGGCCTAATATCAGCAGATTAGTCCGAGTGTTTACTGCTAATCTCCGACTGCCTGCTGGTATTGCGCTGCTACGCACACGGCCGTCGCCTCGTCTTTACATTCTTTCATTTATGACACTAAACAAGTTAAAGGTGCCCACTGCTTTAATCGCTTCCGTGGCTGCTTCGTTGTCATAATTATTTTTTTTCTAGTAAACAATGTAGTATTGACAAAAACTAAAAATAACAATCATAAACTAAGATGGCTATCTTTAACCCATTATTGCTCGAATTATTTTGTGATTTACCATCAAAACGAGTGTTCCATTTTTGGAACTGTGGACAAAAATGGGTTAAAACTCGATACGATAAAGTGAGATGACAATTAAAGCTCGCCAAAAATAGCTTGCGTTTTTTAGAAACAAACGTTATATTTTATACGTGACCCAATGATTAGTCAGCCTATATTAGTTTATAAGTAAAATGCTGTGTGTCAACTGTCAAGTAGGCCTATATTTTACAAATATCACACAGGCTTTTACATAATTTTTATTGTAATATACAAATGAGTAACATAAGCATCCAGTCTCATCACTAACACTATAACGAACGCAAGCAACTTCTATGTACGCGGGGCGACATGACGACTTGGTGACGTCACACGCCGTCACGTGACCTACATCGAGGGCGGAAATGACCTAACAGCGGTGCCGTGAACGAATCGGTATCCGCACCACGTGGCAGCCAATGACGAGTTGAGTAGTGAGTAAGTCAGCGACGGGAACGGACAGTTAGGACGAGTGAAACGATCTCGGTGGTTGATGCTCATCGACCCCACGCGATGATGTGTTGACTGAACGCCTGGGTCTGTGTCCGGCCTGAGCCGACCACCCACGAACACTTCGTCCGGCTCCGCTTGCCGGTAGAAGTTACTGAAGTAGCGCACCTTCTTCGACCCCAGCGAGACGTCATCAATGTTTTCTGTCGCTCCTGCTGCTGCTGTGCCGAGCGTAGGTACCTGCATAGTTGTAATAAACTGTTATAAACGTTTTTTTTACTTTCTATTAAAAACGATTTTAACTTTTTAAAAAAATTCTCCAACGTTTTTCTTATTTTGCTAAACGTAAAACAGTCAGTATAAAAGTGCCAACAATTTACATTATTTAAAAACAAAAATATCAGACATACTCCGATTATATTAGTGGATATGTAGGCCTATTAAGCTCTAGTCACTTAAGTGTGATGATACGTGACGATTGTGAAGAATCTGCGTCGTGAACCAATTTAGTCAATACGTGAAGAAAGAATACGCTTACCTGTAGCTGGCTGAAAGTTCGCCGACAAGAGGTGAGATGGTTGGTCAAGTCGGCGCTGGTTTGGTCGCACTCGCTAGGTAGAGACACGTGACGGCGTTTTGCTGTTCTCGTTGACTGATCGCTGACTACGTCGACGTCGGCGCTCGAACGTTTGCGACAACACCGAACTGGTGTCTTTACGACGACCTCTTCCGTCGATGCTGTTGTAGTTGCAGCTGTAGTAGTCGTAGTCGTCGTCGTTGTTGCATCAACGGCGTCAGCGTTAGCAAGCCGGCGTAACGATTGCTTGGCGCGAGACCGGTGGTTTTGAAACCATGTCTGTACACAGGCCAACAACGCACAAACAACGTTCATGTTCTCCATTTCATTCACCGCAATAGACCAAAACTCTTTTTTCAGAAACTTACAGTTCACAAAGATTTAACATTTATAATAAAAAAAACAAAAAATACTTACAATAGCATAGTAGTAACAAATAAACCTACTTAGTTGGATAAATAATTTTCCAATAAGTCAAAGACAAACGTTTTCTGTTTGTAACTCTAACATTAGGGTCATCATTAACTTCGTCGCGATTGTGGTGCTAAAATAGTAAACGTTAATGTTGTTAATACTAACAGTGCAGTGGTATAGGCCTATACGGAATTTTATAATTTACTTAAATAAAACGTATTTGTTGGATCTGACATTAAGTCAGTCGAATGATCTATAACTAGAAAGCAGTCATAGCCCGCAGGTACCTCCGCCAAGGCAAAGCTATTCGCCAGGTGGCGTCACCATCTTCGGTTTTGCAGCGGTTTTCTTATGCCCCCTTTAACGCAATGGTAACGAAAATTTCAAAGTAATCCATAATCCAGGATTCCTGCCGGATCAGGCCAAAATTGAATTACTTGTAGTTTATGCCATGCTCGACATACCCTCAAAATTTCAGAAAGATCCGTCCATAACTTTTAGAGTTATCTTGCTGACTCACAGAAAAAACAAACGAACAAAAACCGGCAAAATCATTACCTCCTTGGCGGAGGTAACCAGCAAATTACTTATAAAAAGGAACACTTCAAAAATATCTTAATGATAACTTAAATAAAGTAGTTTTTGGTTTTGCTGATCAAACAAATAGCACGTACATAAATAGTCCTTTAAAATGCTAACAGAGTGAAAATTAAATTATCGTTAAAAGTAAAAATAGATCTACAACTGTCAAAATAGGGGGCCTTATCACACATTTAGCTAGCCCATAGGCTAATCCCTATATCTACATTTGTAACTGTAACCCACTGAGCTTCTGCAAAACCCACGAATCTAAAACATACGCCACAGCACAGGACCCACTGTAATGACCAATTCACACCTACGACGCCGACGCGACTCAACTGCGACAGTCGGCGAGCTCATTTATAAACATAGCGCTAAACAGCTAACACCATTTAATAGGCGAGCCACAGACCTTTCCACCGGCGTATGGGATTATGGGGTGGACGCAAACGTTTAGGGGTTATAAGCCCCCAAATTGACCCACTAACGCCGGCGACTGTAGCCAACAGTCGAGTCTCGTCGTCAATTCTGATCACGCCTACGACGCGACACAACAGCTAAATTAAGTCGCGTCGGCGTCATAGGTATGATTTGGCCATAAGACGGTTTGTGACTGTCGTTTTTTGGGCGCCAGACGGCTTGCTTCTGTTACTACATTTTAGTTGTGAGTAAAAATGTAGGCCTATATATTACAGCAATACGTTTTTTTCACTACGATACATCAGATGCGAAAAATTTTGTTCAAAAATCAATGCCAATTTGCCACTATCACAGGTACATTGCATGAAATATGATCGTGCCATATCTGGTTGTCTCTCTTAAAGTCATAATTAGTCGCATTACCTTCGCGTACCTGCTTCACAGTTTTGGAAAAAAACACTATGTTGATTCTTATTAGGCCATATACACCAGATAAAGCAAGATAATGAAGATACAGTGTTTTAAATTAGTAAGCTGCGTACACGAGGCTCAGTTGTTAAAGGTAGAGCAGTACGATTGAACTGTGTGTGCGTGGTTTGCACGCAAAGTACATGTAATCAGCTCCCCAGAGTGATGTTGCATTTATCCTCCAGCCACACCGTCATGCAGCATCTTTAGGCCTATTATCTGATCAATGGAGAGACCTGCGTCCCTATTTTCATCCAGTTGTTGCGTTCTGTTTAAAACTACCCGGTAGATATAGCAGACTGCAACGTTGAAAGTGTTCATATTCACCAACGAAACAGATGCCTAATTTACTAAAGAATTTTTGCTAAGAAGTTTCTTAAATTTTTAAAAATTCTTTTTCTACGATTTCGCTGGGGGACTGAAACACTTTTAGTTTTTTGCCTGCTTTTTAATATTTGAAAAAGCAAAAAAACTCAAAAGATGTCTGTGTTTTCTTGGAAAAATGACGCTTAATAAGTCACACCTTGGCATGATAAAGGACTGGGCACTTTATCGCAATCAATTTTTTCCTGGGGCAGCTAGGGGGTAAGGGCAAGGGCACGGGGGCTGCCACCCTCTCCCCCTTCTAGCACCGCCCATATTGCAAAATAATTTGTGTATTGTTTTAATGCACTTTGCAGAAATTTTTTTCCGTCAACGTAACAATCATTATTAAATGTCACGCTGTTTTTCACGAGAATTACAGCCATTTTCCGAAATCTGTCTTTTAAGTTCGCTAATCATTAGACACACAGGCCTACAGATGAACACGAAAGCCTTCAGTGTCAAGTCTGTGTATCACAAAACAAGAGTTTCAGTTAACTAAATTTTAAAAAAGCTTTTTTGCTTCTGTGAGACTTCCCCCTAGCCCCTCCCCACCGGGGCTCTGCCCTTGGAATGGGACTCCGCTGGGGGACTGTCCCCTAGTCCGGCTGTACTGCCTCCTCCTTTAGTGGGACAGTAGGTATAGTTTCATTGTTTCCTGGATTGGGACGGTATGTATAGTAACGGTGTGGTGGTGGAGGGGGCCTCATTTAAAAACGTTTGGGTTTAAGTATTACGGACACTTTTTCTCACAATTCACACATTTTGTACAGAGTACGCAATGCGTGCTATAGGCCTACATAATGCCAAAGGAAACCACATAAACATAATTATTAATCCGACTCCGTAACTAGTTAACTACTAAGCCTATAAAGATACTTCATAAAAAGCCAAATAAGCAACAGATAAGTCTTAAAATTGTCAACGGTTTTGGTCCAAATCAATAACAACATATTTGTTTCAAAACCAACATCAAGACCAAAACTTTATCTCTGTTGTACTTGCAGCTACTCGATAGTCGAGACCACGATCTTGGACTCAAAAGACTACGTTTTCGCTCCCGCGCGACGCCCTCCGCCGTCAACTATACCTACTGTCCTTTTGGACTTCAAAGGCACTATAGGCTACCTAGCGTCCACCAATCCTTTTCACATCCTGGCTACAGCCCTGCTCTTGTAAACTAGCCGAGCGGTCCGTGACTGTTGGAGACTGACCTGAATGGCTGCGATGTCGGTGTGTCCAATGAGTTGTGCCAGTTGCTGCAGCCGCGCGTTGTCAGGGTAACAGTCGCGAGCGAACTCGGTCTGTAGCAGGTGCGTCGCTGCAGCTGTGAAAATCGTCCGTCGCTTGCGCTGTCTATTGCGCGGAGGCACGAAACGCGCCATTGACTCCGATAGATCACATGCCAGTCGCTTTACTCCAATGTCGCCAGGCGTCGCCACCGTATCTTTTTCATACAAACAACAACAAAAAATTTAAATGCACGTTATTAGTAGCACAGCATGTTTGAATAAATTGTATATTGTATTCTAAAATTCACTTAAGTTTCCTACTCCAAAAATAAAATGATAATGCAAAAAACAGTTCAAATTTTGATACTTGCCAAAACGTGAACAACAATTTTGAAATCGATGAATCTACATAACTTAATAAGTTACTGTTTCAACTTATGAGTCTATTCAAAGATACTTGCAATATAATTTATTAAATTCAATACTTTTAATAAATTACTGCAGTATTTTAGTAAAACTCTAAACGAATGTAAGGATGCTTAATGAGCTGATGGCGCAATAAAATTCTTCGTATTTAATAAGGTTATAGGCCTACAAAAACACGTCTAGGCTTATCGCATGAAACTTCCTATGTCGAAAACAAGTTTTACGACTAAAAAGTACTTCACACAGTAAGTCAAATACGATAAGTAGATTGTTACGATAGTGAGACTCACTGGAAAAATCTTCGTCGCTTGCATCGTCGGTGATTATCTGACGGTCACAAAACAAACTAGCCATGCTGTCAGCGTCAACAATTCTCTCAAATCTGACTCGTAAATACAGTATGGTACTGTATGCGCTATGGTGTACTACGAACAAAATATATCCATTACTATGAGGTTATGCTCTTTACGGATTACCTTCAACGTTCTACTGATTCGACGCCGTGCTTTTAAACGTCACGGTCCACGTGTTCTAACAGGTCGACACCTAGAAGCCTTTCAGCAACTGCAACCGTTGCGGGCGCTATAGCAAACAGCGTGCAAAGGTCAGTGTGACCGGCAAGCTTCAGTACTAAAAGACATAAACAGGATTAGATAACCGCGGCTGCGCATGGAAGGCGCTAAACACGTGTTGCGCTGCTTTATTTGAACATAGCAATGAAGTCACGAGCGCACGGCGTCAGGTAGGCCTACGACAATTCGATGAAGTAACGGGGACTAACCGTCACAATCGTGCTATTTGAACTGCTATGGGCAGATAAAATGAAAGGTCGCGAGGAATCGTTATCACTTTTTAACAGCTTTAACCTGTTTAAACGTACACGGAAATAAACATATCACGTACGAAATGCGTCAAACAGAACTGAGAATACTCTACTTTGTACATTGTTGCACTCGTGAAACCTGTCTCCATTATACGTTAGTTCTGTGACTTCTGTAGTCCGGATCTTTTTGTAATTTATTACGGCTTATTGATTTTATCGTTTATATTTTATTTTTTCACTGTGCAGATGGACTGCGATAATTGGTAGCATAATTAAGGTAGTCAGCTCACGCGCTTCGCAGTGCACTACAGCATCGTTCTAGTCCCCAATGAGGACGTCACAACCCAACAAAAACGCTGGTCCCATTTCGTCACTGAATCGTAAGCGCCGACCTATTGGCCTATTGTTTGCGGATCAATCATCTACAGTGGATCATTGGCGTTCACGATCAAAGACGATCCGTTACCAGGGCAGCAATGCGGCATCATAGTGGCCCACGGTCGAATCGTGAACTGTTTGTTTTACCGACTTTAGTTTGTCGGCCGACTTCTAATTGCCAAAACCGCTCTCGAAAGAATTCGATTGCCACATATTTTGTCATAATGTCCAATATTAACTTGATTGGTCGTTCACTTGTGTATTATAAAAATCGCAAATGCAATGCATTGTTGATATTATTTTAATATTAAACGTTTACTTACTTCTTACCTGTGTAATACAGTGAATGACTGCAATCAAAAAGACAACGCTTGCAAACTGAATTGCAACTATGACTATATTTCGCACGATTGTTGCTTTCATTGGCTTGGCTCGTAAATGAAATGTTATCTTCACCAATCAAGTGGAAGCAACAATAACAGTAACACGACAACGACGATGATGGTTTGTGCAGGAACGAAGATTATCGAATCGCTGATTTTCACGACTGTGTTCAAATGCTTACAGGATATTCAGGCCAGGTTCATGACTATACGTGGCACAATACAATTGTTGGATATTTCATTATAAAAATAACTTACCTAATAATAACGCACATAGTCTGGCGACTTGACTTGTAAAAAAGCAACCTTTTTCCGGAGGCTTTTTGTCCCGTGGCCTATTGTCTGTACACCATCGTGCCTTTTGGTAATCTATAATTCACCGATAACGGTGGACAATAAAACACAAACATAAAACACAGCATCGATACAGAAGATAAGGGAAAAGGGTTTAGGACATCCCTCCCTGGACACTTCCCCCGGACGTTTCCTTCCTACTTTTTTGCATACCCGAACATTTCCCCTCTATGTATGGCGCTGCCGAGAGTAAAATGTATTTCGTGTATCATCGCTGGCATATATGGTCAAATAGCAAATATCTAAATGTATTAATATCTCACACAGAGCAATCTATACAGCATATTAGAAAGCGTAATAGTTGAGAATAAATATATATAAGATAAATAAAATATCTAAAAAATAAAATAAATATATATAAGATATAAACCTACAGCAAGTCGTGCTGCACAGTTGATGTGCAGCTGACGCTGCAGAATCTGGGTGGACATCTTGAGATGCTTTGCCGGCGGCTGGCCACGTGCATTCTGCAGCAGTGTCGTCGACGCCGCGGCCGCATCCTGCTGCAGTGACTCGATGGCGCACCATACCGACGGGTGGTTACGACCGATCAACGCAGCGAAGCCCCTATTCCATGTATCGTCCGGTCGTCGCTGTTCAGCGTGGCGACAGCGGCGGCAGCGGACGCAACGTGATGCGCGGAACAGAGGCACCGTCGTCGTCGTCAGCCGCTGCAGCAGGTCGCTAGCAGCGTCTGTAGCTTATCGGCCTCCTCCACGTCGGTAACGCAGCCGTGCAGCACCTGCCTGCCGTCGACGACGTCAGACTCGGGGAGGAAGGCCACGCACGCGCTCGTCATACATAAGGGGGGAATGTCTGGGTATGCAAAAAAGCAGGGGGAAACGTCC
>Ga0056128_1013165_pt1 | contig 10029 bp, 8 predicted proteins | sample WorMetLIZISLAND2_FD_71113 | JGI IMG/M metagenome (GOLD analysis project Ga0056128, IMG submission 71113) | Marine gutless worms symbiont microbial communities from Max Planck institute for Marine Microbiology, Germany - Olavius geniculatus... ... | reverse complement strand
GCCAATCGAAAGCCAGTATACGATTTCCTATTGGTGATTAATAGTAACCTAGGCCTTATCTCGTACCGTTACTGAGATACAGCGAGTTATTGGCCAAAAATCGCAAATTTTGACCACCCCCCTCTCATTTAGCGACCTCGTTCGGGGTGACCGCCTTCGAGTTTACGAAAAAGCTTTACGGTTCCTGAAACTAGAGTCTTCCAGGCAGCCGATGGTGAAGATTTTGAGATCCTAGCTTGGACCGTTTTTGCCTGATCCACCCGTGTGACAGACGGACGGACAGAATTGCGATAGCTAAGACGCGCTATAGCATAGCTGCTTTCGCGCGTAAAAATTGGTTCGAAAGGTGTGTTTTTAAACTCCAAAATCTCAAAAACGTTTTTATTGTATGGTTTTAAGTTTTTAAATGTTTTTTTTGCAATTTTTAATAAGTATCAAATTTAATTTCATATTTTAGTTGTTATTTCTAAGTTTCGACGTTACGTCAACAAAAAACAACGTGTTATAGAGGATGTTGTATAGCATATTCTGCCTGGGTCTTTACCAAACTTTATATTGTGTTTTTTGTAGGCAGGCTTACCCTTACACTAAAACGTTTGAAAACTACAAAAGCTTCTTTTGGAAAAAGAACTAGGTTTGTTTCCAGCCGTCGTTTGTGTAAAAAAGTCGTGAAACCAGCGACGTGTCTGTTTGGCTGAGTAACTGATCGTTGCTTGGCTTCATGTGCTAATTGGCCACATTTAGTCGCTAATTATATACACGACTAGGCCTATCTGATTGATTATAATTCTTGCTAGAACTCCCCAACATACATGTAGGCCTAGCAGCGGTAGCTCCTATAGCTATCGATAATTGCACGCAACGGCGTCGACGCGTCGAATGTGATAAAAGTAGTTGGGCCAGGAAGTTACAATACTTTTGGACATCACAAATAAAAGATCGTAAGTGTCCGAAACTGGTCCCCTAATTTTCTCGAAATTGGAATTTTTTAGCCCCAAATTCTGCATTTTCGTACGACAAATTTTTGACAGGATAAAGATTATCTGACATTTTCCCGAGAGCCCAAAATTTAGTGGGAGACCAATTGCGCCCACTGCCCCTTGCCACAATGACACAGCAGCGCAGGCCCGAGCAGGTCGTGTACTGCGTGGCAATAGCACATTAACAAAGTTGGCAGCGCATGCTGACTAAATTACATCAATTATTAATTACAACTTCACTCTAGTCTTACTATTTCCATCTCGCTGCACCGCACAGCTTACACAGCGGCCTCAAAGAAGAGTTTCCAATGTTTTGCAGGGATGGGACCCTCGAGTACTGAACTCGATTTCGATCGGGACAAGAAAATCGTGGTCTTCTTGGCTTCAAAGGCCTCAACGGCTTCGCCTGTAATTACTTTAATTTATGTAAAAAAAACTGTCCAGTTTATATACAGTGTAAGGGTGACATCGTGGTTGTAGATATAAAACAGCACAAATCACAATTTAAAAATTTAGCCAACGCATGCGCTATACCCAGTATGAATTCATTCTTGTATTCGGCCAAACTTCGACTTCTGCATTCCGCAAGGTAGTGTAGCGACAGTATTAAAGTGAAACGTGGAAAATTATAGCTGTTTAGTTTCTTTGCAATGTTGCAAGCCAAAAATACTAAAATCTGCCAATGTTTCAGGGAATTATTTAGCAAATAAATGCAGCTTGTTTTGAGACACGGTGTTTAGGAAATTTACAGAAAGTGGATGTACGCCTATCTCTTCTGCGCACAGTCGCACTCGCGTTACCTTGTAAACTTTTGACCGATGTTTAACCGTGTTTTTACTGATACAAATAACCGTTGTAGGCCTGTATCTGAACAGTATCTTTGATAATGTTACCCAAACTTGACAACTATGAAAGCTTTAAGCTTACCTTACCGAACAATGCCTGTTAGGCATTCACCTAGGCCTACTCATAGGCCTATATTTGGTCTTAGCTAAGCTAACGTTAGGGGTCAGCTTAACAGGTTGGTTAGCATACACTGCTGCGATATACAAATTTGGTTTCAAAGTTCCTTTATAGCAAGCATACTATATGGGGTCATTACTTTGGGGCACTGGGTACAGATGCGTATATTTTCTCCTTGGCCTGCTTTTTGTGCTGCCAGGCTATAATTTACAGCATTTGGCAAGCGAGCCTACGAGAAGAAATGAAATTAGTAGCATAGCATGCTGCGGCCTGCCGTCATGAGCTGAAGCGAAGGGCATCAATAATGAATGCCTCAAACTACATGCATGGCGATTCTGCCCATAGTCACGAAATGTTTTCCTGGGCCTCAGCAATGCAGCGCTCTGTAGCCTGCGTATTACGAGCAGGCCACTGTTATTGCAGGTAGGCCTGTAGATGTGGCAACAGATTCTCTATACTGTAGTTTTTCAATCGTTGTAGCGTTAAAAAGAGATGATGCTATATGAACGAGCTTACTACTCGTATCTGTTTCGTCTCGGTTGTTTACTGCTGGTTTTGGGAGGTAAGTTTTGTCTAAAGGCTACTTAAAATACTAATGCAGTAAGTTACTGATGCTTTCAAATTTAGGCATAGACCTAGGACTAAACCAAGCGAAACGACAGCTGTTCTAGATAGTCTAATGAACACTGACAACGGATCAAGAACAAAAAAACGCATCAGTTCGAAACTAGGTATGACTAAACTAACGTAGATTAGAAGACGTAATGAATAAATATAGGCACACGTAAGTAAAGTATCCATCGCACATAGCCAGTAATGCTTTTCTATACCGGGTAAGCCTACAGTTTGCGAGTTTTTTGCAGCAGTCTTCGAATAGGTTTTCGTTCCGCTTTAATTTGAATCAATTTTATGTCTTATCGTTGCGTGTGATCTACTGGGTGCGTCCATAGAAACAATCTATCGGGAAATACTGATTCATTCATTCATTCATTTTATTCTTTAAAAAAGCTGACAAACGCAGCTTATAAAACATATATAGTCAGTAACCAAGTATAGCAAATCTGACATAGGCCTAGTTTGCAAAGAGTTTGTCATGAGAGCGTGGTCGGAGGTCATAAGATGACGGTTGGCGATCCGGAATCAGGGGCTGAAGGACGTGAGCAGAATTGTGTAAAATTTTATGGAACAGTTTATCGTCAGCAGAGTGAAATAGATCCTCAACAGAGGCGGCGTCGTTGTCGTCCAGGTACCCGAGCCGTCGGCAACGCCTCAGCACAGCATTCAGGCGCTCCCGGTCAGCGGCGGAGCACAAGCCTGACCAGGCTGGCGAGCAGTAGGAAGCTTTTTTCAGAGGAAGCTTTACGTTGCATAATATATTGCAAATTTGGTTTTAAATGTTCCCGTGGTTTAACAGACACAGAGTGTTTAATTTGACAGTGTGTGACCGAATGTAATGTATCTATCATCAGCTGTAGTGCAAGTGGCTGACGGTCAGTTCAACCCGTGCTCAGTATCGGACGCCTGCGACAACGGTGGCACGTGCATAGCGACGTCACCGGTGCTCTACGACTGCCAGTGTCCACGCGGCTTCTACGGCAGCCGCTGTCAGGTAACGTATTACGCAGTGCTTGAATTGAGGGGAAACGCGGGGAACTACGCTTTTTCTCAGGGACCTAGAAGGAAAACTCTGATGTATGATTTTCCGTGTCACTGTGCCAGTAACGCCTTCTGACACTGTGCTATGAACATTACTGCCGCCGTCCTCTGTCATAATTTTAATAAACAAGTAATCTGAGCAAAGCTCACGTGACGGGCGATAGCACCGGTGCTGCCACGTGAGGAATCAGTGTACAGCGTGCAATTAAGCACTGTGACGGACGGATAGACAGAATTGCATTAGCTAGTACGCGCTTAACACTACGTGTTGTCGCGCTTAAAAGAGTCCAAATGGGTGCACAACGCTTTACGGGAAAGCCCTTACAAAGCTACGGAGCGTCATCTGCCACGTGGGATCACATACTGTCACCCCACGCATGCGAGCGCGCCCCGCGTCAACTCAAGCCAGACAAGCCGGTACTCGATTTACTTACCTCTGGGGGATGGAAGGCTGAGTTTTCATTGGTGTCGGCTTTAGACCTAGATGGTTTACCTGTCCATAAGTAGCATGTCATGTGATGGTGCTGCCAAACTCGAGTTGATTGGCAGCTGCACTGTACATATCACCGCCCTGCTTCGTCGCATGTGACGTTTTGTCGCACAGGTGGGCACCATCTAATTGAGATGGCCGCACAATAAGCTAACAAAGTGAGTGTATAGTTATATTTTCTGTTATTCCAATGGCGTTGGACCGCTGAGCAATAAAGAATTACTTACTTGCTTGCTTACTTACTTATTTTGCGTATGTTTTATCTGCTGTACAGCTGAGTGATCCGTGTGAGCCTAACCCGTGCCATGGTGAATCGACGTGCGTTGCTGTGACGTCATCGTCAGATGGTTCCCGGTTGTTCCGCTGTATATGTGCGCCCGGACGCACGGGAACCAGCTGCGAGCGACAGCTGCAGGCCGACCCCTGCTCCCCGACACCGTGTCATAATGGTGGGACGTGCACCAGCGTCGATGGCGGCGGTGACTACCGTTGTCAGTGTGTGACCGGGTACCAAGGCCGCAACTGCGATTGGTACAACCCGTGTTTGAGGTCGGATCCTCCGTGTCGCAACGGTGCAACGTGCACTAGCCCCATCAGCGGACAGTACTCCTGCATGTGCGCTCTCGGTTAGTGAGTTACCGTGGTGTTCTAAAAGTAAATAACGAAAAAATAAGTAATTTCCGAACGACACCATAAGTAAAACTTGATTTATAGCTGAGAGAGAGAGAGAGAAGTTTATTTGCTGATAGGATTGGTGAGAACAGGAATGGATAAAGCATAGGCTGTTACAGATTAAAGTTTTTTTTCGTGTTCAAGTATGCATAGAAGATCAGACGTTGCTCATTGCATTTTGCTACAGACGGCAGATGGACGACAGACGGACGACGCGTAGTGCCATAAGCGCGGTCGTTAGCACTGTCGGCTTAAACAGCAACAAATGGATGGCAGACCAGTCGAAAGAGGAAGGCGGGGAAGTTACCCCGGGCCCTTCGACGTTTAGGGAGCCCGCCATCGCTGAAAAATATGTTGCTGTAGGCCTGTGTTTGACAGCAAAGACGATCATCTGAATTGGTCGTTAGTGATTGAGCGACGATCTGTAAACAAATCTGACTATTCTATTCGATATTCTGTCTGAGCCTTACTTTGTCGTATTCACGCAACTGCTAGTATTATTGTTAAACAGTTCAAAGGCGGATTTAGGCATGTACAACATGTTCGATTAGACAAAGGCTCCAGGAAAAGGCTCTCACAGGTCAGAGAACGTCGGAAACAGCGCAACATTTTCCAGCTTGTGCCACTGTTCGTGGGGAAATCTTCAAAATTTTTTTCCTGGAACAGCACCTTTCCCAGACATCACCTTTATTTAAAGGCGCCGCGAGAATGATTTCCCGGGCTCCGTTATGCCTCTCGGCGGCTCTGATGGACGAACCATTATTTACGTTGTGGACTGCAGTACCCAACATAGGCCTAAGCGTGGAGTTTATAATAAGTTTTGGTAACGAGAGTTTATAAAATTATTAATTTTGCAGGTTACTACGGTGATGAGTGTAGCGAGATCAACGCGTGCCTCGTGGCAAGGTCTCAGCCACTCTGTCAGCAGGGTGACTGCATATCGACCGGTAACGCCACGTAGTAGTAGTAGTAGTATATTGTAGTAGTAACCCGTAGTAGTAGAACGTGTAGTTGCACAGGTAACGCCACGTATAGGTGCGACTGTCGTTCTGGCTGGTACGGCGCCGACTGTTCACAGTATGATCCGTGCAACGACTACAACAAATACAACAAATACAACAAATACAACAACAACAACAACTACTACTACTACTACTACTACAGTGTTCCTGCCAGTATGATCCGTGTTCTCTGAGTCCTTGTCTCAACAACGGCACATGCTTCAGTACGACATTCGTCTACCGCTGCGTCTGTGTCGACCGTTAGGCCTAACGCGAATGTAATATCACCCAGTCAGTTAGTCAGTCAGTCAATCAATCAATCAATAAGTTAGTTGGTTAATTAGTCAAAGAATTCATTAATCAGTTAGTTAGTTATACCCTATTCGTCTACCGTTGCGCTTGCGTGGACGGTTACTACGGCTTCCACTGCGAGTTGTACAATCCGTGCGCGGCGGCCCAGGGGTCCAGCACGCCGCTGTGTCAGAATGGAGGAACGTGCAGCAATACTAGCGAAGGAAACTTTACTTGTTCCTGCCGTCCTGGGTATGATTGAGTTAATTATTTAATTCTTACAAATATCGTACACTGTGTTAAGGCTTAGCGGTCTTCTTCGTGATGAACAGTATAGGCCTACGCATAGGCCTATGCAATGTCATCTGCAATGTCATGTGTAAGACATACTCCTGCAAGCCAAATAATTTTTTCAATGAGAAATATTTTTTATAAACGTCTGAAAGTGTCAGTAAACTCGACCGACGTCGTGGATTAAAAAAAGAAATCTGAGCTAATGCTCATGAGACGCGCGAGAGCCTATAGCAGTTCGTGTTCGCAGGTAATCTTGGTCTGTATCCATCCATTTCGTCGTAATCCACTTTTTGCAGCCAAAAGTAACCAAAAAATCACTAAAAACCTTTATATTTAGGGTTCAAGGTCATTTAAGGTCATTGATGTTGACATTTCTAAAAAGCGCGTCGCCAGTTCTTACTAGCAAAGTAACCCGCCTACGCCCTGCGGTTACTATGGCGACACGTGTGCTCAGGGTAACGTCACCAGGACGTGACAGGCAAGACAGACGGACAGACGGACTGACAGAATTACTGTAGCTAGTACGCGCTATAGCTGTGCTCTCGCGCGTATAAACTACACGAAACAGGAAATTTCAGTTATCCGACAATCACTGCAGATTTTCGACAAAATGGTTAATAGGCTATTTCAGTTTCATCTTTAAGTATCCCAACAATAGAGGTTTTCGGCCGCAAATTTTGCATTTTTGGACGAAATTTTTTTCGATAAGAAGAATATGTTCTGACAATTTTTCCACGGCCCAAAATTTAGCTGGCAAATGCTCTACTCCTACTTTCTTCTTGCTACGACGCTACTGCTGAATGTCATCCTTTATCACAGGTTTATTTCAGGCAACACGGCCCATAGCAAACACAAATAACACAAAGTTGTGTATGTTCGCTGCAGTTATTACGGAGACCGCTGTGAGTATTACAATCCCTGCTGGTCTTCGCCATGTCTCAACGGTGCTACATGCCGTAATCTGGAAGTCGGCAGATATCAGTGTCAGTGTCGGCAAGGTTTCTACGGGCCCCGCTGCCAACACATCAACGGCTGTGCCTCATCACCGTGTCAGCACGGCGGTTTATGCACCAACACTTCAGACACCGGAAGTTATCAGTGCTCATGCGCGGCCGGATATGTCGGCCCGACGTGCGGCGAGTACGATCCATGCAGTGATGGCGGCCCTGGGGCACAGTGTGTACTCAATGGCGGCATATGTACCCCAGTGTCCAGCCCCGGAAGTACGGAGTTGTACACCTGTACCTGTCCGCCGGGCTTCTATGGAACCGATTGCTCTGATTTCAATCCGTGCTCTTCGGCTCCCTGTCTGAATGGTGCGACTTGCGTCACACTGTCCGGGGTGCTGTACACGTGCACTGTAATAGTAGTAGTAGTAGTAGTAGTAGATTTTTTCTTATATGGAATGCTGTGGGCTTACACTTGCGCGGTTGTAGTAGTAATTGTTGTTGTTGTAATTGTAGTGATAGTAGTAGTTGTAGTTGTAAAAGTTGTAGTAGTAATGGCACCGGAACAAAAGGAGCAACAGCTACTACTAGTAGTAGTAATAGTCGTCTTTGCACTGTTAGTAGTGATAGTAGTAGTGCGGGGGGCTGTACACATGCACGTGTGCGGAAGGATACGACGGGCGGTATTGCGAGCGACGCGCGCCCTGTCAAAATAGCCCCTGCCAGAACGGCGCCACCTGCGTGGAAACCGGAAGCACGTTCCGCTGCGCATGTCCGCGCGGTTACTATGGCGACACGTGTGATCAGGGTAACGTCTGCGTCCTGGCTTCAAGTCCGCTATGCAGGAATGGCGGAACGTGCCGGAATAGCTCGGATTTCAGCTACTCCTGCCAGTGCCCCGTCGGATACTATGGAATGAACTGTGACGCTGGCTATAACCCGTGCGCGGTGACCGCAGGTCTGTGCCTAAATTCCGGCACGTGTTACAACACGTCGACCGGAAGTCGGTTCTTTTGCGCCTGCGCGGCCGGATACTACGGAGAGCGGTGCGGTAATTTTGACCCGTGCTCGCGTCAACCTTGTCTCAACGGCGCCACGTGCAAGAACCTTACCAATTCAACGTACGCCTGCGACTGTGTATCGCCGATGTACGGAAGTAACTACTACTATCGCTACTACCACTATTACTGGTACTGTTTGGCATACGAAAACAACAACTACTACTGCAAAGTCTAGGTCTACCAGTAGATGTACGGAAGTAATTGCCAAAACTTTGACTTTTGTGACGTCGGCGTCTGTCAGAACGGAGCACTTCGCTGCCGCATCATCAACGACCAATCGTCGTACCTAGACGTGACGGCTCTGCGCAATATATCGGTGCGCTACGGACACGGCATCGTCGCCGACGTAAGGGTCGTCAACTCCTACAGGTGAGGCGGCCAAACGCTTGTTAACTCTTTCACCGTGAAAACGGTTCCAGATAGGCACAGTCTTGTTTCTTTTCATGAAAAACAATCAAGCGTTGCTGGCCAACTTTTCGGTGGTACCGTGATCGATGACCTTGAATGATCTTAAGCGCTAAGAATTGCAGACCTCAGTGAATTTTTCGCGGTTTCGGGCTGCGACGCATATTTCAAGAGTGAACAGTGCCGAAATTACTTTTAACCAATGCTGTCGCGTATCTCGTGAGCTTTGCTCAATTTTCTTAATTGTTACTCTAGCTTATGCTAGGCTTAAATTCCACAGTTTGTTTTTGGTTACAGATGCGATTGTGCGGAGGGTTACACGGGAACTACTTGTGAAGAGGACGTAGACGAATGCAACTCCGCCAGCATGGCTTGCCTCAACGGCGCAACGTGCGTCAACCGGGTAGGCTCCTATTCGTGTTATTATCAACAGAAGTAAGTAAGTAAGTAAGTAAGTGAGTAATAAACATGTTTCAATGGACTGGGCCACTCCTATTCGTGTTCTTGCGCGGCGGACTATACCGGAAGTCGGTGCGAGACCGACATGCACCGCTGCCGGTCCTCACCTTGTCGCAACGAGGGCACATGCGTCGATCTGCCCAACAACTTCCGGTGTCATTGCAGGCCCGGGTTCATCGGACTACTTTGCGAGGCGGACGTGGACGAGTGTGAGACGGCGCCCTGCCTCAATGGCGCTTTATGTGTTAATGAGGTGACTAACCATACGTGGTTAACTGGTATACATCTCCTACCTTGATAAAGATTTACACAAATTGCACATTATTATGCAGGATGTGTATAGCTATTCAAGGGAACCGGTTTCAGAGCTATGGAGCGTCACCTGCCGTATGTGATCACACAGTGTTACCTGCCATCTGACACAGGTGGAACGTGCTCCGCCGTAAACCCAGCCAGACATGTAACGATCTGGTTAGTACACGAAAGCTAGAAGCTTGCATCATAGGCGCCGAAACCGGGGGAACAGGGGGACATGTCCCCCTCAATATTTTGGTTGGGGGGACAAGATAGCAGATAGCAGATGTCCCCTCCAATATTATAGGCGTTATTATTTTTGTTATTATTTTTGTGCATAGGCCTAACTCATAACTTCGTTGGCGATTAAATTAGGCCTACAGAATGAGACTTGACTTGAACGAGACTTGATTGCTGATAATGAGCCGCTGCCAACAGTATCTGCACCCGTCACTTCCAGTGACACCACTGATCCTTGTCCTTCATCCACCAGTAATTCGCAGTGCCCTTCCATAC
>Ga0056128_1013163_pt1 | contig 10032 bp, 3 predicted proteins | sample WorMetLIZISLAND2_FD_71113 | JGI IMG/M metagenome (GOLD analysis project Ga0056128, IMG submission 71113) | Marine gutless worms symbiont microbial communities from Max Planck institute for Marine Microbiology, Germany - Olavius geniculatus... ... | reverse complement strand
AAGTATAAATAATCTGCGAGCGAAGCGAGCAGAAAAAATTTTGAACTGCTGTATGCAGTGTGCATGCAACAGTTCTGTTTTTTTCTGCATCTTTGTTAACTTTTGCACCATGGTACTTTTAAACTTTTGAATTCCCTGACTTCCCCTGACCGTCTGGATTTTCCCTGACTTTCCCTGACTTCTTAAAATTCCCTGACTTTTCCTGACTTCCCCTGACCATAGGAACCATGAAAAATTACAACTTTATCTTATATACAGCCAAAGTTATGACCGTTTTAAGATTGTTTAATTTTCCCCATAGGCTCCATTGTAATTTTTTAGAATTTTTTGAATAAATACATTAAACATTAATTTCCAATTTTTTAATTTCCAAAAGGCACATCCTTGCACGAGACCGCATCGTTTGAGCCATTGCACGCAAAAAACTGCTGAAGGGTCTAACTTGTAGGTGAGTTTCTGAAAAAGGTATATGTACAGCTATAAAAATTTTTGCGTATATTTCACCTATTTGCCGAGAAGCCCCCCTTGCGCAGATTTATATGAAATTTTGCATGAAGGGTCATCTCGCCGACGTAATCAACCGTGCCAAATTTAATCTCAATCAGATCAGGAGTTTTGATTCTGTGAGGGTCGAATTTTTGGCTTTCCCATAAGAAAGAGAAGTCGCCGTTAACACATGGCTTGAACTACCGTTCAGCCTGTGATCTGGTGATCGGAGCAATTTTCATTTACGGTACGATCGCTACATGCGCCACCTTGCTAATGGTGATTGCAGCGACAACCCAACTGCATCAAAAAGGGAAGAAGCAAACTGCCTAGGGGCGAACTGTTAACACAGAGCAAATGACAATGAGTCGGGTTACAACTGCCAACCAATCACAGAATGAAGAGCAAACCCGCGGGCCGCCATATTCTGCGAACGGAACACGCCGCAACTATGTTTACAAATATTTATTCAACATTTGTATGCAAATACAAAAATACTGCATCACGCGCGTGCTATCCGTTTAGTTTTTCTTGAATGATACTCACTCTTTTCGTCAAATACGACAAAATCCAACAAAATACACAATTTCACCAACGAAAATAAATCATATCCGGATTAACGTCGATAAACTTAAACTTGAATTCGGTGCTGTTCAATGCTCATGTGGTTGTTACCAGCAAAAATGTAAGTTGGCTTCACTTTAGCTGGACCACCTTGTATATATTTTTTGTATCATCGGCAGATTTTAAAACTTTACATGCAACTGACACATCTATGTCATTAATATAAATTAAGAACAAAATTGGCCCTAATACCGAACCTTGTGGAACTCAACTTAAAACATCTTTTCAACTGGAACACTGCCTAACTCTTTGCTTCCGACCAGATAGCCAATTTTCTATCCACAGTAACAACTCACCCCTAATATCATGTGCAGCTAACTTATATGGCAATCGCTTATGCGGAACCTTATCAAAAGCTTTTTGAAAGTCTAAATAAATAATATTCACAGGATACTCAGAATCTATGTAATTAGTAACCTCTTCTAAGAAAACAAATAGATTTGTTAAGCAAGACCTATTTTGACAAAACCATGTTGTGTATCCTTATAATTAATTTATAAAGATTCAAATGCTCTATAACTTTATCCCGTATTAAAGATTCCAGAACTTAACATAAAATTATTGTTAGACTTGCAGGTCTGTAGGCTAATTAGCAGAGCTAGGCCTACTTCTTTTACCCTTTTTAAATATGGGCGTGACATTTGCCAACTTCCATTCTTCTGGAACATCACCTGTTTTCAATGATTTATTATACAGTTCAGCCAAAAAGACAGATTTTCCGTGGATATCCATAGATATATCCATGGATATATTCATGGATATCCATGGATATATCCATATCCATATCCACAAACGCCTAACCTGCGTACATGCAGCCCCCAATTTTTGCAAAATACAGCAGTGCAAGAACATTTATCCCCCCGTAAAACATATTCCCCACTTTAAATTGTTAAAAAAAATAAAAATAACTAAAAAACAAACGTTTTGTAAAAAGTTTCGTTAAAAATCTACATAATTTTATTTCCCCTGTTTCTGGGGTACGATATGTCGTGTGTCTGTCGTCTGTCTGTCCGTAACGCATGTAGGGTGGCTAAACGGTACGTCGTAAGGGGTCGGCGATGATATTAGGCCTATTGGATAGGGCGACGGCGACTTTACATAGGCTGTTAAAAGTAACCACGTTTCTATCTGCAGCGGTTGGGCTGCAATTTTGAATGCAACATTGCTGCCTGCAGCCGTCACCCACCGTATCGTATCCCTATGTTGATTCTAGCGTTCACTAAAACAGTGTCATCTTGGGGTGAATAAGACTGTAGTCACTCTGGAAAAATGCTTTCTTTCCGCGACCTGAAGTTGGACGCTGGCCTTCGGATATAGGCCTACGGGAGAGCCTACGGTCGGCACACCCCAGCAACAGCTAGGATTTCTGTTTTCCAAGACGCAGGTTGCATTCATGTACGGCTACAAATAGGGTGGAGTGGACGCTTTTGAAGCGTTCTTGGTTTGTACTTCCCACAGACACTGTTGCTCAACGAACAGTATATACTAAAGCATCGAAAATTAAGATCTGTTGCTGTTATAGTACTGATAAATTAATTTAGACTGATTAAATAATAGCGTGCTGATGTCACTGATTATTCATTTGACTCAGTAACGTAAATAAAGAGGAAAATACAGAGTAAAAACGACTGCAGACAAGAAAATAATATAGAAACACAAAGCATATAAGTATTCAGTTTAATTAGCAGGTGCGCCAGCATAATACATGTATCTATGGATATCCATATCCACGGCAAGCCTGGAACATGCTCTCATGTGTCAACAGGCTCGGCAAATGTACAACTTCAGGTCACAACAAAGAAACGTGGACTGCAGGCCTGAACGCTGCTGGAAGTGCTTACCATTTGACCCCAAAACCTAATTAGTTCTTTCTTCCAAGATGCACTGTCGACAAAATGGAGAAAATCCATCATCGCCTAACGTATGTTTTTAACTTAAGCCTATTTGGTCTTTGACTCATAAACCTAATCATTTCGGGGCAGTTTACTATTCCGAAGGGGCACTAGTCAGGACAGCACATGCAATCGTTATCATTATGGTTAGGTTTAGTGTTAGTGATAGGGTTATAAGCCCCCTAACCGAGATAAATTGCATATTTGCTTTAGTGGACCATGAAGATAGCGGCCCCCGGCTATGGGCCTGGCGGATCGGACCTGACCAAATTCGGACAAGTGCCCCTTTGGACAAATAGTGACTAGCGTCAAGTCATCGTTAAAAATTTTTGACCCAAACGTCGTAAAATTTTGACCGAAATCTAAAATCGAGAACAGCATTTTACGAACTGAGAGGAAAGATTTTCAATAACGATCGACACGCCAGTCACTATTTGCTTTGTTAGGCCTATACCCCAAAACGAAACAATTCTACAATTCAACAAGTGAACAATTACGAAAAAGTTGTGACGACTTCAATGTTGCCCGGGCAACAGTGCGCGGGCAACAGTGCGTATTGTTAACGTCACATGACGTGATTTCGACCAATCGCGTGCAGGTATTTTGCGTTGAGGTATAACAATAGTGAGTAGTGACTGACTAGTCACCATCATTTTATCGCCTCTGAAGTTACGACCTAGCGGCGCTATACAAATTTATTATTAATATTATATTATTATTAGTAGTAGGACACTGTTGTTTTGTCTGCAGAAAAAAAAACTGAAAAAAAACTGTGTAAACATCAAAACACTGATCGAAGGCAATAATAACTCATTGGTCATTCCAATGTGACGTAGGGCCTAGGTCTACTTGTGTTCAGAGTTGGGTTGAAATGAGGTCCGTGGACTAAAAAGTATAAACCACGTCACATATTATAGGCATATACAGCCGTCATTTTGAACTGGTAGGCCTATATTAATGTTTGTCGCCGAAATACACCAAATCACATTCGCTTATTCGAATCATATAAAGGCAAACTCCAATCGATCAACACAAACAAAATAGTGATAACGCACAATTGAAACACAACTAAAACATTTCGAATGCCCGGAAACTTTTAACAGGTAAAAGCTTAAATTGAAACCTACGTTATACCCCGTTTACACGATCAAGCAAACATCGAGCAAACATCGAGCTGGCTCGTCCGGCTAACTAGAGCCAGCTCGTCGAGCCAGCTTCATCGTATAAACGGGGTATTATAGACCAAACGCAGGGGCTTAATAATTATCAGAGTATCATGTAGCCTAATCAGTCCTAACCAACCAGGTCTACCTAAAAGTGCCTAAGAAGCGTGAGTTGGGCTTGAGATAGCGATAGCACCGAGACGCCGTTCTACGTCGTGGGTGATCAGCTGTGAGTCGTCGAGGAATCGTTCCAGGATGTTATGCCTGGCCGGCGGCACGAAGGCGACCAGGTCCTGCAGGGTGCGAGCGTCACTGGCGGCATTGTGTGCGTCCGGGTCCGGCGGCCTGGCGAGCTTCAGCTGAACCAGTGACTGCAGACGGTACGGACCTTGGCCCGGCCATAGATGTCTGAACGCCGACAGCGTGTCCAGCAGACTGACGACGTTCGACGGCATCCGCACGCCGTGACGATCCATCATCCGCATCAATCTAACCAGCATCAATCAGTAGATTGACCAATCAGCAAGTAAGCAAGTAGGCCTTAGTGAAACGTAGATTAGGCTAATCTAGCGCAGCCGTTATCTTGAATTTATTATTTTTGTCCATTTTGGTCAAATGGTCTACTTCCGGTGGCAGCCGTCTACATTACTGCAAAATTTCATTCATCTACGTCAATCGGCAACTACGTTATTGCTGTTTGTGCAAAAATCCAAGATGGCGGCCGCCGCTATCTTGGATTCTAATTTTGTTCAATATTTTGGCATTCCTGTATGTAGGACCTCCAACGTAATACACATGCCAAATTTCGTGCAAATAAGTGCAATAGTAAACGAGTTATGAACGATAAATAAAATTCAAAATGGCGGCCGCCGCCATCTTGAATTTATTATTTTTGTCCATTTTTGTCAAACGGTCTATTTCCGGTGGCAGCCGTCTACATTGCTGCAAAATTTCATTCATCTACGTCAATCGGCGGCTGAGTTATTGCTGTTTGTGCAAAAATCCAAGATGGCGGCCGCCGCCATCTTGAATTACAATTTTGCAATGCTGGACCACCCACGAAGTCCATTTATGCACCTGAAGTTCCCCTTCAAATTTCGTGTTGATCGAGTGTGTACTTTTCGAGATATCGCGATTCGAAAATTTCGCAAATTTGGCTTTTCAGCCCCCCCCCCAAAAAATCATGTATTTGGGGAGTTTTGACCCCCAAACATTATTTTTTATCATCGAGACCCCAAAAGGCCCTACCTTACGCGGAAACACGCGTTTTGAGCCATAAACGGTCGTGATCGGTCTTCTGGTGTGACCTGTAGGCGTGAGCAAGAATACAAACAAGGATAAAACAAAGTAACGGAAAATGCCCTCCCTATGTAGACCCCCTTCCCGTCGTCCCACATCAACCAAATTTTGCATGCGGGGTCGTATCTCGGATATCTTTCTTGGTTTTAAGTTTCATTAAAATCGGTTGAAAATGAGGGAGATGTGGGGGTCGAAATTTTGGCCTTCCCGTTGACTTGGCACATCGCTTATACAACAGCTTGTTGCTTTAGCACAAGCCGTGATACATGAGTGACACTTTACTATCGCAATGGTCATAGAAATAACGATTATTAAATATTCAGCTCATGTTAAGCGATTCCACGATGACAACGATAACGACGATGATGCGATGACGGACCTGGGGAAGTCAAACCGGCGTCCGGTGTGGGCGACCAGAACGACCGGTCCTTTTACTTGTTGAACGAACTGAGCGAACTCCGTCATCGCACGTCGCTGATCAACGCAGTCAACGCGCTGTCCGTCAGCATACATGGCATTGTGTTTCCGGTCCAACGTGATCTTATTGACGGCCGAGGCTTTCGGATTGATCGGTTTGGACGGCCAGACGTAGCGACTGAACCCCGTGCTGCCGTACAACGCTGCGATCTGAACGATGTCACAGTCCGCTTCTGCACAGACCGAACATAACAAATTCTGCGTCATATCTAATTATAGTGATCTACACTGGGTCTCAAAAACATCCCCGACATTTTTGACTGTAACTTTAAAACCAATCATCAGATTTTGATAATTTTGGGTAAGAATATTCCAGACACAACTTGCCATCAAATGACCATTCAGTTTTCCACCTCACCCAGCATTTGTTTCTGCGCTACCCATGCGCTACCTGCGAAAAACAGAACCAGTGAAATATCACTTTTTTATACAATGCGATATGATTGCTTAATTAACATTACGCGTAAAAAAACATTTTGCTCACATTTCTGACGACATTTTGGCTGACATTTCATCCAGTTTTTTCAACTGCCTGCAGCAAATTGCTTGAAGTGTTTGTCCACTATGCGAACAAAGGCAAGGAAACGCTTTCTCCATTCATTAACAGCAGTATCGATAAAGTTCTGCTCCAGACCAATGCAAGTTGTACCAGTCACTTCTTGACTTTTGAAACATTCGTAAACTTTATTTGGTAAACACACTGCTGCATGACAGTCGAACCTTGTAATAGACCGGCTGTTGGGGCCCACAGATTGATAGATAGAATTTATTGACGTTTTTTCAATTCATTTTAACACGTATTACGTTTGGTCTGATTTCCTCAGGTAGTGCAAAAGCAGACGTTGGGTGAGGTGGAAACTAAAACACTTATTTAATAGCCAGTCGTGTCAAAAATATTTCGGCCAAAATGTATTAAAATCTGCTGATCTTTCTTCAAGTTACGATCGATAATGTCGGAGATGACTTTGAGTGTTTTTCTGTTTATTTCAACACATATTTCGCTTGATCTGCTTTCCCTAGGTAGTGCAAAAGCATACATTGGGTGAGGTGGGAAACTGAACGGTCATTTAGTGGCAAGTTGTGACAGGAATATTCTTATCAAAAATTATCAAACTCTGATAATTCGTTTTCAAGTTACAGTCAAAAATGTCTCGGATGTTTTTTTGAGACACAGCGTATATCACTAATTCATTCCACGTAGGGTGTAAGTAAACAGGCCTAACTAAAACAGCGTGTTGACCGTAAATCATGATATTTGTAATTAGAATCTATTCACTAATAAAAATAGACTTAATAGTGAAATAAAATAAAGTATAATAAAGTGAATGTCCTAAACAAACTAACAACAAGCCGAAACAATAGGCAGAAACCACTGACAGTGGCGGATCCAAAAATTCGAAAAGGGAAGCGCGGATAGGATATTAAAACGGTTTGGAGCGAAGTCAGTTTTCATGAATCACAGTGCAGCACGGTAGTGCTGACACTGTTGTAAGGCCGATGAACGTTAAGTATAGGAAATGGCGTTTGGAGGGTCTTGTAACTCCGAAACCCCTTAACCGATTTTCATAAAACTTGGCGTCAGTGATCACATTGCCCACCCGACCCCACACGCAAAATTTGGTCACAATCGGTTCAAAGGGGGCGTGGCTGCCCATGCGCGAAATTCGCCAACCGTCTATTGTTTTCCTTGCGCACGGCTACAGGTCCGCACGTTGAATCGACAAACGCCGCTAATGGCTCAGACGAAGCGTCCTGAGGCCGGACACATTCCTTATATGGTTTTAATGAAAATTTTTAAAATTTACCCCATTTTATGCTTCAGTGTTTAAAAATTTGCATTACGGCCTATGGGGACTTCAAAGCGGTATAACTCGGTCCCCGTAAAAGATAATTGCGCTCTGTTTGCACCTACCCCCCCTATTTTCGGGCCCGGGCTTTCCGACGGTGTCATTTAAATTTCTCCCCTGCCAACTGCCGTTGCCAGGGCAACGAATTTTGAGACATGGTCACCATGGAGTACCAACGATAGGAAGTCGACCTCCGGGAGTCGAATGGTCACGTGACCGATGACGTCACGTGACCCCAAAAGGTCAAACTCGTGACCCCATTATCTTTGAGGCTCTATATCTCCGTAACTGTGATAGATAGACGCATGGTCACCATGGACCACCGATAGGAAGTCGACCCCCCGAAAGTCGAATGGTCACGTGACCGATGATAGCTGTCTTTTTTCATAATCATAACGATAGTGACTATGTCACACACAGTGTAGAATAGTTTTCTTTTCGTCTCGTGATGACGTCAGTTGCATAGTTGATGCTGTCGGCGAGGTGATGCTGTCGACATCGCTATTTGCGGTGTGAAAAGAAAGGAACTAAAAACAGTTAAAAGAATACAGGAGAACATAATGCGCGCGAGGAGTAGCCTACATTAGATTGGTCACAATCTAAAATATTTCTTGCTGTATTTTTATTTCAAGTATTTAGAATGGCTAGTCTTGTAAGGGCCAGTCTGGAATTCAACACGCGATAATATCACCCCAAAACCATTTTTGCTGTTTTGACTCATATCGCCCTTTGTAAACTGTTGAAATTTTTTTGCTCTGATCCTCTATATAGGCCAAGTGAGTGACGCATGTCTATGAAGTTTTGCTCGTACTGTAACACAAATGGCGTGTAGAAAAGTGAAACAAACCGAGACCGGTTGTTTCGAGGTCAACAAACACAAGAGTCTTCTCTCCAATCTTTACCTGCAACGCAACAACTGCATGCAATATTGGCTAAATTAACCGTATATTATTATTATCATCATCATCATCAAGCGCGTGCCCCGAGCTGGAGCGTAGCGGTTTCCACGAGGTGCTTCCAGTGTTCTCGATCCTGGGCGTATTTCCAAGCCGAGTTGAGGCCAAGATTATGAGGCTGGAGATCTGCTCCCAGGGTACGTAGCCACGTGTGGCGAGGGCGTCCGGGAGGGCGCTACCAATCTGTGGGCAGGCCTCGGATTGACGTTTTGAGTGCTCTGGAGATGTCAAGTGACGCATCCATCCTTGCCAGTGCAGTTGTATATTATGCACTGTGCAAATCATTAGCCTATTAGGCCCCATCGGTGTTGGCTCATGCTACAGACTCCACGACGTAGAGTGACAGTCTCCTATATGTAACTGCACAGGAGACGTCAATAGTAAGCCTACGCTCGTACGTATTATACATGTAAAAAGATGACGGACTCCGCTGTTGAGAATTTCGGTCTGCATAATATTCAAGGCAAAGTGTTATCTGCCGTGAATTTTCACGGAAGCTAGCATGAAATGGTTATCTGCCGTGAAAACCTGTGGAAAATAACTAATTTCTAAGTATCATTATCTGCAGCAAATTTGCATTCAAACAAGGCATAGTAAAGTAATTGCCGGTGTTATTTAGTACAGTATTATTAGATTATCCAAGCAATAATAGCAAGTTAGCAACTGCTGTAGCCTATAGGCTCAATAGGCTCATGTAACTGATCACATCACTGATTCACTGGTAAGCGGCCACAGCTTTTCAGCTGATGTCTCAAAGATCTGTCCTAAACTACATGCAAATACATCAAAAACATGGCACTGTCTATATTTTCGCCCCAAACTGACCGATTTGCATTTTTTTCACTGCCAGACCCGCGCGTATGGCAGACAATATGCAACAAAATAGCATTAAAATTCTCACTTTGCCTCAACTAGACATAACTACCATAGGCTGCATAAAACTGGCAGCAACTGTGGTGACAGAATCAAGTTAAGTTTCATCAATATGCTCATTTTTCACCATAGCCAATTTTAAATCATTATTGCGTGATTAATCGTTTATTTTTTCAGCTGTAATATATACGTTTCCGTACATAGATTTTCACGACTAGGGCTGCCGCGGGTACCCGGGTACCCGACGGGTACCCGGGTACCCGCGGTAATAAACTACCCGGGTAATTTTTTACTACCCGAGTACCCGCATAGACTATTTAATTTAATTTATTTTTAATTAATATTAAATATTCCATTTATTTTACTAGCATTAGTTTTACATTTTTGAGAAATTTTGTTGTTTTGTTTGATGTTA
>Ga0056128_1013161_pt1 | contig 10033 bp, 3 predicted proteins | sample WorMetLIZISLAND2_FD_71113 | JGI IMG/M metagenome (GOLD analysis project Ga0056128, IMG submission 71113) | Marine gutless worms symbiont microbial communities from Max Planck institute for Marine Microbiology, Germany - Olavius geniculatus... ... | reverse complement strand
CCACAGGTTACAAGTAACGGCTATAAAGCCGTAGACGGCTGTGAAGCCGTAAATAACGGCTGTGAGGCCGTAAGTAAACGGCTATAAAGCCGTAGTCGGCTATAAAGCCGAAACCAGCACCAAAGCACTGGTAACGTGTAGTAAATGTTCTCACGTATTTGGTCAGCTCTTAGTACGCTCCTATCCTCCAGACTGTAGAAATTTTTCGGGTCATCGGAGCAAAGCCCCACCACCACGTCAAGGTGGCTGACCTCGGTGGGGTAGCAACTGCTCATTTAATGATCAATTTGAGCATGCAGTGTTGTCTTAAACACAAAAAGCTCTGCCAAAGTGACATACTACTACTGCTTCTACTGAAACTCTAGCAGCTTAATTTGTACTTACCAACTGGTTTCAGTGTCAAAATGTGCAACTGATATGAACTTTGCACCAAAGAAACAGATCAGCGCTGTGTTTGCAATATCAGTTGTATTCACTGAAATACACCAAATATCAGCTAAATATGTTCACATTATTTTAGTTTTGGCATTGAAACATCAATAAAATTATACACAATACATGACGTACTTAGTGCTTCAATTACATGATAAAATAAGACATATTAAACAAACACTTTCCAAAAAAAATTAACTGACTTTGCACATTTGAATACACAGTCTAGTAACTAATTATATTAACTATCAAACCAGTTCTGATGCCATGAATATTTGCTGATGTAAAAATCTTGTATGCTCCCATCTTTTTCCTTGTTTCAATATGATAAACATGACAATAGGAACCTTGGCCTACAATATACAATAAGACATACTAAATACACGGTGTTTCATAAAAAATGGCACCCTTTTTATTTTCTTTCATAATTCACTTAAATGATGATCAATTTACACGAAATTTTTATCAGATGTAGCTGAAGAAATGCTAGTTCAAAATATATGGACAAAATATGGCTGTTAGTTAAATATTCTTTGCTAGTTGTGATGTAATGCTGACATCATAGTGTGGTGTGAGTACAAACTGGTTTGCTGAATAGCTGCCCTGCATCAATGGTAAACTTTATCTGGGTCGCTGATGACATTAAACTGTTGAAGTTTTACCATTGCAGCCACAAAAACGCCTAAAACGATCACTTGCACACACTTGTAAGGATAGCTTAACTTTTAGACCTTCCAGCATGACAGTGCACCAGCACACATTGCTTGCAAGTTGGTTGAGTTTTTGAATCGCAAAACGCCTGATTTCATGCTCTCGTGTTGCTTATTGCTGATACGATGAAAATTTTTCATCAATGAACCAGATAAAATTCACCATCGAAGCAGAGTAACAAGTGACAGCACCAGTTAAGACAAGCAACCTTGTATTCACGATGCATTATGATGTCAGCGTTACATAACGACTAGCAAAGAATATTTAATTAACAGCCACATTTTGTTGAAATATTTTGAATAAGTATTTCTTCAGCAACAACTAGTAAAAATTTCATGTAAATTGGTCACCACTTGACTGACCTATCAAAGAAAGAAAAAGGGTGCCATTTTTTATGAAACACCGTGTATAAAATAGAATACAGCAATCAATGCATTAAATTTACACAAAATAATATCACATTCTTGAAATTTTTATTAACATTTTCCTATTTCTTTATTTCATTAATTTATTCAGCTACTAAATAGTATGTCAATTTGTCAAATGCACACTGAACAAAAAAACAGTAACACAAACAATCAAAAAATGTGTGGCCATTCTAGACACTGCCTCAACCATAATATGAAAAAATGGTAAAACATATTCACAGTCACGAAGGTAAGAAAAGTTTCACACTTTTGATAGTTTCACATTATTACTGAGAACAAAAATGTATTTTAATGCATATTTAAACTCTTCATGTTCAAATCTGCTGTTGCTTTCAAACACATTTAACACATAATTGTCTTGATTTTATTTTTTCGTAAAATATACAGAATACCTAGCAGACTGTGGGAAACCAACAGCTTGTCCATTCCTAAACCTGGCACATGTCATACATTCATTCATTTTGTGAACACAACAGATGGCAGCACAATTATATATAATACATTATAAAAACTGCCACAGCTCACCAAAAGAAAGCTGTTACTAAACCTACCATAGAGAAGCCAGTCCTTGAAAAAAGTCACTGCAGTGACTGGAGTAATGGGAGGATGACATTGAAGATCCAACTGCAATGAAGACATGATGTCTACAAAATATCACCAAAATCACAATATGCCTAATTTTGCCTATTAACTGTAGCATAGCGGACAGGTTCACTAGCATATCATTATTGTATCATGGCAGATACATGCATATTTGATCTATTAATTTATTGATGACTTTCATCAATTTATTTTATTATCCACATGCGCCGAATTACCGTATCGGTAGAAGCAGTAGTAGTTCAAAGTCAATCAATTTTTATTATTAAGGCAAACTGGCTAGACCTAAGCCTAGCCCTAACCAGATGATGAAAAATATAGTGCAATGCAGGTTTACCTTCAGCTGGTAAGACTATTGTGTCTTTCATGTGAAAAACAAACTATTTGCTGGACACAAGTCTTCATGTATCATTCTAGAAAAGCTAAAGATTGTGATGAGATAAAAGGCGATCTCTTGCCAGTAACTGTCTGCTCATTTGCAGTGAGACTGCTGATCTACCACTAGCACCAACCAAAGTGCAAACCCCCACATTTGCTTCCTGCTTCTGCTTCTGTGAGGATACGCTGCAGGACCAATACTGATGTTGACGCAGCGGGAAGGCGGACCTACGGGCAGAACGGGATCTTGGCTAGGTGACTCCGGAATGCTTCACATGAGGGAGCAGCAACAATATCATCCGCCAGATGATTCCAGTCCACATGTTGTGCATGATGATATTTTCCCAATCAAATAACCATACTTTCTGGGCCAAATGTTGTCGCGTCGAAATCGCACTAAATGCCGAAACTACCGAAACTACCGAAAACTGTGAATGTCTGCGACAGTTTTCGGCAGTTTTCGCTAGTTAGTGTTACCGCACTTTGTTTTTATGACGCCAGCAGCTTTACATGTTAAATCAAAACTTCACGGAGTTTTAACCGCAGAGATTTATAATTAAGCAAAAGCGGCAATAGCGAAGACACAATTATAAACTCTAAAAACGAATTACGTTGACTGTTTCTGTGATGAAACATGGATGAAACACGAAACTCACCAAATTCGTACAGGAAGTAAACATTTGGCTTTCAGTACACTGTTGACTAAAATGAACTCAATTGTGAAACTAAACGCTAAATAAATAAGTAAGCAAGTTAATGACGCTTTATAATTAGAGCGCAGGCTGCGCAGCGCGGCGTGGGTGGGTGTCGTAGAGACTGGAGCGGGAATAGAGCGGTGAGTGCAGATGACAGATTATGCTTCAGCGCTAAGCTGACAAAAACCCAACTGTCTTTAGAGTGGGCCGACCGTACCGCCTGTATCCGAAGGCCGTCCGACTTAGGCATACGTTAGCGGAAATTAAAGCAATTTCCCATTTCCAGCGTGACTGCAGTTCCGTACACGCTATGGTGAGGCTGCTATATCGAACGTTGGATGATGGCTACAGACAAAAACTTTGCATTCAAAATTTTGGGCAAACCGCTACAAATACAAATAGAGAATATTGACGGCCTATATAAGCTCCTGTTTGTCGTCGCTCTATTCAACGGTATACCATATCACGAGCCTCTTACGACGTACGGTTTAGCCACAATACATGCGTTACAGACAGACGACAGACAAACGACATCGTACTCAAGGCTCGATTTATAACGGTCGGCCAAAAAAAATCAGCCCGCGCACATGCGCTTGCAATGCATTTTCTGCATGGACCGTGACGTCTGAGTCACGTCTGCCAGTGGCGTAGCCAGAAATGTCAATTGGGGTGGGGCTTCGTCTCCATTCCCATCTCCTTTCTTTTTTCTGCTTTGTTTCCTCTACTCCCTTTCCTCTCTCTTTACCTGTTTCCTTTCTTTTCTTTTCCTTTCTTCTTCTTGTTCCCTTTTCCCCTTAGACGTAGGACCCCTAAAATCCAGCCGGGTGTCTGAGGGAGCGCTGTGAGTTTCCCCAGCGAGGTCTGGAGCGGAGCCCTAGCCGAAATCGAATTTAGTGCGTCATGCATACTTTAGAATATTCCTGATAATAAACTGACCAAATTAGCAAATTTATTGCAGTTTAAACGTATGCAAATGCCTTGTCTGAAGCATTGAAGTTAAGGGCTGGGCCCCTGGGCCCCTTTGTCTACGCCACTGTGAGTGATAATGAAGTCGATAGGCGGAGGCCGGGCGTTGTCGTGAAGCTGACGGCAGAAACGTTAACCGCTTCCAGACAGTCCGAGACAGACCGCGGCACGTGCCTCCGTATTTCAGCATCCGTCCATGGACTCAGCCCCGTGTACAGACGGCCTAGATCTACTAGCATCCATCCATGGTCTGCTGTCTGTCTGTTCGTCCGTCTCTCTGATCGTTAGTCGACGCCGCTGTCGTGACGTGGGCTCGCAGCTCAGCTTGGGTCCTGATGGAGCCGCTCGACATCTTCACTCAATACGAGCTGCAACGTCTCTAGAAACGTTCACTCCGCGGCTTGCCACACCGACAGCCGTATCACTCGTTCATCCCATGCCGTGGCCACCTGTCATAGATAGCGTCCACTTCTAGGCATTGGCGCCGGAACCATTACGTGCGGGTGGGTGCACCGTGCATGTGTTCGCCTCCACTTTGGAAAATGATCGAGCACTGGGGCGGACTGCAGAGAAGGGTTCTATGTAAACGGAAAGGAAGATGAATCGGTGGTCACGTTTCGCAGATTGCATTCAAACCAAATTAATCACTGGCGAAACCAACAGAAATATAGCGTACGTCGTCTCAAACAAACGCAAACATTGGGTCTATGAGTTTTCCGCACTGCAGTGTTTAAATTGTAAAAAAATAGCTGGGGATTGAACTTTTTGACGGCCAGAGCACGACCAAAATGTGATGTAAATCGTATGTACGTAGTATATAGCTGACCTCCCCCAGTATATAATTTAACAGTGTGCTAAGGGGATTGAGAAAACAGTTAAGAGAGGTTTACCCCTCCAACTTCCCCCCCCGCCAATTCAAACACTGTTGCGCTGTTGTTTATCGGCGTCGTGGTATCGGCAGTAGTGCATTCATGACCGATTCTGATGCGACAGCGCCACACTGTCACGAGACCTAGTAATCACTTTACTATTGTTTATTTCAGGCAAAAATTCCCTAGAAATCAAACGCTTGTGCGTGGAGGCGTGACCCCCTGCAAGCTTCTGACCGCGGCGGCGTGGCCACGGACTGGCAGCACGGCATTGGCATGGATGCGGCATGAACGCCTATCAATGCCACCTGCACAAGTCTGCTCCTCAGGCAGAGTTTTCAGTCAGCGAAGGTAATGCTGTAGCGTGACGATGATGATAGGCTGGTCGTGCCCGTGTGATTAGGAACGTCTGTAGAGACCTCAGCTATAGACATGCGTGCGTCGATCGTTCATTGAAACCATTCCACCTACGAGCCACAAGACTCGATAGATGATAGATCATAGCGTGTTTAATGACTCATGCAATTCCTGTCTGCGGTAACCTACTGCAATAAACCGCATAGCGAAATTCGTCGGGAGATATATCAAATCGAATCAAGTTTATTTAAAACGTGGCAGCACGTCTATAGGCCTATAAAGCATCTGTCTAATTCTGGCACGTTTTCTCGGAGCACATGCAACGAGCTATAACTATTATAGCTCGGTGAGCACAGGTTTCCTGCGCGTTACGTGGTGAACGTCACGTAGTTTAGTCATATGGGGCCTACTATCTTTGGTTTAGTTTCTCATCATCGGCCGTACGTCAACAGTTACTGTCAGTGAATCACTCATTTATGGCTCGGATCCACACGCCCGGCTCCGACCCCGGCCCCGCCCGGTTTGACCTTACTTCGGCCTAGTTAATTACGATACAAGGATTCTCTGCCCTTCAATGCGTTATGCATAGGCCTATCCTCGACAATTGCTGACTCCCTCTTGAAGACTTGCAGTGCACTTTTGGTCACGAACTCTGTAGCTGATCATGGTGTAACAGTAAATACTAAATACACAAACCTATGCTTCAGTTCTGGAGCTTTGACCTTAAGTTCCTCATTTCTTGTTAAGTCACAAGACGATCACGCGCTGTTAGAAATTTACTCCTGCTAAAAAATTCGGTCCGGGGTTTCTGGTGTTGTTCTCGATCTCAGTGGTCTTGTACATAAGATTGAGCTATCTTATATAGGGTGTTTACACGATCGAGCAAACATCGAGCAGCTAGCTCGACGTTCTATGGTAATTAGCATGGTAATTAGGAGAACGGACGGGTTGTAATTGGAAGGTCTATATAACACGTGATCAGCTGTGGGCTGAGCCTAAGCCTAGGCCTACATTTGAGCCAAGGGCGGGGTTCCAATAGGCCTGCTTGAACCAGCTCGATGTTTGCTCGATGTTTGATCGACGTTTGCTCGATCGTGTAAGCACCCAATATTACATCCGCAAACAGTCAGCCACATTTCGTAAGGCGGGAGGCTGGGGGACGCCGTTCTCATACTTCTCTCCAAAGAAAGAACGCTATCTCACTACTATTTTACTAAAATTCACGCAGAAGAAAGACGTGAAGTTTCATTCGCTTAGTGATTTCTTCTGGAACAAATTTAGAACCTGCGTATTATAATAATTCTGCTGTATTTTGTGCATATCAGAGTTTTTAAAACAACACGCAAAACACGCAAAATTACGAAAATATGAACGAGATCTGCCTCCCCCGCTTCTTCTCGTACGAGTACAGCTGCATAACAGTTGCTGCATATGTGAAGTTCTTAGCGGAATTGCGGCATGACTGCGGAACGACGTTTTAGCAATCCAGGCGCACCTCTGGTCATCAATGAACTCTAGTGCTAGCAGCAGCAGCAGCAGGTAAATGACTCGAGACAGTTTCTAGTACACTGCTCCGTCCGTGACTCCGTGGGAACGAACAGTCACACTAGTCGCGTCTTTGTCTCTCGAGTATCTGAACACGGGACGGGAAGTCGTCCATGCTTTGGCTAGCGATTTAAAATCTAAAGCGCTGCAGATAGGTTACGTTGTTTCGAATTAACAGAGCAAATGATATCGACCGTATCGTAGCGCAAGTGTCCGAATACAGCCCATCAACTCGACATCGGCGTAGGCGTATTCGGTTCTCGCATATTAAGATTTAAGATCAACAACAGTCTGAAATTTGCCCACAGTTTGTTGATAGACTACATTTTAGGAATTGCGGCTTACCCGGCCCTGCATTTTTTTCGTTCCGCATCATCGCGTATAACCGTGTCCAACCGATCTACCTCTGTTCATTCAACCTTTCGATCGACCAATATAAACCCGTTGCTCGCTTATGACGTAACCGGAAGTCTCGTCGTGGACTCGACCGGAAGTCAACTGAATTCTGGGATTCAAAATGGCGGCTGGTTCCGGTTTGTTGGCCGCCATGGTTATCGTACTGGCAGCAAGTCCGCAGTTGTCGCGGTCCTTTTTCCTCCCCGAATGGTCGTCGGACGAAGGTGTGGATTACGACGATGACGCGGCGGCACTGGTTGAAGTGCCGCAGGGTGCAGCGTCACTGGCGTTCGTGTTTGACATCACCGGGTCAATGCACGATGATCTGGTTCAGGTGATCGACGGAGCCGCGCGCATTTTAGCCACAACACTGGCGCGTCAAGATAAACCGCTCTACAACTATGTGCTCGTGCCTTTTCACGACCCCGGTCAGTAACATTCATTCATGGAACACGTCGCATGACCAGTGGCGGTTTTAGCCCGCAACATTTGGGACGGGGGGCACGGCCCCATGGCGAGCGCGGTAGTGCGAGCCTATAACGGGGGTCTGGGGCAGAGCCCTTGGTTAGGGGTCAGGGGGGTTTGCCGCCCTGAAGTGAAGCACTTTTGGTATTTGGACGTTCAATGGAAGCTGCAAATTTGCCCAATTTTCGACAATTTGAAACCGCAAAGAAATAGAATAGTTGTGTTATATTTGCAAAAAATCATGAATGGCCTCGAAACTGGAGGGAGGGCCTGGAGCAAAAGTGGGGAGCCTGTGCCCCCCCGGCCCGGGCCTAAAACCGCCACTGCGCATGGCTGCACAGTCACATATCGCAGTACAATAAAAAGCTGAAAAATATAAAAAAACACTGCAGATGCACAAATGCACGGAGACAATCAATGGATCCTTTTGTTTATCCAGTCTAATATAAAACAACCAGTTAAGAAAGTAAGTAAGTAACAATTTATATAGCGCCAAAATCTCAGAAGAGAATAAGGATCACGCTCGTCTCATATTGTTACGTAACTGTTTGCTGCCGTATCTACTTTATAGCGCTGTTTTTCTTTAATATATTCATCACCAGCTAGCATTACGTGTGGCATGACGTCATTTGGAAGCACGATTGTTAACACAACACGAATAAACACATCGCGCATTCCGTTCTCTACAACAGTAAGGCCTCTTATGTAGGCTACGTGAAAGTATATAAGACGGCACAAGAGAGAGGGGGGAAGAGAGAGAGAGAGAGAGAGAGTTACATTTATTTTATGCACGGTTGCACGTAAGTAACGCGCTCAGAGTTCGGTGCGAGTGCTTCAATCTCTACTGATACAAAAACACTGCACGGAATTTTCGTCATATTGCTTGTAATAGAAACGAGATATTGATTACCGTTAGTCAAATTGCATATCGATCGCATATGCGGCAAACGAATCGGAATCAGCCAATCTATCGTCAATCGATCAGTTAACTCGCATAGTGGCCACTGGTTTAGAGATACAAAGTCGACTACAGTTGCAATTTTAAGCTAATTAAATTAAACGAGAAATAATAAGTAACTAAAGGTCTGGCTTTCATCAGTCCGCAGTCAAGTAATTTTTGTATAATAATGCTGCAGATAAAACAAAATTGCAAAGTCTTTTAGGTCCGACTTCCGAGAGCTGTCCAGTAGGGACCTAGAATATTGCGCGGGAAGGCGGCGTATTGGCGCGCGTGCGCCCGGGTCGGGTCAGGCGGAATTTCTGGATACAATTAGGCTATGGTTTTCTGCTCGGCCGCGGAAGAAGGTCGCCGAGTGGTATCAAGGTATACGGCCGAGATGCGGTGGCAGGTTTGATGGGCGCTGCGCCGGCAATTGCAAAACGGAACCAGAAGATCGCCGCATGCGCGATGTGGTTGCGAAATAGCCGCGAGCCGATCTGGTAGCCAGGACGCAGTCCATAATCACCATAGTAATTCTGATACGTTGATTGCGTGTCAAATAATATATCCGTATTTACTGTAAAACTTAATTTAGGGAACGCGTCGGGGAAGGGAGGGCGGGGAAAAATTTCTGATCCACACTGCACTGTATACAGAGCCGGATCATTCACGAGGCTGGTGAGGATAAAGCCCCAGGGCCCGGGCCCTTATAGGGTCCCGGACCGCGGACCCCGAAAATTCTAGAGAGAAATTTTGCGGTCTTCTAAAGTAAAACGTTTATGAGGGCCCGCAGTCACTTTCAAGCATCACTTTCAAGCATTACTGTTGTTGAATTACCGGTAACAAACGTCGCTGGTAGCTTATCGGTCATCTACGCGTATTTTACGCTTAAGTAAGTAAGTAAGTAGTCTGCATTTGTAACGCGCCATATGTCAAAACAGAAGTTCGAATCGTAGACGCGTAAATTACCAATAAGTTACCGGTGTCTTATCCTTAGCAAAAATATATTTTTATTTTACCAGTAACTTGCCGGTAACTTACGAATAACTTACCGATAGGGTTCTAGTATTACACGTGGCCATTGCTATAAAATTAGTTTTCATCACTGTCGTGTCAATGCTCGTTTAATTTTTTTTTCAGTAATCGAGTTATAGCAGTTTGGAACTCTCTGCCTGAAACTGTTGTGACAGCCCCAACAATAGACATTTTTAAATCTTTGCTTATGAAGCTTGAACTGCCTATAGTTTGATT
>Ga0056128_1013160_pt1 | contig 10033 bp, 10 predicted proteins | sample WorMetLIZISLAND2_FD_71113 | JGI IMG/M metagenome (GOLD analysis project Ga0056128, IMG submission 71113) | Marine gutless worms symbiont microbial communities from Max Planck institute for Marine Microbiology, Germany - Olavius geniculatus... ... | reverse complement strand
GGCCTAGTGGACGAGATGTTATAAAGGTCCGCCGGTGTTTCCACCGGTGCCTGTCTTCTCCTTAACTCCATCATGCGGTGTAGTAATAACTCGAACTCATACAAGATAAAGTAAGGCGTCGGTGCGCCGTAAATCAAACAGACCGTACTTCAAACAGAACGTACCAGTTAACCGCCGGTGCTCGTTTGCTGACCTGCCGACCCTCCCGGTACAATTTATAGGGCGCCAACCGGGTACGTCAGGGGTCCCTTCCGTCACCGTCTGTTGTAGTCCTGAAACCGGTGCCGCCGATGTCCAGGATATGCCGCCAGTAACCGCCGGTGCTTGGTAGATGTCGCCGGTGTCCGACGGCGCTCTGAAAATGCCGTCAATGGCCGCCGGTGCTCAGTAGACGCCGCCGGTGCTCGCCGGTGTCCGTCGGCGAGTAGTAGGTGCCGCTGGCACTCGGTAGACGTTGCCGGTGCTCAACACGATCGTCCGGTGCAGCTTTCACACCGGCAACGTTCCGGTGTTTCCGTTCCCGCTACACCGAAAAGCGTCTGTTTGAGTCCGGTGTCAAAAAGACTCACCAGTGCGGTCGATCGCCGTCCACAAGGGAAACGTCGCAGCCCTTGTCACCGGTGCACTCTCTTTCTATCAACGTCGACGAGACTGATACGCTCTGTCTGCAATACAGGCTCGATCTGCCGGTGTTAGCCTATGTCGGGGCTTATATACTACCGGCTCAGTGCCGTTTGGCGGCCAGGTCAGAAACGAGTCGACACAATATGACACATCATCAAACAGTAAGTAAGTAAACAGTCCTATAGTCCTAATGCAAAATAACGGTATACTGATGCAATCGAGTCAAAGGGTAAGTTTCTTACTTGCTATACTACCCCCAAAACTTTAAGGAGGGAATTAGTACACAGTGATGCTATATGTTTTGGCACGAGGTAGCTAGAAGGAACAAAGTGAGAAAATCGTCATTTTATCCCCATTGCAACTTTTAAGCCAAAATTAGTGGGTGGGCAGTTGCATCGTTGCCGGAGGTATATAGCGCATAACGTTAAAATTGACGTCTAATGCGGTACGTGCAGGCTACACGCTGTCGCTGTGGCTCAAGGTAGAGACGGAGTGTTCTTGGCCAATAGCGATCGTCTCGACCGAGTCCAGAGACGCGCTGGTCTACCAGTCGGACACCCTGCAGTTCCTGTTCCGGCAGAAATCACGGCGCGTTGTGGCCGAAGGCGTGGTCGTGGGTAGGTGGCATCACGTGACAGTCACGTGGGCACCGGCATCAGGACCATACCTGTATATTGACGCTACTCTGGCCGGAAGGTGCGTTCAAAATTATTTCCTCTACCCTTAGAAAAGAAAGGTTTATATTTTTACCTGTGTTAGTTGGTGGTAGGTTCGTCTGCTATTATGTCTGTCTGTCCACAAGATCGTCCAGAAAGTTATAAATGGATTTGTGATAAAATTTTTGACGGGTTGGACATGTCCTAAGCATGTTGGACTGACCGACAAAGTATGTTGGATTGCGTAGTTCATAGTCTGTTTTTGAGAACTTTCTACGATTTTTCGTTGAGGTGACACGCGGCCGAAGAAACAATCACTTATGAGGTGTTTACACGATCCAGCAAACGTCCAGCAAACTTTCAGCAAATGTATTAACAATACACTTGCTAATGCTGGACGTTTGCGGGACGTTTGCTGGATCGTGTAAACATCCTATTACTGTGCGTGTAACTAACCACGTTCCATGTTAAACATGCCGTTAAGACTGTATGCATTTTTCGCAGGATTTGCGAACATGCTTTGCAACATTTTTCAGCGGAATCACTTTTTGCCTCGCAAGCGATTACGCTTTAATACCCCGTTTACACGATCGAGCAAACATCGAGCAAACGTCGAGCAAAAGTATTCAAAATACACATGCTAATTGCTCGACGTCTGCTCGACGTTTGCTCGATGTTTGCTAACATTCATTCAGCTAGCTCGACGAGCTATGATAATTAGCATGCTAATTAGAAGGGCGGGCGGGTTGTAATTGGAAGGCCTATATAACACGTGATCAGCTGTGGGCTAAGCCTAGGCCTACACTTGAGTCAGGAGGCGGGGTTCCATCAGGCATGCTTGATGTTTGCTCTGATTTGCTCGATCTTGTAAACGGGGTATTAGATGCACATCTCTGCATAGCGTGGTCTGTCGTTCTTCTGTCCGACTGTCTCACCTTCTTGCCTGCAGTTTGCTGAAACGGTCCGATGGATATCGATGCCATTTGACAGGTACAGTACTGTTGTGGAGTCCAATAACACCCTGATTCTTCCCCCCGAAAGTGCATCGCCAAAACATGCAATTGCAAATTGCTGCCTTTACCTGGCGAATAGAAACGAGGAACGATTCAGGCTTTTGTTAGATTACTCTGGATTTTATTGCAAACTGTTTTTGTTTACTTGGCTGCATGTAACGACGACTCCACGCACGACTATAGCTCACTGGCGTAGCCGTGGAGGAGCACTGTAGGTACGTGCCTTCCGTCCACTTTTTTAAGAAACCACAAATGTACGTATATTGCCACTCAGTTATTCAAAATAGTATCACAAATGCAGCAAAACACTTCAGTGTCACACAAAAATCGGAAACTTTTTTGGGGAGAGGACCTAGACCCCTTCGCTGGTAAGGAAAAATAATCCCTCTCTATCCCCACTTCTCAAGTGGCCCCTCTCCACATCAAGATCCTGGCTATGGCACTGCTATCATCGTTTATTACGCCAGCTTAAGGCAGCAAATCACAATATAAAACACACACAAACAAACATGCAATCATAAAAAACACAAAATAAAACACAATACCCCTACACTACAATAAGCAATATAAAATCACTCATAACTAAAAGGCGCTCGTCGGAGTGCATATCTCCGCCAATGTAGAAGTTTTCACAGGAGGGCGCCACCGTTCCTGCCGGTTGTGTATTCGTATACACAGACAGACAGACGGACAGATCTACCAATCTTATAATCTCCTCCAATTCACTTCGTTCCATTGGCGGAGATAATAATCTTTAATTTTGCCAACTACCACTTGTACTGTAACACGACGTGTACACGCTGCAGGTCTGAGACATTGCCAGATGATCAGCAGCAGCAACCCGGGCATCCACAAACTTCCGCATCATCCCGCCTGATGACGTCTGACAGTACCGGACGCTGGTCCATCGGACGTCGCTGGGATGACCAGACCATGACTACAGACCTTGATGATGATGACGACGACGATGATATCGGCGGCGTTTGTTCGGTGCTGGTAGATGAATTCAACTTCTGGTCAAAGTTCACTGAAGAGACACGTATCGGCGAGCTGGGTAAGGCACGTATGTTAGACCCTCAGCCCTTATCTGTAAAAATTATGGGATCCTTATCTCTAAAAGTTTTAACCCTATTTTAGGCCTAACACACGTATCTATAGGCTTAAATTATATCGATCAATCAATTAGTCTTGTATTTGTTTTAAAAAACACACAAGGTTACGCTTTTTACCCGTTTGCCTTTTGTCCAATCAGCGCTCCTAACTCGAGAACAAAACATGCACAGAAAAAAACAAAAGTCAGTATCATTATGAACTTTCTCAGTGTGAGAATTATCTAACCGGTGTGCCAGTTTTTACTTCAACGGATAAAAGGTCACGTGACCAGATGTCAGAAACCTTCCGTAATAACGCGTATTCAGTGGTTGTGTTTATCTATACAGGTGGCAGATCAGGCACTAGCCAGCTCAGGCGCGTCTGGCGGCTCAGGCGCCGACTGCAAACTAGACTTAACAAACTTAACATTTATTCATTGACTGTGTATAACGATGTGTTAGGGTATGAAGGGATCTTTAACAATCACTTTGGTTGCGAACTTTCGTGTACTGCGAGGTACATCGGTGAAAGAATTGTGAAAATAGTTCAGTGTCTGATGCAATTGCAAAAAAAACTTATTAGCATACTTTTTAAATTACAGGGCCGCTATGTGTGTACGTAGAGAAACATGTCATAGTTGCTTGTATGACACAGGTGCGATGTACTGCACGCTTTTTCCCATGCAGACGAACTCAAATTGTACTCGCGGATGGTGCGGCGGCATTACTTACACTGTACACGGTTCGCCTTTGCAGGTAAATCAGCTACCGTATTCTGTTCATTATTACTTGATTGCTGATTGACTGATTTATTGATTACTCTAGTCAACAATTTACTTTGTCTTTAGTGCGTAATACACTTACATTTATTGATTGATTGATTGGTTAATTTATTGATTGATACACGTCGTACATGTAGCAAAGGCGTAGCCGAAAATGTCAGTTGAAGGCTTGTCTCTCTTTCCTGTCCTTCCCTTTTCCTATTTTCCCTTTCGTCTCGTTTTCTTCTTTCTTTGTCCAACTTTTGCTTTCCGTTTTCTTTTTTTTCCATTTCCTTTTATTAGAAGTAAGACTTCTAAAATCTAGCTATATATGGGTTCATGGGAACGCCGCGAGCTCTTCCAGCAGGGTCTGGGGCAGAAACCCAGCCGAAATGGAATTTATTGCGTTATATAGTTTCAAAATATGAGATGTGGTGGCAAAAAATTAATTATTATTACTTTTTCTGAGAATAAGTTGGCCAAATTGGAAAATTTGTTACAGTTGAAACGTATGCTTATGTCTTGTTGGCCCTCTCTTTCCTTGTTTACGCCACTGATATGTAGTGTCATGCAACATATCAGGTGGAAGGCAAAGTCGGGCAGGCTTTGCTGTTCGCCGGATCTGACGAGTTTCTACTGAGTGATGATCTGAGCACGCGTTGCCTGGGCGACCTGCGGCGTTGTCATCACGGTCTGATGCTTTCAGTCTGGCTCTACTTCACTGCACTCAGTGACCGGGCACCTGTTCTCGACACCGGGTACCGAGGACTCCGAGTTCTCTACGTCAACAACCAACTGACAGTGACCGCTACTGCAGACCTACGCACGTGGACCGTACGTCGTTTGCTAGAAAGCCTCGTTTTGTCTAGTAAAAATCTTTATTCAGCACAAATGGTAGAAAGAAACCAGAAATCTGAGCTAATGCTTTTGAGACTCGCGACGCAAGTTGTCTATGTCTATCTTTCCAATAATTTGAATACTAATTTCGACCAAAATTTACTCTTTAAATGTGCGTCGCAGCATGAAGTCAGGAAAAAAATTACTAAACGCTCTAGTTTTAGGTTTCAAAGTCGTTCAAAGTCATCGATCTCCGTTTCCATTTGCTATTTTATGCTAAAAACTCAGGGTTTTTAGCTGACCTGCGCTTGATTCGGTACCGGGTTGTGACAGACTGAAATACAGACAGACAGAATTACCATAGCTAATACGCGCTAGCATGTGCGTCGCGCGTCAAAAAAGCAACAATAACAATAATGAAGCCTACACTATAAGCACTAGTTTCTTTTCTGAATGAGTCATAAGTTAGTATAAACCAAAAATTAAGATTTAAGACACAGTGTTTTTTGTCAATTTCTCTCTATGTTCGGTCTTTCAATTTCAGAGCAGAATGTAATAGCATAGAAAGTCTTTTTGGTTGCAGCTCGAGACTGTGCTTGTGCGCGCGCGCGCGTGTGTGTGGCACTGGCATATATGATATGATGTGACGTGATGTAGTGCATGATTTGCACCGGAAACAGGGAGATTCTGCTAGTTTAATCTAACTGTTTTCAATAAAATTGAAATCACATGAATGAAGCAATTACTGCTGCGTGAAGAAAATCATGAAGTCATGAAGCAAACAGGTTTTGTAGGAGAATAAGAGCCTGAGATCCAAAAAGCTAAAAAAAGAAAAAGCGCCATGATGAGAACTGAAACGAGACAAAAACAAGAATTTTACGTATGTACGGTATCTATCATTACAGGCGTCGTGGTCTGGCGTGCGGACAGATCAATGGTACTTCGTCGAGATTTCATGGAGTGCTGACGGCGGACTGGAAGTTTACGTGGACCGGGAGCAGGTCGCCGAGAGCCGTCAGTCGACGTCGAGAAAAAACGTCGACGACGCTGCGTGGGCGACGCCAATGCGTCTCTGCGTCGGCTGCTTGAACGCGCCGAAGAACGCATCAGCCGCCGGTGGCGCCTTCCAGCGAACGGCGCCAGCGAATGCCATCGTTGACGAGCTGCTGATTTGCTACGGCAGCTGCGCTAAGTTAACCGAGTTCGAATTTCTACAGCGAGGTAGGTAGAAATTGATTAATCTAAGTCGTCGTTTATACGATAGTTCTGCTAAGCATGTGCATCAAATAATAACCGATTTCAGGCGGTGCGTATATTATGCGCCACCTGGTCGGGTGGCAAGTAATACTGTGTGATCCCATATGGCAGGTGACGCTCCGTAGCTTTGCGACGGTTTTTTTTATAAAGAGCTACATACACAGCCTTTTACCTTTAATTTTTTTTACTGCAACTGTAACTTGGTTGCTGTATTTGTTGCAATACTGCAGGTCGACCGCGCCATTACGTTATCAACATGGACCGCATAGAAGCCGATCGCGTGGTTCATCCGTTCCTATCGATTCAGACGCACGGTCACCCGATTACGCTGCCGGCAAAGATCAGCAACGGTATAATGCTGGACGGCAATGCGGAGTACCTGGCCATTGAGAACCAGTCGGATGCCTGTATTTCCAGCATATCTCGCTGCAGCCAGCACGGTCTGACGCTGTCGATGTGGACCAAGTTTCGCCGACTGCAGAACGGCATGGTGTTCCTCAGCACCGGTAATGGCATCAAGGTACATGTATATATTACTTAGCGCCAATTCTAGCATCAAAGGCAGTTAATTCTCAAGAAAATCGTTCAAATTGTTGCCACTAGATACCACATTTTAAAGCTGAAATGCACGAAATTCAATCTCGGTTGTGGCTCAGCCCTTGGGGAGCTCGCAGTGCTCCCCAGACCCTCTAACTAGATTTAAGTGGCCCTACTTCTAAAGGGAGCTGAGGAGAAAAATTGAAAAAGAGAAAGAAAGGGAAAGGAAAAGGATGAGATATAGGGGAAAATGAAGGGAGAAGAAAGGAAGGAGAAGATTGAGACTCCCAATGACTTACTGAAATGACGCCACTGTTTAGCATCCTCACTTTTTTGCCGTTGTTATGCGGCTGACCTAACAGGCCGCATTACACGTCTTGCTCGTTTGTCCGTCCATCCTTGTCTGTATGTGCTTGTAACTCGAAACAAAAAAAGCATCAAAAACTAAAATTGATGCAAACGTTTCACAGGGCAGAAGTATGTGGTGTGCCGAGTTTCATTTATTAGCGAAAAGTTAGCAACTGACGCATGACAGATAGACGGGCAGCCACACATTATGTCGGCACTAGGCCGACGTTTTTGCTCATTGAATTCGATGCGGAAACTGAAACGGGAAATGGAGCGACCGAGGCGGCAAACAATGACTTAACGGCGGTTAACATATTGCACATAGCATCGATAATTGTCATCATAGTTTGCTATAGCCAACGTTACAGGCAGCATAACAACGTACGTAAACACGTGCCCAACGAAGTTAAAACAAGCGCTTTAAAATAACATGGAAATGTATCTACCATAAAAACATTAAAGTGCAACAACAGAATGAATACAATAAATATACGAAGTTAACAAGAAAACCCAGCTGTCGCTAGAGAAGACGCGCTTCAGCCTTTACAGTTCATGTTGCAGTATTGATCTTCAAGGTGATCCAAGGTCGATGATTTTTATTTTGTCTGAAAGGACGTACATGTATGCCACTTCCTATCAGTGATTGATAGTAACCTTGGCCGTATATTTCACCATTTCCGAGATATGGCCAGTTTTTTACCCCTCCATTTAATTCAACCCCGAATTTGACAATGTTCCCCTTGCACTAAATCGCTGAAATTTTGCGTGCTTAGGTTAAACACACAGTGCTAATTATTCGTGTAATTTTTTTTCCGTACGACTTACAGTTTAGCCACATTTCATCCGTTACAGCCAACGACAACGACAGACAGATGACAGACATACGGACTACACATCGTGCCATAGACGCCTACAGCGTAGCTGTATCGTGTCAGAAATTGATTATTTTTTACCGAGTATTTTTTGAACGTGTCACATATTTTTCACACTGTACTCTTGCAATCTCAATCGTTGGTCACTGTATCGTCAAGAACTTATTGTGTATTCCTGCGGAATATTGCTGTATTTTTTCGTCGCAGATATTCTACAATAACGACAGTCTGGTGTTCGAGATGAGACAGTACAGTCGACGATGGACGCTGGGCGTAGAAGGTATACAAGCGGACACTTGGTACTTCCTCGAACTCAGCTGGGATTTACACTCTGGATTACAGGTATTCATATAGACCTGGCCTATACTTCTACATTTTTTAAACTCCTGAAAGCTGTTTTGAGATTGTGTTAATTTAAACTGCGTTTATACACAACTGTTTCGACGAATTGTTGTCATGTATAAAATAATCCTAAAGGAGCACGACTCAAATAGTAGGGACAGAAAGATTGTGTTTCAGTGGCTTCAGTTGCTTAAGACATTTTTATTTCTAGAATTGTTATTTTTATAGGCTTAGACAAAAGTTACTGTCGTGGACACAGAACGCCTAGTCTATTTGCCGCGCATAGAATTTTCATCGTAAATTTTGTTTTCGTCAACAGAAAATAATCCAATGATATTGTACTTTTTTGTTTGATTATATTACTGCATATTGTTTTTGCTATCTTTGTGTTTGGCGTGTTTTGTCGGGAGCGTGTTGCGACTTGCTAACTTTGCTTACACTTTAAATAACGTCGATGGGGGGGATTTTCAGGTATATGTAGACCGCGTTCTGAGAAGCGAGCTGGGTTACTGGGAGGCTGAGACGGTCAGCGCGGAACGGCCAACGAAAGCTCGGTTCCTGGTAGGATTCGCTGACGATGAGGCGGACATCGGTGTCTCAGTCGTCTATGGAGATTTTATTGTGGACGAGGTCGAATTGTGGTTCCAAGATCGCAATACCCTGCTAGCGTTCGGCTACATCGTTCGAGGTAAGTCGGCATTTTTAGCAGAATACCGATCGAATTATTTCGTCAAAAAGACAGCAAAAAACAAATCAACAATCTTACTATAATGCACGGAATGTCTGTTTGTCTGTTGTCTGTCAGCCTCCTCTAGCGACTTCCTTGTTGCACAGTCACGGACCCCGACCGCGGCGTTTGGGTCTTTGGGCCTTGAGTAGGTGTCCTTCATCTTGCCCCCCCCCCACCTGCCCTCACGGGCAGCTCGAGGGGGCGGGAGTTGAGTTGCTAGGTCTTCTTTCCCCACTGATTCTGCCAAGTTCGTCAATATGGTGCTCAGCTTCGTTGCGACATCTGGTGAATGACGACCACTTAAAGATCCCAGCCTAAGGCCTTAAGGCCGGCCATGAATTTTATAGTCTCTGCGACGTGTGCCAGCTCACGCTGGCAATTGGATCAGTGGCGCCCTCTGCACATTATTACAACCGCGTACCACGTACTGCGTACATTCCTTCCCAAACTCTTGCGTGCATTCATTTAACTAGCAAAGTAATCCGCCTGTGAGGTGGGTACTTTGCTAGTAGTAATAATTGTAAATAAATATTTTTAATAATATATTATACAATTTATTAGTTTATGTCGAACTATGACGAATTATTTTCTGGAGAAGAATAACGAGCGTAGAAAGTTAGAAGAGATTAAAGGATTAAAGCTTGTTATTCAGCATGAAAAGTTTCTAAAAAACAAAAAGTATGCTTATCTTACAGTTGTTACTGTTATCTTTTTCGAAAATGTTTTGCATAATTCAGATTTCCTACAGTGAAACGTCTAATGTGCAACTAATGTTTATTTGACGTTACTTCGTAACAGAAAACTGCTGTACTTTTCACAGCAGTGATAATATTTTGCGACGATAATTATGGTCAGTGGCGTATTTAGGGGGGCATGGTGCAATGCCCCCCTTTGGCCCAACCATGAAAATTTTTTACAGGCGACTTTGTATGAAAAGGTGCGTTTTTTGCCATTATCCAGCAAGA
>Ga0056128_1013159_pt1 | contig 10033 bp, 4 predicted proteins | sample WorMetLIZISLAND2_FD_71113 | JGI IMG/M metagenome (GOLD analysis project Ga0056128, IMG submission 71113) | Marine gutless worms symbiont microbial communities from Max Planck institute for Marine Microbiology, Germany - Olavius geniculatus... ... | reverse complement strand
TTGTGAAATGCAGAAGTCATGCAGTTATTAAACGTGCTGTTGGCGAGCGGTGTCAACGTCTACCACTTGCGTTCGTGATAGAGGAGGACATTTTGAGTACATGCTGTAATAAAGATGATGTGATATACAAGAAATTTGAGCAAAGCTCACGAGACGCGTGAAAGCCTATAGCATTTACAGTTCAGTAATTATAGTTTCGAAAATCGCATATCACTTGGACTCGGCCCATCGGGAACATAATACACATCGGCCATAAGCGCGTGTGACGTTGGCGACGGTGGCGCCTTCTTGTGAATGATAAAGACTTGCGCAGCCCGATATCGCGAAAAAAATCTGTAAAACCCCCTATTTTGGCGTTCAAGGTCATCCAAGATCATTGAATTCGACGCCAATCGACAGCCAGTATACGATTTGCTATTGGTGAGTAATAGTAACCTAGGCCTTATCTCACACCGTTACTGAGATACAGCGAGTTATTGGCCGAAAATCGCAAATTTTGACCACCCCCCTCATTTAGCGCCCTCATTCGGGGAGACCCCCTTCGAATTTATGGAAAAGCTTTACGGTCCCTGAAACTAGAGTCTTCCAGGCAGCCGATGGTGAAGATTTGGAGATCCTAGCTTGGACCGTTTTTGCCTGATCCACCCGTGCGACAGACAGACGGACAGAATTGCGATAGCTAAGACGCGCTATAGCAGTACCTGCTTTAAACTTTACAACCTGGTTTAAACTTTACAACATCCAAAACCCGTGTTGCATTTCAGAAAACCAATCTGCTGATATGTTGACGTTTTTGGTGGCGAACAAAACGTCAGCAATCCGTAAGCCCTATTAAAGGCTGTAATTTAGCGAATATGCATGGTATAGTCGATCATTAACATAGTTTTCACCACGGTATAGGCAGAATCGCTCTAGCGCAAGCATTTCAGCATATAAATACACGTTTTTCCATCTGTCAGTCGTGTGTCACAGTCGTACACCCCGATTTAGATGCTATTTAGCAGGTGCACTAGCAGGATCCAATGGCACATTGTTAGATGGGGGGCTTTTAACTCGCCAGGGAGAGTGGAGATTTGAGGGTCGTAGTTTTCAGCAAAAATATGCAATAGTAAATTGCTGCTGCTGCAACTAGTGAATAGAAATGAAGAGCGATTCCGCTTTTAGCTCAGATTACTTTGGACTTGTTCTGTTTGTATTGTTTTTAAAGGTCTGACGTAAGGCGTCTGCTACAACAAGTTGCTAGCTACATCGCAGCACACGAACTAAGGTGTCTGTCACCGGCTTTAGTAATCTAGTATCTGTTACGCAAATTAGCATAATAGTCTAATACATCGATGTATTGGTAGAAGTTTGTAAGTCAAGGTGTTTGAGTTAAGTTTAATAGGCTTAAAGTTGATCATAAGTGTTACATTTCGAGAAATTTTTTTGATATTTTACTAATTTTATAGTGAAATTGATGAAAACTGTTTTTTGGCACTTTTCAGCAGCCTTGGCATGGAAAAATGTTGTATCTGCAGATAACACTATTTGCTTGTCAGCGGGAAAGAAGGCTGTAACTGCAAATTATCAATATAATAATAATCTGTTTATAGATTATTTTTATTTAGTATCTGCACTGCGCTAGAAAGTGGGGCTTTTTATTGTTATCTCTTGATTTCAATTTTGCATATTATGTCTGTGTCATTGTATACACAATGCACTGAGAGTTGATAACTTTTGTAACATCCACCCATGTCAACTCAGCCTGGCCCTCCGTGAACACATATCTCCAGAGGTGTACTGCATATCAGGGTCATATGTCACAAGGTCACATAGGTTTTTGTTTCCTGTGTACAATATATACTGCTTGAACTAGTTGCGCCTGAATTTACGAAATGTCATTCACTAGATGGCACCACTTCATTACTGCCTGTGGAAGCAACTCGCGGGCAGTACTTAGCTTTGAGCAAGGCTTGACGATCTTGTTGTGAATGTTTCAGGTTGCAGTGGTCTAGGTACTACAATGTGGATGACTACGCCGATGTGGTATTCGAGCCACCCACTCCACTGGTGCGTGATCCTGCTAACCCGGCTGTCAATGTGGCCGCCTCACTGCCATACTGGGGTCAACTGAGGACCGAATTCACGCACTGGCTTAGAACTCTCAACATATCACTACTGGCGTCCGCATAATCAGTCGCGTCGTAGCAGAGGGCTAGGTGGACAGGGGACCATTCCCCACCTTCCCGTAAAAAATTGGCTGCTGGAAAATTGTCAGAAAATGTTTTTTGTCCAAAAATTTTCATCAAGGATGCAAATTGTGCAGCTGAAAACCTCCATTTTTGGGGGAGATTTAGAGCAAAATTGAAATTTTCTGCACTTTTAATTTCCTCTGTCGTAAATTTGCGGTGTCTGTCAGAAAATTATTGCAACTTGCTGCCCTGTCAGCTTCTTTCAACCCACGATGTCTTTGCGCCTAATGGACAGTGTCTTCACGGCTTTCTTGTTTCGTGATCTGCATTCTCACTTCTGTCTCTCACCACAGTGTCTGCTGTGTTATAGCGACCCGTCGTCTCACTCCAGTCAAGCGTGACGATTGAAACGCATCTCGTGTCTGTTTATCACACGCACATTCTAGGCAGCACAACACACCGTCGATCACAGTCATGAAATAAGTACATTTCGTCATTGTCTACACTGTATTGTGTCTCGTTACACTCGCATAATGATAATGCACTCTAGAGAGTGATGGCATGACGTAGGCTATGTATAATACTCTTTATTGTTCATCGTATGATCGTGTGATTAATGAAAAAATACCTGTGCTTCTGGTTGCCGTTTATCCGTAATAAACCTCTGTCCTTAAGATTTTTATCGGACCCTCAAAAATATTAGGTGCAGCGTTTATTTGTTGTCACATTTCTGACTGAAACAACTGTCTGCAGTTAGTCCGCTGTGCTGCAGTATTTTTACATGCAACAGCAGCTACTGCTGTAGCGCATAAGCGCGTCTTAGCCATCGCAATTCTGCCCATGTGTCCGTCACACGGGTTGATCAGTTAAAAACGGAGGAAGCTAGGATCACAAAATCTTCACCTTCAGCTGCCTGGAAGACTCTAGTTTCGGGAACCGTAAAGTTTTTCCATAAATTCGAGAGGAGTCACCCTGAACGAGGGTGCTAAATAAGAGGGGGTGGGGAAAATTTGCGATTCTTAGCCGATACGGCGTTGGCAGAGCTACAGGTGGCGCTCTCTGATGAGTACAAGTAAAACACTATACATATTTAGCCGCTGGTCCTCTGGCGCCCTCTGGCGACTTGATTTTGTTTTACTGGGCTTTCTTTGAAACTGTAGCCAAAAGCCGTACGGATGAGATCTACGAATGAAGACTACGCATCACTAGCGTACGACGGTGCACCGCTGTTGCACGTTCCCCTTTGCATTAGCAGGGCTTTTCTTGTTAATTCATCTCTCATCGTGGGCAATGTTTGGTGTCACTTTGTTTTTATGTGCTGTTGTGTAATATTACATGAAATTTCGTGAAATAATAAGAAGCCCAGGTGTCGTTAGGATAGCCGACCGTACTAGTTGTCAGTGACCTTTAAGGTCATCCAAGGTCAATGATTTTCATTCAATCTGACAGGGCGTATGCCACTTCTTATTAGTGATTAATAGTAATCTGGCCCCTATTTTACACCGTTTCTGAGATATGGTCATTTTTCTGTTGAAAATGCACATTTTTTCCACCCCCTTTCATTCAACACCAATTTGAAAATGTTCCCCTTGCACTACAGTAGATGGCTGAAATTTTGTTTGCCTGATGGCTAATTATTTGTTAAAAAGTTTTCTCTTACGATTTTCCCGTTAGCCAGGGTACATCCGTTACAGACGGACAGACAGATGGACAGACAGATGACAACCATGCCAATAGCTCGACCGTTACTTAAGTACGGTCGGCTAAAAATTTAGAAAAATAAATCATTTTTCTGCCCGCATCCCTACTTTCTCACCAAACTGCACCTGTTAGCGCAGGAATTTTGTAGGCGTGAACTCATCATCATCGCGTTTAAAACTGAAAATGTGATCTACAAAACATTACTCAACAGCTGTCTGCTAGTCAATATAAATCTAGGTCAGAGTTCTGACCTTTGACCTGACCTCAATTTTGCTGACCCGGTGAATAACCCAATTATTATTATTTTTTAAAAATTTTTATACCCTTCAAAAGAAGGGTTAAAAACAAAAAAAGTAAAGTTAAAAACTAATCCACGGATGGCCAGAGGTCTGAACACGTGGGAAAGCTGTTGTGGAGGATGACTGCGTTAAATCGTTGCACTGTGACCGAAAGTCTCTGAAAAAGAAAGGCTGTCTGTTGCTGATCATTGGTTTTGACTGAGATCCTGCGCCCCAGCTCGCGGAGAAAGTCAACAGCTGACTCATTAGTCGGCTCTAGCGTTTCAACAGCAATTGGCTGGAATGAGAATGAAGCCGGCATGTCAGCATATTTGGCTTCCTTCCTTGTGGCGGCTGCCTCAGCTGCCGATGCTGCAAGTGCAGAGGAAGCTGGGAGGTAGGAATCGGCCAGTGTGGTCACAATCGTAACATCCCATGCCACAGCCCTTCCAGACTGCCATGGCACCATGCTATATATGTGGCGCCAATTCGAAAAAATGCAGCAAAAGCGCCATTTACAACAAAAGAGACTTTTTTTTCGCCACGTGCACATTTTCTCTGTTCATATTTCACTGTGGAATTGTTTGCCTGCCGCTCTGGTGCAGGACAAAAAATCTATCTACGTTTAAGACTATGCTGCGAGCTTTTTGATTTTTTATTTGCTGTACTTGGCAAGTCATAGATTACCTCAAGGTTTTAACTTTTAGATTTAATGTGGATGCTATGGGTTTTTGTGTTTTTTTTGCTTTTATATCATGTACGTTTTTTATTCTGCATTGTATTGACCTCTCGTAAGTGGTTTTTGATCCTGTGTAGGCCATTTGGCCAGTAGTCTATCTTTTTTTGTTCGGTACTCTCATGTTATTGTGCTACATTATGCTGGTTGATGCGTCGATTATTCAAGTAAGTAAATAAATAAACCCAGTTCTGGCAATGTTAGAGTTAATTTCATTTATGTGTGGGTTGAATAGTTTGCCTGATTTCGTCAGTTTATGAGTTTGCAAGCATTTAAGCGTGCTCTTACTTCATTTTACTTGCTGCTGTAAGTAATTTTTAAGGAGGCAGCTATTAGTGACTGTTTTTTGCCAGGAGCCTTGTTGTCCAGTTTATTGGTTTTTATGAGTGTTAGGCTTATGTGTAGGCCCCTATATTGTAGTGTATACTGTCGACAATGTTTATTTCTGAGCAAATAAAATATTAATAAATATTGATTGATTGACTGTCTGAAACGACGAGTGAAACTCTGGGTTTACGGGAACATTCTGACTGTACTGTAATAAATTTTGCCGTCGTTGATTTCAGTGTTTTAGGTAGTTAATAGGCTGACGTGATGCGCAGCCGATCTGCAAAAAAAACCTTCGGCAGCCTTCCGCTAGGTTTTTGGAGGAGATTTTTAGTTTTCTAGATTTTTTGTTGTTCTTTTTCGGTTTTCAAAGAACGTTTTCAGGATGTTAAGGTTTTTTTAGGTTTTAGTGTGCAATGAGGACCGGACACAGAATTACGACCAATACATAACCAAAACAAAACAGAGACGTTTTTGGCTCGTCAATCCGACTTCAAATCAAACAGTACGCTCGAGACTGTAGGCTATATAGGTGGCGTCCGAAAGTGCGATCAAGCTGTACCGAAGTTTTACGTCTCGAGTTTGTTTGAGTCTTAACTTTGCTTTCTCAGCAGTTTTATGTAGGCGTCGCGTTGTGGACCAGCATAACCTTCAGTAGGCCTAACCTGCAGAAAATTACTACTGCACAGGCTAAGCAAACTAATTTTAGTTCACATTTATGTATCACAGTCGCGCAGTAGCACAGTCCTGTGTTAACGGCGACCGGCTAAGTCAATGGAGAATGGCACAATTCGACCCCTTGCAGTTCCGAAACCCCTGAACCGATATCGACACAAAATTTGAAACAGCTGGTGATTACATCCGCGAGACAAACCTCTGTGCAAAATTTCGTGCAAATCCGTCCATTGGGGGATACTCGGCAAATGGGTGAAATATAACGAAAATTTTTCTCCGATATATATACCTTTTTTGTTGACCGACCTACGGGTCAGACCGCCCGACGGATTTTCACGCGCGATGTCTCGGACGACGCGGCCTCACGCAAGTATCAAACCTTTTCGGGAACGAACATTCAAAGTTAATATTTAATCCCTGAAAAATCCCCTCAAAATCGAAAATTGGGCCTAAAAACGGACTCTAAAATTTTCGGCCCAAAACGCTCCTGTATAAAATTTTCACCTATGAACGGCCCTTAATCGTCGCCGTAGCCCCATAAAAGTGTCATAGTGAATAGGCAATATGGCCACGGGAATTCCAAATATGTGGTCATTTTGGACCCCCGCTCACAGCTAGGTCACGTGACACGGAGCATGCGCAGTGAACTTTTGGCCTACAGTATAGGCTAAACGCAAGTTTGAAGCTTTATATATCCGTAACGACAGGGTTGGACGCGGGTCACTTTCTGGACCCGACCCGACCCGGCCCAGTCATTCTGAGCTAAGAAGTCCAAAAATTGTAATGGGATTTTAATCGATTAATCACTAGGCTAACTTTCCGCAGCTATATTGCATGGTCATCATTGATCACCAATAGGAAAGTGCCCACGCCGAGTCCGATGGTCACGTGACCGATGACGTCACGAGACCCCAAAAGGTCAACGTCGTGACCCTAAAATATTTAAGGCTCTATGTTTTCATAGCAGAGGAAAACAGACCTGTGGATCATAATTGACCAACGACATGAAAACATTATTTTTTGTAATAAAACAGCAAGATATAAATGTACAAAACATCAGTTTATCCGTTTGTTAACGGCGACATGCAATGACTAACACATCGAAAACAACAAAAATCATAAAAAGGTGATATTATTCAACAGAACATTGACAGTTAGGCGATGTGATGGTGAGTAATATCTCCTTTTTATGATTTTTGCTGTTTTCGATGTGTCAGTCATTGCATGTCGCCGTTAACAAGTGGATAAACTGATGTTTTGTTCATTCATTTATTTATTGACATGATCAGCAGTACAGTATATAATACGGTATGATATAACACGATACACTGTCAGTATTAGCAAACTCGTATATATAGCCACAGCTGCAATAAACGTTAGGGGAAAACTTTAAAATTTTTTTTCAATTAAAAACGCCCTTTGCTTGGAGAAAAACGCGTGGAAACGATGAATAAAAAGTGACCCCTTTTCCTGTCTCAGGACTGCCTTTTTCATATACACCAAATTTTTGCCGTCTGTCATACAAAATTTAGTAAGTTATCACTGACACTTCAGTTTCTGCATAAGCTTATAAATATTGCAAATCACCGTCATTTTTACCCCGGCAATTCAACGTTTATCAGAAATATTTTTTTTAAAAAACGTTGTACAAAATTGTAAAAAAAAGGTTTTGACGCATTCTAGGCCTATGGAAAAATGAAAAAAAAACTTCCATAAACGTTTATCACAACTATGCTTATAGCGAACGACTGGTTATACGACAAAATACGGTCGAATGAAAGATGACAACGTAACGTAAAGCATCATTCATATCATCATTACGACGTTGTGTGGAAGTTAACCAAATATTTTCAATAGACAGGCTCCTTATAAACGGAAACTAGGTCTATTAACAATCTTAGGCCTGCATCCGGACTTTTCTACAGGGGAGAGTTTGACTCAACGATTGTCCGAGAAGTGGGAGAGACACGTTACCATTTTAGCCAACAGCAGTAAATCTATACATACACAAAGTTAATTTAAACAAGGGCGAGCTGCCAGTAGGGAACAAGAAGCCCAGCTGTCGGTGTCGCTAGGATAGCCGACCGTACTGGTTGTCAGTGACCTTCAAGGTCATCCAAAGTTGATGATTTTCATCTAATCTGACAACGCGTATGCCACTTTCTATTAGTGATTAATAGTAACCGTGGCCGTATCTCTCACCGTTTTCGAGATATGGCCAGTTCTCCATTGAATTTCCTACTCCCCATTCAACCCCCAATTTGAAAATGTTCCCCTTGCACTAGGTGGCTGAAATTTTGCATGCCCGTGTTTCACGCATATGGCTAATTATTCGTGCAAAAAGTTTTCCCCTCGACCTATCCGTTACCCAGGGTACATCCGTTACGGACGGACAGACAGACAGACGGACGGACGACAACCATAACAATAGCTGGACCGTTACTTAAGTACGGTCGGCCAAAAATCCAACATAGTTCGCCACCTATAGTTTCCCTATGGGCCGCAAACTCATTTATGTGCATGATTTGGAGCTGGTAAAACGCATCTGGTTGTGTCATTTTCGGTTTTCTTTATACAGTCCTTCCTGGCCCCGCCTCGTGGGGACGGGGGGGGGGTTAATTAAATTCCCGGTTATTAGGAACCTGTCATCTGCAGCCAAACTCCGATAATACGTATAGCGTCCTGTTCGCTCATCAGTCGCATAGTATAGCATAGTTAGACAATTATTATCCTTCATTATAATATCAAGTATCAACACTGGAGGCCAGACAGCGGGTTGAGCGCCCCCTCGGCCATAGCAGAAAATTCTGTCCAAAACCTGTCCAAAAATTGCACTTTGAATTTACGAGTATATTCGCACAACTGATGGTTTTTTCCAACATATCTGAAATTGTAGGGTCTATATCTGAAATGTGCATCTAAATAAGCCCCTCTCGCCCTGACGACAGCTATAGCAACGGAGATGTAAAAAAGTTAAATTTTCTCCCCACTTGTCACAGCTTTTACACCCCTTTCCACACGCATAGGCATATAGTGAAAACTAAATTTGCCCACTTCGAAGAACGACAAAGAAGTTAAAAATTTCATAAATCTACATAATTTTTATAGGCCCTACATATGAAATATGCCAACAATGAAGACAGTTTGCACACGCCGAGTTTTTTTTCCTTAAAATAAATATCGTACGTTTTTGTAGCCTACTTTTTTCACAATCTAATTGAATACCGGACGTTTTATGCCCATATATAAACGTAAAATTGTCCGTATGCTCTCTTACAGCTCTGCGACTTTGTAACATTACTATAGAATTTCAAAGTATTTATCGATTATTTGGTAATTTCACAATTTGAATAGGGGTAGGAGCCTCATATTTCTCAGTGCGCAAGGGCCTCCAAAATCCTAATTTGGCACTATGCATAAACACAGACCCCACGCATATTTGTAGTTTCTATCCTTCCAAATCTGGAATCAAAATCAGGCGCAACTTCCCCCTCCCCTACTTTTGGGCTCAAGTTTTCCCCCACTTTCGAACTGAAGTTCCTCCCTTTTTTGGGCTTCTTCCTTTTTTAGGGGGAAGTTTTGTTAAGGGTGTAGGTTGCCCAGTAAAAATGGGAGGTCTTGTTCAAGGGTGTATGTATTGTAGATAGCTCAGTGAAAAATTGGGTGAAATTCTAATTTACATTCTTAACAAACCTTTCCTCTATATTTTCACTGGGCACAAGCTGCGTCCACCAGGTATAGGGATAGAAGCCACTGCCCCCACAAGTGTACTCTGGTCGGCAGGCCCCCGGTGTCGCGTGATAGGCTGAGGTAGGCTAGATATAGGCAATACTACATGCAGTGTGAACGTGAGTTCATCTGATAGCTGTTGAATGTCTAAGCAGAACTTTATCACAAGACTCAATGCATTTCATCACAGTCTCATTGATCGCCGTCTGACGCAGTGCTGTGACATCACGGTCACCTACGTCATCGTCGTCGTCATCATCATCACCATCAGCAGCAACAACAGCAGCAGTAGTGCCAGTAGTCGTTGTAGCATCCGCGGTGTCGCAGGGGACCGCTGCGCTGATCTGGCTCGTGTCGTCGTTGACGCCCATGACGTCAGTCCAGTCCGACCTGTCTATGGTTGTCGACCACGCCCA
>Ga0056128_1013157_pt1 | contig 10034 bp, 6 predicted proteins | sample WorMetLIZISLAND2_FD_71113 | JGI IMG/M metagenome (GOLD analysis project Ga0056128, IMG submission 71113) | Marine gutless worms symbiont microbial communities from Max Planck institute for Marine Microbiology, Germany - Olavius geniculatus... ... | reverse complement strand
TCCTTGGGCCTTAGGTACGTGCCCCCCACCTTGCCCCCACCTCCCCCTATGGGCAGCCTGTAAGGGTTGAGTTGCCAAGTAACGGAGTGGAGCAGCCCGCAGGGTGGAAACTTTTCCAGTAGAGCTGTCAAAGCGTTAATTTTTAAACACATTAATGCACTGTGTTACTTTTTTAATGCATTAATTAACGTTAATTTGACAGCGCTATTTTCTAGTAACACTAACTGATAAATCGAACAATTTTTGTAGTCTATGTGACACTGTATTTACCAGAGCACTAGCAACTGGTGTATTATTGATCATCATGTAGTTCACTCACCCCCAGTGTCAGTGTCCTGAAAGTTTGGGTCAAGTCCTTTGCTGGTCAACTTTGTCACTTTGTGCACATCCGATCTGCGGATTGCTTCGATAAACTGTTTCTGTGCAGTCTGACAACATTTGACAAACACACAAAATAAAGACGAACTGACCGACTGAAAGACCGAATGACCAAACAGTACAATGTTTACGTTACTTAATACAGCCGAAACAAACTGCTATACTCAACTGGCTGGTAAAATGGTCATACTGTGACAATTCGCAAAATACTTAGATCCCTTTTGAAGACCACGGTCAAAAATACAATAACCTCTGATCATTAATGAGCATCACCCATGTATACAACTATACACGGTGTTTCATAAAAAGAACCCATTTTTGTTTTTTTTTCATAATTCACTCGAATGATGATCAATTTACACAAAATTTTTTTACCAGTTGTAGCTAATGAAATACTAATTCAAAATATTTCAACAAAAAATAAACCACAGGAATGCAAACGACGTCGTATCGTACGTGTTGATAATTGTTGAGGCAGCATAACAATTAAATAGTTTATAATTTCAGCTAATGTCTTTTTTTCTGTGCACTTCAACACAATGAATTGTTCTCCAATTGCTCATTCAATCAGATTCGGTGGTTTGCAGTTTGAAGCCACTTTTTCTACCCTTTGTCAACATTTCCATCACTTCAGAAACTTCGTACGTAAGCCTGTCTTACATTTAATGTATTCGAAATGAATCCTTGGTTAAAATTACTATTACCTAATTTTATAATAACTTTCTTTTGCTCCCTTGTCAATTCTTTGCCTGCCATATCCACCGCACTTTAATTGGTTCGTTTGTCAAAATTTTCGATTAAAATGACGTCACGAATGACGCAATATATTTTACATAGATAAAACTTCATGACCATAGATATAAATCAGCTAGAGATACGCTCAAGTTCAACATTTTACTTATTTTACTTGCAGTGCACTTCACAACTTTCTGGCATCGTCATCGCATTATGACACACTTTTTGCCACCCACTGTAGCTTCTACAAACATACAAGTTTAGGGATTCAAACTACAAATGTCCAGATAACTAACTGTCAGAGCCACGTGCTAAGGCAGATATTGAAACATATTGCAGACAGGAAACATACCCTGTTGTGCAGATGCTTGAGTCTGCGCGGATTGACCTGCGACTGTTTATACACACGCCGCTTGTACTTGAACTACACAGATGTACAACAACGGTTATTTCATCATGACCTACTTCCTACTCCCATCTCTCACCACACTGTCTGAAGTGTTATAACTGCCCACAGCCTCACTCCAGTCCAGCATTGTGAGGACTGAAACGTGTCCCATGTCTGTTTATCACACGCAACAGGCAGAACACCCCGTCGATCACAGTCTTCATAAAATAAGCACTGTTTGACATGGTCTGGAGTGTATAATACCTTATTATGCTCACATAATACACTTGAAAGTCCAGACCTTGATGAAACGTGTAATGAGCACACGCATCATCAACAATATGATATGACAAGAAATTTTATACACACTTAATTGGAGGTGATGATAGATCTCAAACCTCCACCCACGAACACAGTGCTGCCACCTGGCAGCCAAGACAATTGACCTGATAACTGTGTCAAATTGTAACCTGAAAAATTGTCCAAAGATCCTACTTCCAGATCTCTTCAGGAGCCCTGGAGCCAGAAGACAAAGACAAGACTCCTTACCACTGTTTGCAATCCGCACTGTATTAGAAATTTTACATTAGCAGTACAGGGTAAACACTTTTTTGGTATATGGCACTAAATAAATTTTTATATGCAGCATGGAATACATTAGACCTAGCCTAGTAATAAATCATAGGTCCGGCTGTCATGAAACGAGTATGTAATAACTCACAGCAAATAAAACTGCACCAAATACCTCCAGATATCCAATAGGCCCAGGTAGCGCATAGTCCGTCAGTAGACGTTCCTCGTCCATGAATTTACCAGCTCGACCATTGTCAGGTGGACAGAAAAGTCCATAGTTCAGACCATCCCGCAGGTCCTGCAGCCATACAAACAGTAAGTAAGTAAGCAAGTAAGTACGTGCATATTTAAAGTGCACAATGTCAGCCAGTGGCCGAATCTGAGACACTTGGCTGAGCCGCTAGGGGAAGCAGTAGGCCTGCTGGAAGCAGTGAGTTTTAAGGAGGTGACGGAAAGTGTCCGGTGAGGTAGAACTGCGGATGCTAGAGGGTAGTGAGTTCCAGACTGTGGGGCTGCAATGCTAAAACTGCGGGAGGCAAAGGTTGTGCGGACACGTGGAACCGACAGAAGACTGGTGTTGGCAGAACGCAGAGAGAGTGTGGAAGTGTGATAACTGAGCAGAGAACGTAGATAAGCAGGCTGAGAGGAGTCTGGAGTTGAGAATGTTGTACGTCAATGTGGCAAGTTTGAATTCAATACGTTGATCAATTGGGAGCCAATGCAGATCCTGGAGAATATCAGATGAGCGAGTACCACGAGGGAGAGCGTGACTGGCAGAAACTCTGGCAAGTGTATTTTAGACACGCTGAAGACGGTTGATATTTTTCTGAGTGGTGCCGAAAAGAAGAGAATTAGCGTAGTCTAAGCGAGAGCAGACCAGGGAAGAAACGACTGCTTTGGCCATATCATCAGTGATGGCCAAACAAATATGGCAGAGTGACCGGATGTGATAATAAGCAGATTTGCAGATGGAGCTAGTGTGTTTATCCAAAGAAAAGTGTCTAGAGTGACACCGAGAATCTTTATGTTGTCAGACAATAAAACTGAGCAGCCAGCAACATCAACAGAACGGACAGAAACAAAGGTTCTGGAACGCTGACGAGTACCAAGTAGCATCGCATCTGACTTAACAGGATTTAGTGCCATTCCGTTGAGGCAAAACCATGACTGTAAAGCTTGCAGACAGGTAATGAGGTTAGCAATATCAGATGATGGATCTGATGGATTTAACGCAATGAAGAGCTGAGTGTCATCAGCATACTGCTGATGACAAACCTGGAAAGAGCAAGTAATAGTTGTAATCGGTGAAGTATATGTCGCAAATAACAATGGCCCAAGGATGGAACCCTGGGTACACAACTCCAACCAGGTGTACCGATGGTACACCTGGTTGGAGTTGAGGAGTGATGGCCAATGCGCACTGACTGGGTTCTGTTTGACAGATAAGACTGGAGCCAAGAGAGTACAGAACCAGTGATGCCGAAACTGGTACGAAGACAGTTGATGAGGGTGACATGATCAATGGTGTCAAAAAAAGAAAAAAGCTGCACTAGGACTCCAAAGTGTCAGTTTACAGAGCTTACCAGGTACACCCTATCAACTGTTGGTAAATAATCGCAAAAAAATTGACAATGATTTAGAATACACAAAAACTTGGATCGCCAACAAGAAGATATTTATCCAGTGCTGGGATCTCTTCAATTCGCTTTCCTGCAGTTACAGGGCTAAGTGACCTTTGTCAAGAATTATTTCAATGATAAGACTTTTAATGTGCAAGACCATGTTTCATGACATTGTGCCAAACTGCTTTAGGGTGTTCATGTTCCATAATTGTTTTACTGCTCCACATTTTGTTGTGTGGTACTCATAATGACTTCTACAGGGTGGGCCAAAAAATGACCCAACTTGTTTTTGTAAGAGTTTTGTCAAATCTCTGCCAAATTTGATAATTTTTCGCACACGAATAACCAAGACGATAAAATTATGTGAGACGTACTCATTGTCCACCTCACCTAATTTATGTCAATGCAATACCGTGTAAAACGCAGATGTTCCAAATTGTTGCATAATGCCTGTTGTTGTCACTGTAAAAGTTTTAACATCTTAACTAAACACACAATAAACTAAAATGTGATTTATTTAGCAGAATTATAAGTTTGTGTAACAACATGTTTCCAATTTTTTTTGAATTTATGCCCAAAATGTACACAATGGCTTAGACGTGATGCCACGGCTGATAGCGGCATTAACGATCAATATCACAGCACTCATTCATGAATAAGATGTGTTTTGAGCTCATAAGTCAGCCATTTTGTTGTCAACTATTTTCAGCGTAAAATATTTAATACCACAAAATTAGTTAATCGCGTGTCACTCTCTGTCGAATTGATAATGTAAAGGTGAGCAATCTGATACTGATAATCACAGCATAATGTAACAACATGGAGCATCTGTATTTCACGTAGTAGTGCACTGACATAAATTAGATGAGGTGGACACTGAGTGTACCTCACATAATTGTGTCATCTTGGCTATCTGCGTGCCAAAAACTATCAAACTTGGGGAAGATTTGACGAAGTTCTGACAAAAACAAGTTGGGTCATTTTTTGGCCCACCCTGTATTTGTAGGCCATTGCTGTGAGCACATGCATCTGAGGCGTTCAATAAACCACTTATTCACTAACATTGCTGCAATGTCAAGAATGTATTTTTATCTGCAGTGGTCAGTGGAGTGTTACATGCTGCTGGGTGAGATAAGCTTAAGCTACTCAGTAGACTCAACCTTGAGTAGTTAGCTACCTGACAAGACATATACTAGATGACCTCGACTAGAAGTAGATGCAAACCTTAAGTGGCACACAATCACCATTAAAAGTTGTCTGTAGCGCCAATACTACAGTACTAAATGTTAATGATCAATACATCTGGTGAAAATAGGGTCATGTAATAAAACTTAATGATAAAAAAAACTAGGCATAAATAACAACAAATACAAATACAACCTAAAACACAACAATGCCACCACAAGCATCACATAAAATAAGAAGTTTTATTGATGGCTTTCTGGCGTTCCGATTTCTTCACAGCCGAGATGTGGCAGCACAATCAATAACAAAAATGAGATCAAAAAAACCTGTAAAAATCTGAGGCTATAAATTAACAACAAAAAGAAATTTAAATAGCATGACAGACCGTTAGGCAGGCAGAAGCACAGTGGCTGCTAACCTTGGCTAACGTTGAGAGAATCTGCTGTTTGGCCAGCCAGGCAGTATCGTGCTGATTGAACTGAAGACATTTCTACGTACACAGAATCACACACAACAACTGATACTACTATTAGTACCACTAAAACAAAACTGAAAAAAAAGCCACAGTCCACATATGTTTAGTCAAATTAGTCATCTGAATATGAGAGCTGCTGTTGCTGCAGCTATTACTACTGCTATTAATACTACTCTTTTTTTAGCCAACCACACTTGAGTAACAATCAAGCTTATGGTACGGTTGTCATCTGTCATCGTCTGTCCATCTATCTGTCGTTGTCTGTCACGAACGTATTGTGGCTAAATGGTACGAGATACAGCCTAGGTTGCTATTGATCACAAAAAGGAAGTTGCATAATGGCTTTCAAATGACATGTAAATCATTGGCCTTGGATGATCTTAAAGGGTTATAATGCACTATGGTATGCCAATCGTGCGGCATTGTGGCTAAACAATAAGTCGTAGGGGTCGACGATGGTACCATCGGAGAGGGCGCTGGAAACTTCCTATAAGCTGTCAATAGTAACCATGTCTCCATCTGCCGCGGTTTAGCTGCAATTTTCAGTGCAAAGTTTCAAGCTATAAGTCGCCAGAGACAAACGGTGAGAGACAGGGCCTAGGTCGTTACTGATCACTAATATTTAACAGCATATGCACTTTCAGATGAAATAAAAATCATTGACTTTGAATGACCTTCAAAATCACTGACAACCAGTATGGTTGGCTATCCTAGCGACAGCTGGGCTTATTGTACTACTGCTAGTAGTAGTAGTAGTAGTAGTAGTAACAAAAGCTACGAAAAGCTACAAATGTAAAAACAGTGAATAAAAGCAATGCTGCGGATACTAGCACTTTGCAGGCAAAAATCTCTGTCGATTTCTTCAGTAAAATCGCCGATATTATGACTGTCAATGCTCTGAAATAAATATGTTCAAAGAGATGCAGCAATGCTACTGATATATGACCTGTATATTCAGGTCAGGTACGGCAATGCGGATGTAGAGCATGGAGTCGGCAGAGTTTGTTGATTCCACACCTGAATCTCCCTCGTGTTCACTCAATGATACTTCATCTATAGCATCATCCATCACCGACATACTGCTGCAATCAGCCAACCAGTCTTCTCACTGTCTCTGAAACACAACAGCCACGTTGGTAAATAAGTAAATTCACATAGCAACTGCGTGTTTAAGAATTAAGTACGCAGGTAAGTGAAACCAGCGCCATTAAGCAAAAAGTCAGCTTCATGCGGAACTAATGTTTGATCCCTCACGTCGTAATTTATTAAAAGATCTCACACAGATTTCCATGAGTATTCGGTTGTAACTGACATTTTATTGGTTATCAAATACTGGTATTCTGTATGGTAATCAGTATATTTTGTTCATTCAACATTTGGCACTTATGTACATCGTAATTTTCTTCCAATTTCAAAGTCACACTCCATCCACAAAAACGGACTAAAATATCAGTGATCCGGCCCAAACACATTTAGACACTGTGTTCTAGTTTAAGAATCACCAGTCATTTGCCAGCTCCCATTGTAAATTGTGGGGAGAAATGAAAATGAAAGAATGTCTAACATTGAAGGCCTTGTGACCTTGACTCTGACCTTGGACCGAGTCACACGGCACAATGTCGTGAGCACTCATTCACCTCTGCCCACGGACATGTACCAATTTTCACTCAAATCCGAAACAGATTTTTTTGTGGACGAACAATAAGACTGGCTTTATTAGGTCGTATTACTTCATGCGGCCTAGTTTACTTTCTGTCCCTAAGACCCCCGACAACTGGACAGACGGCCACATACACGTCGGTAGAAAATGCTGCCACAGGCATCTCAGCCTGTTATGTGAGGTCTCAACAGCATGCTCATAAACTGGGCAGGAAATGCCTAGCAGCACTGGCTACTGACCTAAGCAGGTTAACAGGTGAGCTAAGCAAGCACTGGACATACAAGTCACGTGTGGTGGTAAAGGGGCGTCCATCCCCCTCAGCGCCAGGAAGCAACCTTTCCCCTATTTGGACGCCCTTCTCTTCTGCCGTTTCCCTTTCCTTCTCTTTCCCCTTCCCCCGAATCAAGCTAGAGGGTCTCAGGAGCGCTGAATGCTACCCCAGCAGAATTTGGAACTCTGCCGCAAATGCATATTTTTCTGCGCATTTTGGGCTCAAAGCGCACGACAAGGCAACATTTTTTGTCATTTTTACAATATTCATATTCGCATATAAATAATAATAGTTCTAATATCATTTGCAACGGCGCGCCTAAAAATGTTTACAATTCGTGACCGGAACCCCCCCCCCGAATTTGCAGTTTTTTACTTCCCCCAAAGAAGCATCCTGCCTCCACCTGTCAATGGAGTGGACGCCTCTGTCGTGGTCAGTCAATCTACCACTGGACCACACAGCGACTGACCACTGACCGCTGATGCAGGCCAGCAATAAACCAAAACTGTTATTACAAGCTCCAGCCAGTCTGCCAACCGCTCTACATACTACATCATTCTGCGGGGTGGTGCAAAAACGCAGATCCTAAACCAGACTTAACGCGCAGCACCGGCATTTTTTCACAACTTTCCGCTGCAGCAGTGCATCACACGGTCACAGAGCAAACGAAAGTGGAGTCTGTGCTAGCTCAGCGTCATTTAAGTATGATACCACCGCACTGTCATAAGCTCGTACTGCGTACTCGCTTATCCACTCCACTGCCCCTCTCCAGCAGTGCGGTACCTGGTACAAACAAGGTTCATAGCAAACTCAAAAGACAAAATTCAAAAACTTTCAAAGACCTAAAATTGCAGTTTTCAAGTACCAAAAGTATCGATAAAAAGACGTATCATACCCGCGCAACATCAAAATTTAGAGTGAAATATATACTTTGGTGTACTGTCGTCATAATTACTGCACTAATGATAAAAGAAAATTATTGACATCTTTATTGACATTTTGTTAAGTAAGCAAGTAAACTATAACCAAGTAGTGGTGAAATGGTAAATTTTACAAGAATGCTTTCTTCAAAATTCTAATATGCAAAAATTTCAAAATATAGAAAATTCAAATTCAAAAACTTTTCAAGGACTTTCAAGGACCTACTCTGTTTTCAAGAACTTTCAAGGGCATAGAATTTTTTTCAAAATTCAAGGACTTTCAAGGACTTCTCAAAAACCCCATAAACCCTGTGCAAACAACTGGAAAGTTTCGGAGACGATCAGCCTCAATCACTGCAGTGAAACGTGGTCACGTTTAACACTGTGTTCAAGCGTTACAACGTGACCACCCTTCACTGCAATGATTGAGGCTAATCGTTTCGGAATCGGGGAAACTGTCCGATTGCCCCATCAATGTGAAGGGTCTATGTTTCACTATTCACGCGCCACCCTACAGAGTCAGCCCTGCCTGCGGAACTCACACATCCGTGTCTAAACACATAAGTTGCTCTGCACCAACGCCTCTAACTAACCAAACATCTTATAGCCGTCTCGGCCGTAACAGTTATAGCCCACAGCGTATGTATGACACATAATATGCATTGCCAGTTTGGCTGCACTTCAAAGCGACAGCTTATAGCCTAATTGTAACATACATCGTTGGTCAAAATATAGACCACCAAGTTACTTTATTCTGAGCCGGGTGACCGTTCCTAGATAGTTCCTTCAACGGCCTCTTCAAGACGTCTTCGTGTTCACGCAATCCACTAGGGCTGTGCGGAGTATACCCGCGGGTTACCCGCACCTGTACCCACCACGAGTACGGTCGGATACGAGTAACGTGCTACGAGTCGGTAGCTGAAATTGCCGCATCCACACAGCCACCTAGGTTAACTCAGCCTGGCCATCCCTCCGTGAGTAGACGTAAAGACTAAAGAGTAGCCTCCTGGCGACTGGCGAGCTGCCGCCGTGGTTACGGCCACCGCTAGAGTTAGGAAAGAAACGGCGAATTCTGCGGTAACAATGTTGGGCCTATTAGCGGTCGGCAACGAACGGATATCGTCTGGAAGCAGGCAACGCAGTTACCAGCTGCTGATCGCATTACCGGTAATCGCAAAGACCACCGGGCTGTCCAATCATCACAGCTAAGAAGCTTGGGACGGTGGCGTAGCGCATAGCGGTAACGCGCTGTGTCCGATCAACAAAGTTAACCTACGCCGGGCCGAGTAAGTACTTGGGTGGGTGTCTGCCTGAAGGCAGGTAAACCATCTCGGTATGTAACCAGCCGTCTAGGTCAACTCAACCTTCCATCCGTCCGGGATAGGTAAATCGAGTACAGGCCTGGCCTGACCGCAGAGGGATGGAAGGTTGAATTGACCTAGACGGCTGGTTACATGCCGAGATGGTTTACCTGTCTCCAGGCAGACACCCATCCAGGTACTTAGGGTTAAGGCGGGGCGCGGCGCGTTCACCCGTGTCGATTGGCAGGTAACACTGTGTGATCCCATACGACAGGTGTCGCTCCGTAGCTCTGGAATGGCTTCCATTAAGAGCTATAACCTGTAACCTTTAAGAAGCTACTGATGTATAAGCCGAAATGCTACGGTAGTTCAAAGACGCCCGAATAGTAAACATCACATTCGGTCACTGTACTGTACAGGACGACTGTACTGGGCCACGGGCAGCAGCAGCAGCAGCAACTAGTGTCATAACCGCCATCATCATGACAGCAAGCATATCAGTGATTGTGATGGTGGTATGTAGGGC
>Ga0056128_1013151_pt1 | contig 10038 bp, 7 predicted proteins | sample WorMetLIZISLAND2_FD_71113 | JGI IMG/M metagenome (GOLD analysis project Ga0056128, IMG submission 71113) | Marine gutless worms symbiont microbial communities from Max Planck institute for Marine Microbiology, Germany - Olavius geniculatus... ... | reverse complement strand
TATTTCGTATTTTGTATGCTCTATTAGATATGTGTAGTTGCTACTTTTATGTTTGTATATTTTTTAGCCATCGGCTATCGTTTTTATTAAACCCGAGTTGAGTTGAGTTGAGTTGAGTTGTAGGACCCCTACACAATTTTGAAACTTTTGGCATATTATGCGCCTTTCCATCAATAAACATCGCTAAGTTATAAAACCTCAAATGTCCATGTTGAATCCACGTGTTACAATCAAATTTGGCAGAATTTCGGGGGTGACGAATATTTATGCTAATTAGGCAAAAAATATTTAAATGCTTCACTATGCAAATTTGTTTTTTTTTATTCTTTACAGCATTCTGAAACTTTTGACGTATCATTTTTCTACCACTAACCATCGCTGAATTATCAACGCTGAAACAGGTTCGGTTTTTTGGCCCATCCTGTATGACGAGAACCAAGTCCAGGCGTACAATAGGCCTATATATACTGTTTTTACCTATTTCGCACAAAAGAGCGTTAATCAGAACATAGGCAAGAGGGCTAGTGCACGAATCGTTTTTCTCGTACAGCATCAAAAAGAGATGCACGGATCGTCCCAAAACCGAGATGACGACCGACAGTCTACGACATTGGCAGCCCACGCAGTCCCCTCGACCGACCGCCCGACCGACCGACCTATCGGCTCCAGGTGAGGCCACTCCACCCCTGGCTTCTCTCGTCTGCCCTCTGCCACTGGGAGAGAGACAGGAGAGGAGCTTCGCTGCCGCCGCCGGCTTTGGCCGGTGTAGTCCATCCTGGAAGTATAAAACCTGGCTGGCGACGTATTTCAGCCACGCCGGCTGCGACGAGCAGTGGAGACGGTGCGCAGTGTGCTGCCGCTGCAGCAGCTAGTCTGCCTGCCTGCGTCCGTCCATTTGTTATCTGCGTGCTGCCATTTGTCATCGTATTCACCTACTTCCTTCCAGCGGACCGGACTCGCGTTGTCGGCTTACAGCAAGCGACTTTTCAGTACAGTTCACGGACGCCCCCTCCCCCGACGAACTTTTTCTCTATGTTATAAACGACAGCGCGTGGAAGTGATTGTTGTTAGAAAATCTGACGACGTCGCTGATCTGCGAGGAAATTACTGAAGCGTGACGTCGTAGGACTATGGCCGGGGCGATGGTGCGTAACAGCGGTGGTGGCGCTGGCGGGGTGTCGAGGGGCAGTCTTCAACTGCCGGTGGGCAATGCCAGCGACACGACCCCTCTCAGCCCGGTCCTATCGCGGACACGTCGAGCCCAAACCGTCAGGTACCGACGACGTAGCAAGCGACAGGGACCGTCCATATCTCAGCTGGTGCCCGTCCTGCTTGAAGGTAATCGGCGTCGAACGGCGTCGCACGCATCATCATCATCATCATCATCATCATTTTAGTCGTTTATTGTGATAATAACACAGTTGATAAATGACAACGTACAAAACAGCGAAACGAAACAAAAAAACGTGACGTGCTCTGACATCTATATAAACAAGAAACCCAGCTGTTGCTAAGATAGCCGACCGAATTGGTTGTCAGTGACCTTCAGGGTCATCCAAGGTCGATGATTTATATGTCATTCGAAAGCCAATGTGTGACTTCCTATTAGTGATCAATAGCAACCTAGGTCGTATCTCTCACCGTTTAGCCACAATACATTCGTAACAGACAGACACACGGACAGACGGACGACAACCATGCCAATAGCTCGACTGCTACTTAAAGACAGTCGGCTAAAAAGTCAGTAAAACTTGTTGGTAAAAATCATTTTCCTCATCACCAGTCATTCAGTCAGTCAGTCGTAATAAATTGCTCAACTAGCGGAGCTACTTTATGCAGTTTAGCCGTTAGCACGAAACGGTTAAAGTAGCACTATTATAAATAATCAAACAGTCGTAGGCTGCAGATGATTAGGTCTGGTCTGGGCATGACTATCTGAGCAGGCACGGTTCGAGACGGTGACAGATGGTCCCCAGTAACTGAGTTGACATCGGCAGGAAGTTAGTTACATGCGGACAGGGTGACCAGCAACCGTAAAAGCCAGGTCGGTCGGTCGGTCGTTGACCGTCGAAAGCCTGACGAATGGCAAGCATCAGCGGCGAACTACCGGTGTCAGCAGAGCGTAATGTCCGTTGGTCTGGCAGATCAGCAGCAGCAACGAGCGACCCATTTATACATTATTTACCACTACAGATATACTGCACATTGTATAACAAGCAGAGATATAATGTCGGCTCAGTGCCGACATTGTGTGTGGCCGTCCGCTTACATCTAACCCTAACCTAACTTTGACCTTAGACCGTTTCAACATGAAATTGACACGTGAATAGCTACGTCTTCCCTGGAGAAACTCACGTCAATTTCGGTTTTTATGCTTTTTTCTATTCGCGTTATGGGCGCGTACGTGAGAAACATACAAACGGACGAACAGACGAACGAACACGCCCTCTATTGCGGCCTATCAAGAGCCAAACAGTACAATATTAATGCTGATGATTGTACAATAGGGTAGTTCAAATATTTACCATAGATCCGTAAACTTTAAACAATCAAGATCAAATTACTAGTAAAATAAGAGGCCAACAGCTTTAAGCGTAAAAATCGGTCTAACGGACTCGCCTGTAGGCGAGTTGAAGAACCAAAAAAGTGTAGTAAATTTCGAACAGGAGGGGTGTATATTTTAACTATATGGGGAGCAAAAACCCCTGGGCGGATTGAGCCCAAATTTTTTTGGTGGTAGGGGTACACGACGTAATCACGCCATTCAAATTTAGTGACGATCGGTTCAGGGGTTTTTGGTTGGCTGAGAGTCAAAAGTTTGCCTTTTCCCATAGACTTTAAAGGTCGTCCTTACAACACTCACACTGTCGTGTGAGGTGTGATCTTTTTATAGTCAAACTAGAAATACGTTATGTGGAACGAGGTATCTGTCCCATTGCCACGCTATATAGCCTAGCAGCTGCGTTTCAGCGTTTGACGCTCTTGTCAGCCTGCAGCCAATTTTGTCTTTGAATAAAAACGGTTGGTTGCTATGACAACAGGGGTTTTCAAGGGAGAAATTTACATGACACCATTGCATAGCCCGGGCCCGAAAATAAGGGTAGGTAAAACAGCGTGCAATTATCTTTTACGGGTTCTGAGTTATAGTCAATTTTGTCCCAAAATTCGTTGCCATAGCAACAGGCGTTGGCAAGGGAAACATTTCAACGACACCGTCGGATAGCCCGGGCTTGAAAATAGGGGGTAGGTGCAAACAGCGCGCAACGGCAACTGTCTTTTACGGGGACCGAATTATATCACTTTGAAGTTTCCATAGGCCGTAATGCATTTTTTTAAATTGGGGTAAAATAGGGGAAGAAGTTATCAGATTTTTATCTCAAACAAACTCGATCTTACTTTTTAAGCTCTGAATCACTATGCAAAATTTCATCAAAATCGGCCGTAGGAGTGTTTACAGTCAGACAGACTGACAGACAGACGCAAGTGATTTTATAGTCTGTCCCTTGCTATGCTATAGCAATGGGACAGATAATAATCACTGTTGACTGTGCATTTGTGGCATAATCCGCGTCGGTTACGGAGTTGTCTGCGATTAAGTGTCAACGTGAATTTCACGTTTAGTGTCTTTAGAGGAATTTACGACTGGCGCTTAGAGTTATAATCATGTTCCTGAGCATGCGGATTTAGGCCAGCCTGAAATACGGTGATTGGCAGTTGACTCACTCCAGCGGACCAGATAGAGAGCTATCTGGATCTCGGTAAATTCGGTTCACCGTCGTTCCGCGATTCCATTAACATGAGGCTTTTTAATCATGCTGGCAGTCTCACATTGAATTGCGCGTAATGCTTCTAACATAGGCCCAGGGACCTATATCTTTCGCCTTCATGCCACACTTCGGCATATACCAGTTAAAAATTTAGATATATTTGTGACGACGTCTCATAAACGTAGATTTACATCTCCGGAGTTTCAAATGCATTTGGGTGAATGTTTATTGCTAGGAAGCCAGCGTCAATTTAACGCTTTTTCGGTTTTTTAAGCTCACCGTTTTTTTTCTGGGTTTTTTGCTTATTATTTTTCTGCTCGTTTCGCCGTACAGTAATCTTGCTGGTCACCTGTCAGTTTTTGACCGCAAGTTGAAACCCGGTACCGGGTAGTGTAAAATTTATGTTCATTACAACTGACTTAGAATCTGCAGCACATATTAGCGTTAAATTACACATTAAAAGTGCGTTTGTTGACGTCGTCTGTTTATCGATGAAAAAACCAAGGGTGACCCGAACATTTGTGTTGGTAGGCATTTTTCTTGCGTTTCTGTAAGTTCTCTTGCTTTTTGTGGAGTGTCAACGCAAGGGTCTAAAATGCTAAGGATAGCGCCAGTCTGCTGCATAACATCCCTAATCTTACTATAATGGGCGAAAAGTCGGTTTGTCTGTCTGTCTGTCAGCCCCCTTTAGCGCTTTCCCTGCTGCAAGGTCGGGGACCCCGACCGAGGCGTTTGAGTCCTTGGGCCTTGGGTACGTGCCCCCACCTTGCCCGCACCTGCCCCCACAGGCAGCCTGAGGGGGCGGGGTTCGAGTTGTCGAGTCTTCTTTCCCAGCTGATTCTGTCAAGTTCGTCAGTATAGTGCTCAGCTTTGTGGCGACATCTGATGAATGACGGCCACTTAAAGGCCGCAGCCTAAAGTCTCAAGGCCGGCCATGAATTTCATAGTCTCTGTGACGTGTGCCGGCTCACCCTGGCATTAAGATCAGTGGCGCCCTCTGCATGTTATTACGACCGCGTACCACGTACTGCATACAACCCCTCCCAAACTCTTGTGTGAGTTCATGTCACTAGCAAAGTAACTCGCCCGTAGGGCGGGTACTTTTTTAATGCGCACAATACTCGTACAGTTGGCGGACAGTGGATGGAAATGCCGCAGTAGCATCACTGCTCGTCTTTGGGATGCGGCGGCACGATTACGTCACCGAGACGCTTATCAGCCTCTGTACCCGAGCGGACCCTGTTGAAAATCTCCGAGCTGACTTATCGTTCAGTGAATAAACGGTGCAGCATGCAGCAAGTTATCTGTCCTCTTATTTCACACACAACTATCCAGTCGACAGAGGCTTAGGTCAACCTCCGCCAAACGTCCGACTGTACCGATCTTCTGGTGTGCTGCAGTCGACAAACGGACATTTCCGGTTTACGCTGACAACGTTTGCAACGCCTTTTATCTGACATCACCTCTGCACTCTGCACCGTCGCTGACTGTCTTCAGACAGCGTCCCGAAGACTCATGTTTTGTCGCTCATATTCGTATCTACTTATTTGCCACTTCATTCACGTGGTCTTATAAATAATGTTTACTATTTACGACAAACACTTTATGATGACGACAACGATGTTGATGATGATGGTGGTGGTGACATGAAGTGAGAGAATCGTAGAATTGCGGCGAATCTGAGTCCGCGGGCGGATACTCCGCAGGCCGCACATTCCTGATTCCAGGCTCATACAGCGTGTCATTAGTAGCTGCTGTAGTGCTTTTCCGCACCTGCAGTTTCCATAACGACGTCTCCGCTGGTGTAATACTATACCCGCTAAATCCTGCTCTCTCCGCCAGTCAACACGGGACAGAAGTTTATTTTTGCAGCGGCTTACAAGACTTGTGGGTGCAGCTCATTTTTTGTCGGCCGACCAAACATAAACATCCTGTCATGTCGTGCACACCAAAGCAGGACAAGTAGACCTTGATTTCGCATTCATCTTTCCACTTTTCTTCCCACCTTTATCCTTCCTTGATTTTTATTTTATCTACTTTCCTTTAGTTTATTTATTTTCGACACATCTCCTTCGCTTTCCTTTGTGCCTTTTCTCTTAGTTGAGCTAGGCGCCCTGAGAAGCGCCGTGAGCTTCAAAGCGAGTCCTGCAGGATGTTGTATTAATTCAAGGTAGAAATGCACATTTCGTGGTATGAAAGACAGCTGTGATAATGCAGAAGCCGACAATGACTAACTACTCTCTGTTACTATATCCGCAATTGGCTGTAATTTTTTTACTGCATTTTACATGTTAATTAATGGTTTGAATCCTCAGATTCCTTGGCGTATACGCTTTTCATTTTAAGTTTGGCTTCCGATTTAGTTCCACAGGCAGTAGGCCAGTTGAACTTACTTTACAAGGATAAGTGGCATAATAAACGTATTTGGTCTTGACGTCGTAACTACGTGCAAAAAGCGTAAGTTTAGCAGTTGCAGCTGTAAACGACTAAAAATTTTGAATGCAAGCCAGTGTTTAAATTGTGAAAAATTAGCTAGGGGGTTGAACTTTTCGACTGTCGGAGCCCGACAAAAATTATAATGTAAATCCTATGTATATAGTATATAGCTAACCCCGAGAACATAATTTGACAGCGTGTTAGGGGAGTTGAGAAAACAGTTGGGGGTTCAACTCCCCCTAACCCCCAGGCAATTCAAACATTGATGCAAGCCAATAGACGCAAGTGCAGATGCAGATGTGCCACTGCCTTGCAGTTTTTGTCGCACTGTAGACCTTTGTCTGCAGCGCTCTGAATAATTCTTTCTTCTTTTTCCTCGCACATTTTGAATGTGAGAGAAGTTGCGTATGAGAACTTCGAGTAACCGATGTTGCTGCTACTGATACTGCTGCTGCTGATGATGATGACGACGATGACGTAAATGGCCGTTAGCAGGTGTACTGTCTTGGAATCTAACAAGCTATACAGGCTTACAAAGTACTTACGCTGGTCAATTCTCCGCGGGATGAACGCAAATTAGTGCCAGCAGTTGGCAGCAAATGGTTATGGCCAGCACGAGGGAAGAAACGGCGAGTTCTGCGTACCGATAACACTTGGTCTGTTACCTGAATTATTGTTGTACAATTTATAGGCCAGTTTGTTAAAGGCGCTAGCTGTTAACGGAGCGGGCTATCCCGCTTCAGGTTTAACTTTTGTTGATGTTTTGTGCAATCTTTTTTCATTGTACGCACTCGCAACTGAGCAGATGGTGTATCAAACTGTCCACGTTGTGGCTTCATAGTAATGATTAATGATTAATAATGATTAACCACCACGTGTAAATAAGGATCGCTCATTAAATCTTACATATGAACAGATAAACAGTCAGTTTATTGAAGGCTGGTCAAACGCCAGCTCAAAACAATACACGTGTAAGACCATCACAGAACATTACGTCAGAACAGTGTTTCGCTCAGAACAATGTGCAGCTTTTAAGTGAATTCTCACACATAGTAGGCTATGTCTACACTGAAGGAGTGAGTACTTAATGTCTCCTAGACCTACAGTCATGCACAGAAAATCTGCTTGCTTGGGGAAATTAGTTGCTTAAGACAATGGATGATGGAACAGGGTGGGCCAAAATATGATCCAACTTGTTTTTGTCAGAACTTAGTCAAATCTTTACCAAATTTGATAATTTTTGGCACACAGATAGCCAAAACAATAAAATTATGCGAGTTGCACTCATTGTCCACCTCACCTAATTTACGTCAACGCACTGCCGTGTAAAACGCAGATGGTCCACATTGTTTCATGCTTAGCTGTTGTCACTGTAAAAGTCCTAACGACTTAATTAAGCACACAATAAACTAAAATGTGATTTATTTAGCAAAATTATAAGTTTGTGTAACAATATGTTTCCATATTTTAAGAATTCATGACCACAATGTACACAATGACGTGATGCCACGGCTGATAGCGGCATTAACGATCAACTGATCAAACTTCACAGCACTCATTCATGGATTAGATGTGTTTTGAGCTCATAAGTCAGCTATTTTGTTGTCTGCTAATTTCAGCATAAAATATTTAATACCACAAAATTATTAAATCACGTGGCAGTCTCTGTCGAACTGATAATGAAAAGGTGAGCAATCTGATACTGATTATCACCGCGTAATGTAAATTTTGAGCATCTGCGTTTTGCACGGTAATGCATTGACATAAATTAGGTAAGATGAACAGTGAGCGTACCTGTGATACCTGTACCTGTACATAATTTTATCGCCTTGGTTATCTGTTTGCCGAAAATTATCAAATTTGGTAGAGATTTGACGAAGTTCTGACCAAAAGAATTTGGGTCATTTTTTGGCCCATCCTGCACAATAATTTGCGTTAAAAATAAGAACTTTCGCAGCGTCTGAAATTAATTCTTATTTTCACCGGTAGATTTTCGCATTATTTAGCGAATATTTTCTATCGCTGTCGCGTGCGTTGCTGGCTGTGCGATGGTGCCGAGTGGTGATAAATGACCGTGTTGTCGGCGCCTGAGAGAGTGAAGCGTGGACGGGAAAGCAATGCAAAGGTGGTCATTGGCTGTGGCGTTGATTACGCTGTGCGATTATGCGTTCATGCCGGCGCATGCTGATGCGCATCGCACCGTTCTTGCAATGCCCACTGATTGCATTAGCGCCATTATGAACAACGACCCGGTTCTTATGCATGTTCTCGCTGGTGCGAGGTTGGTTATGTTTCGAACGTCGAAAAGACGGCAGGCGCACTATTTTCACTCGGACATATACAGCACGAGTCACAAAAATACCCGCTCAGATTCAGGGGGCTGGGGGTCTGGGTGTCCGACAGTGGCCCGCACGGACATGCACCCGCACGGACATTTTCCCATATGAACTATAGCTTGCTATCGCAGGGCGGACAGACGCCCGTAGACTGCCGACTTCATAGTTTAGGCCTATGCACGGTCTAGCCGCCTTAGAATTTGACTCAACGCCGTCGAGTAACTTTTGGACAGAATTAACTTTTAAGAAGTGGTCTTTCTGTCGCAAATCGCAATTATCCAGTGCCAGCGTGGTCAGCCTCCGGCAAATAATAGGGGCCTAGAGTCAAGCCAGCGATAGTGCAACTGCAGCAGGGTCTCGTCAAGCTTTGCGAGCAACGACCGGCGACGGCATCAAATCCGTAAGCGAGTTCCTTGAAGATGTAGGACACTCTATCCGACTACATTGACTCAGCTTCATTATGTCACTATTTTATGAACGGTTTTTTACTGACTAGTACAATTTTTTAAACTAAATCGTTGTTGCAAACCCATAGGGGCCATCTGAAGCCTATGATTTAAAATATAATTAGAATTACTGCAAGACAACGCAATAAACACACTTCGTCATTTTGCTTATAAAAACTATTAAGTTAATGCACTTTTGCTTATTTAATATACATTCTATGAATAGATTTTGTAACGTCAGAGTGACAAGAGTGAATTAAGTTTACAATACAGAACGCAAGCAACGCGTTAGTACGTCTCTACGGGCTATTGTCCTATGCTGCGTCCTCGCCGACAGTAACCAAAAATTAGTGAGCTAAAAGAAATCGATTAAACGGCAATACTTGCTAGCTTTTGTATTTATTCATAGCGATATCGTTGACTGATGTGGAGATTATTCAGTTGATTTGAATGTACTCTTCTTGCACAGTTCAATATGTACGTTTTGCAACAGGGGCAACAGGTTTGAGGCAAGATGGGGGAGGTTATCGTTGCACCTTTTTCAGAATTTATCCCAGAATAAAAGCGTAAAAATATTAAAATTTGTTCCCATTCGTCAATGAAAGTTGCCATAAAAAATTCAGCGCTGTGTGTTTTTGACGCATGGCGTATACTCCCAGTACTGCTGTTGTAAGCGCAGCAAAGACGTCCTCCAAGCTTCGTTTTTACGCGCGATAGCAGAATGCTTCGCGCGTTTTAGCCATGGCCTGGGCGTCTGTCCGCCTGTCCGTCCGTCCGTCACACCTGGCACTGTATTAAAACGGCGACACCTAGAATTACTAAATATTCACTGTGGGCTGCCACAAGATCTGTAGTTTTTCGTGAAAAATTTTATGCCACTGGGTACTGGGGTTTCCCTCAAACGAGGGCGTCAAATAGGGGTACTCCCCTTAAAACGTTATTTTGCCGTTATTGGCTCGAATAATGTGAAAACGGTTGCAGATAAGTACATACATGCTGCTTATCATAACAAGCACTGGTGACAGGCTTTTTGGATTTATCAACATCGATGAC
>Ga0056128_1013149_pt1 | contig 10039 bp, 7 predicted proteins | sample WorMetLIZISLAND2_FD_71113 | JGI IMG/M metagenome (GOLD analysis project Ga0056128, IMG submission 71113) | Marine gutless worms symbiont microbial communities from Max Planck institute for Marine Microbiology, Germany - Olavius geniculatus... ... | reverse complement strand
GCTTCTTCAAGACCAGAAGCGCTTTACAATCTTGGAAGTGGCAGCTGATTGGCATGAGCTAATGATACCGCAGCGCACTATGCGGCCATCCATTGCCCGCGCGAACGAACAATTGGACCCTTATTATAATTAACAATTATAGCCTAGACTATCAGCTTACAGGCTAGTGCCTAGCTAGACGATGGCACGCTTGGAGACTAACTGGAAGATACTGTCGTAACATGACTTAGACTGTCGCACGAATTTACATATTCATATCAGGCTGTCGTCCGTGCACTGAAGTCACGCGACCACCGTAAACATTGCTCGAGTTTACCATACAGTAAATTGGATTAATTTAGAACCTGTATAATTTTCAGCAAAATTTAATATATTGGTGGAATATATGAGAATTAACATTTATACGGACTGATACTTATTTGGCTGGTCACGTGATGACAGTAAAATGGGCGTTGCTGGGCGCTGCCGCTGTCCAGCCCAGTGTTTTTCAACCTTTTTGCTGCAGCGGAACCCCACATAAGCGTGAAGGTCACTCACGGAACCCCGTACATCCAGCAATGTACGCGAGGTAGAAGCTACAGACTCATTTCCCTAGCAGGGCAGAGCCTCCATGGGAAAGACAATGCAGACAAAGATGGCCAATTATAACATGAAAATTGACCATATTAGTAGGCAGCAGTATGTTACTGTATTTTTTAACCAAACACGATGGGCGAGGCGGGGCCACCAACTGAGAAAACTTATCACGTAGATGCCCTTATACAGATACGTGTCTTTTTAATTTTTTTTAGCAGAATGCTTTAAGAATTGAATGAACTAAGTAAATGATCAGACGATTTCGTAACCATAACTATAACCAATCCTTCTTCTTTTCTTTTTCTTCATTTCTGATAATGCACTAATCCTCGGAGTTGAGAAATGTTGTGCATAGAGGGCCTACGTTATATCATATTCTAATAGAATGTTAATTGTAGTGCCTGTATGGGGAGGCATATGCCCCAAAGAGCTGATGAACCCAGTCTGGGGTTATCTTGTTTTGTACCCACAGTGACTTTGTTATCTACTCATGGTGATCTTATTTTATATTGAGGGTTACCTTGACGTGTGTCTAGGGGGTGATTGTTGTTGTGTACATGGGATTATTTTGTGGTGTACCCAGGGTTATCTTGTTCTGTGCCCCGGGTGTCACTTTTGTGTACCCGGGGTTCTGTTGCTGTTTATCCAGAGTGATCTTGTCGCTGCTGGAGTTCTGTCTGGTAATCGTAACTTCGAGGGTCGCATCAACCCTCTGACACGTGCCAACTACCTGGCGTCTCCACCGCTTGTTATAGCTTACGCTTTGGCCGGAACGGTGCTCATCGACTTTGACAGCGAACCCCTTGGTCAGTCAGTTTGCCATCACGTAGCTTCATGATAATTTACACCGTGTCCAGATAAAAAAAAAAGTCTATGATATTTTTGACATATTCTTGGCAAACTTAAACATAAACATATTTTCATAATTTTGGGCATGAGTTGTCGAGAAGACCCATCTTATTAAAACATTAGTAATTTTTTCCTTACATTGCGATATCACTATGTAGTGCTGACATAATTGTGATGTCATCGAATATGCTGTTTTTACTGTATTTTAGGTGGGAAAAAATAACAGTGTTCCAGATAATAACTTCAACAAATTCAAACATACATTCATAATTTGTGGTAGGTAACATTACAAAAGTAATGTGCAACTGATAGTCCACATCGCCTAATTAGTAATGCCACTTTACCATGAAAAACGAAACACTTCTTGTATTTTACTTAACTTTACGCAGAATTACAACAAAAGTGCAGAAAATAGTTTTTTTTTAGTTTGCAGCTGCCCAGGTTGTCAACAACACTAACAAAACTTGCTATTAACCAAATTTGGAGTAACGGCTGCTGCATAATGATGTTCCCGTGCACGTGATAGCCACGTTTAACATGGCAAAAAGCACAACTAGGCTAAAAAATTTTGGCATAAGCAATGTTTTTCTATGTTTACAATCTATCACGTTTTTTACTGGAATTTTTGTTGACAGTTGTTTTGTTTTTTGTACTGCTGAGGCTTATTTAGACGGCATCTTCCACAAAAACGACATTTTTAATGATGTCATAATTACAATCGCAGTATTTGGTGAAAAATCAATTTTAAAGGTTAGTTTTAGATGTTTTTAGTAAAACGTAACATTGGTATAATGTGTGCCAAAAATTGTGTAAATATGTTCTAATTTGTTGAAGTTATTCAGGAAAAACCGTAGACTTTTTTCCGGACACGATGTATATGATTAAACATAACTTGTGTATACTTTTTATCGTGGTGTATTGTGCGAGTGCAACGAGGTGTAATAAACTCTAGACTGTGTTGAAAATTTTTTAGCAGGATTTATTTAATGAATTGATCGCATATATTGGGGAATTGTAAGAGACAAATATTTTTGTAAAACATAAATTGAATAGCAGTATTAGAGGGTGTGTGTTATTTGCAGGTTACAATGACAGTGGCAAGGCGGTATTTCTGAGAGATATTTGGCCAAGCAGAGAAGAAATTGAGGTTATCATGTTGCCATGTATACTGTTTTTTTTTTACAGAAATCACTTGCTTTTTTGTTAGCAGTTATGTTGAATTAATTCGGGAAAAATTGGGCCAAAGCTGACCGTAGCTGATATATTTCTATGAAGTTTTAGAGTTTTATTGTATGATTTTATGGTGACATATGTTTATGATACTAACTAGCTGCCTTTTTGTGATTTTTTTTGATATTCTCGTAACTTGGATGACAGTAGTTTGTGGTTGAACCAAAATGGTTGTAGTGTACAAACTAGAGCTGTCGAAGTGTTAATTTTTTAAATGCATTAACGCATTGCGTTAATTTTTTCAACGCATTAATTAACACGTTATTAACACACCCAGACCCATCGAAAGGGAGAGTAGGGGGTAAGTTACCCTGGGCCCCGTGACGTTTGGGGGCTCCACCTGTAGAATATAGAAAGTTAAAAACACATTTTTAACGTATAATCAACAATAACTGATGACACGGCTAGTACAGAAATCTGTTAACCTGTCGTCAGAATAATTATTTATTTACAGTACTGATGGAACGGCAACTACAGTTTAGTTACTTGAATTCATTCGATTGTCAAATAACCCCAATTTAACGGAATACTGGAACTTTTGGTTCACAGAATTTAGTAAATTAACACAAATTTTCGCATGTGCGTTAATTTTTTAATGCATGTCAATTTGTTTAACACATGTTAATTTATTAACGCATTAATGCGTTAATTTGACATCTCTAGCACAAACGTGTTTGTACTAGTTCATGCCTTTATCTTTGTTCTGTTATGTGTCGTTTCAGTTGTGTATCTTACATTTCATTGAATATTTTGTCTTATTTAATGTTGCTTTAAATGTAGGAACATGAAAGGAAGTTCGTTCGGCCAGCAATGTTTCAAGAAATTTATTCTCGGATTCAGGTAGCAACTGTTCTTTTATCTGGGTATCATGTTTTTTTCATATTTGTGAATTTTGTCGTGTAGTCAGTTTTGTCTAGTGCAAAATATGCAAAGAACAACAAAAAGTTATGCTGAATTTGGTAGTGGTTGTCAATATTGTAAGTACGATTTTTCGAGTCGGAAATTCTGTTTGGTTGACCTTTCTACTTGTATTTACTTTTCAGTAACTCGGCACTTTCAACAGCATGGTGATAATTTCAACTTTGAGACCTTGACCTTTGCAATGGTGGCTGCAGCAGACGAATTGATTTCTTTATTTGTTTATTCTGCGGCAAAAGATGGTTAGAAACATTGCAAAAGTTTGGTATATGCCTTATATGCCCTTCAACCAGACTGCCGATTATCTGTATATTACTGACATTTAGCACATCGATACGTGCATTCCGGCGGTTTTGGGTTTACTTTCAGGTGGTATATAGGTCAATATTACTGAACGCATCCTATTCGTACTTACCAGTTGCATATTGGTGTATACTGTAATTGCAAGCACTGCTGAATGTAGCATAAATGTCAGGAATTTGAAAGAAGTGCTGGAGGGTTTTTGTTTTGGTGAAATTTGCCAGGCAGTGAAAAGTTGTTGCACTTTAGTGATTACGTATGCTGTTCATATCTTGAACGAGATTCCGGAACTTTATTATATTAATATTTATATGTGATCGGTGTTATTCGTCAGGTGTAACAGCCAGTTGTTACTGGCAATTCTGGTGCTTTGATATTTCGTTTTTTTTCAAAGTAACTGTTTAATCTTTACAACGTCTTAAACTGTTGAAGACTTGTTGCAGCGTCTCTGGAGAGGATTCTGTCATCACCAGCTTTTGTAATTTTTGGGGGCGAAATCTAGCGCAGATGAATCCGCCTATACCTACCCATATCTCCCTATCGTGGTCTGTCTTCTGTTATTTGCCACACTCATGTACCCTGCTTAAACTGTTCAATGAACACCACGAGTCGAATGGTCACGTGACCGATGACATCACTTGACCCCCAAAAGGTCAAGGTTGCGACCCCAAGGTGTTTGAGGCCCCGTATCTTGGTAATGGTGCAAGATAGACGCATGGTCATGATTGACCACCACGCCGAGTCCAATGGTCACGTGACAGATGACGTCATGTGACCCCAGGAAGTCAGGGTCTTGATACCAAATTCTTTGACGCTTTGCATCTTCACAGTCGTGCAAAAAATATAAATTATTATTCACCGTCTGTAAGAGAACATTATTCTAGTAATAAAACAGCAAATATAAATGTACAAAACATCAGGGATACTATATAATATGCATGAAATAGGTCAATTAAGGATATTAAAATGACGATTAATCTGTAAGCCTAATCCCGAAGCGGGATTGCGGGATCCGGGGATTACAAATTTCTCAATCCCAGATCCCGGGATTGAATTTTCAATCCCGGGATTGCAGTCACTAGTTGCAACTGCCTACTCGCGATTTGGCAGCGCTGGCATTCGTGAGCGATTATGCATCATAGCGAACTGCTTTGGTCGCTTGTTGCGTTTTCGTTTTCTGTAACTGCTTGGGGGTTGAGATGAAGTTTGTTGTTGCTGATGTTGCAGCATGGTAGTGAGTATTGGAACCAGCTCGTGGCACCTGACAGTTGTCTGTATCCGTGGGACGATGAGTCCACTTACATCAGATCACCACCGTTCTTTCGTGACATGGTCTGTATTTCAGCAAATGGTTTTTGCCTTCTAAAAATTAACTATTTAATTAATTGTTCATATTGATTAAAACTAACAGTCATTATTATGCAAAAAAAGCACGTTTTCATTAACTTTTAACGTGTCCAGCTGTTGGCTGTCGCAAATAAACTGACACAACAATAGGTCCATGCGTTTGTTTTATTTAGTCAAATTCTTCGAAGAAAGTGATTATTGCCTATCAATTGCTTTTTATCAGTGACATGACTAAGCAGAAAATGTTATGATTAGAATGTTGTTAATTGTAAAAAAAATTTCAACCATTAATTGCATGATTAGTTCATTAATTTCTGCAGCTCTGCTTTTTATCTTCACTGCTGCTGATGCTGCATCAGTCGCTATTATCATTGTTATAATTATTATCGTTACCATCATTCTTATTATCAGGTTTGTTCTTTATGTTTAAGCTTTATTCAGTTCAGTTCGAGCTTCAAGTCAGACTGAATTGAGGGTAGCAGGCTGGTCTCTGGAAACTGTACTACATCATTCTCTAAATAAAAATTTTTGCTGACCACTGCAACTGGATAACTTTTCTAGAAACTTAGGCCAGCTAAACAGAAAACTAAAATATTATCAGGTCAACTTTTTGACAGAATTTAGATAAAACTGGTTTCTGTCCACTCGTTTATACATCCATCTGGTCACAAAATTTTTTTCTTGATTTGAATGAAATGCATGTAGGTAGAGGTCAATGAGTGCTACATGACATATGCCACGTGACCTTATCTGAGGTCAAGTTTATAGCGCCTTCATAGTTAGAAATTCTTTCATTTTTTAAAGTTTTATCTTCTTACCCATATGTTATGGGAGCCTGCAAGTGACTACCAATTTTATACCTTGGCAATATTTAAATTTGATTGGTCAGGTTTTTTGATATTTGACTTAGTTTATGTGTTTTGTGACTTTGACTTCACTGGTCACGTGTTATACAAAGCACCTTAGGTAGCTATAGGTGCGTTGTGGCCTCATTCTTAAGAAGCCCATCTCAGAACTACAGAGTTTCACATGCCATATAGGATCAATGATAGGTGAACACACCCATAACCACCATAACCCCAGCCAGACAGGCCAGTAGTCAATTTACCTATCTTGGAGGGATGGAAGGCTGAGTTCACTGTGGTGGTTATTGGTTATATATTGAGATGGTTTACCTATCCACAGACATTCACCCATCCAAGTAGTAAGCACTTGATAGCGACCCAACCTGGAGTTGAACCCGTGACTTCTTGATTGTAAGTCCGACACCAAGCCACGAATGTGTACATGTGTAGACGAAGAATTTGCCACCAGTGACTGGTATCAAAGATGCTTGCGTGCTGCTCAACTTGGCTGACTCTGTGACGACGGATCACATCTCGCCCGCCGGAAGTATTGCTAGGACAAGTGCTGCTGCCAAATACCTCACCTCCAAACAGTAAGTTGCTAAAGAGAAAGATAAGGGGAAGAAGACAGGTAGAAACAGTACAGGGTGTGGCAAAAAAAGTGGACCCCTAAAGTTTTTGCCGTTTTCTCAGCAACCGTTTGGGATTTTAATATGAAATTTTACAGCTTTATTTACAAAAAACCTTCTACATCTAATTGTCAAGTAAAATATGATTTCGTTGAAAAACGGCAAAGTTATAGACTTTTTAACATGACCGCCTACCGATTTTTCAGCATTAAAAAATGTTCAAGCTAAAAATGCTATTTAATTTTAAAAAAACTGGTTACACATTACTGCCAATAACGTCACAGTGACGTTTTAATAAACAGTAATTTATATTGTTTATAAATTATCACTGTGTTATCGTTCCTTTAATGCAATCGCCGGCTGCTCGCTGGATTCATCTTCCAGCGGGACGGTGCGTCAGCACACACAGCGCGCAATGCCACGCAGCGCCCAGAACTGGCTGTGGGCCAGCTATCCGGATATCATCACAAAAGACCAGTGGCTTCCAAATTCACCGAATATAAACCCAATGGACTATCACCTATGGGGTGCAATGTTGGAGGCTTACTGCACGCTTAAAACAAAGCTGAAAACAAGCGCCAAAGTCAAGGAAGCATTTCAGGTTATCTGGGGCAACCTGTAACAGGGACCAATCGACAAGGCTGTAAAAGATTTCCCAAATAAGGTGACTGGAGGCTGGTGTTGTAGCTTAGAGCTGGCGGTGAACACTTCGAACATTCGCAGTGACGATGGAATTTTTGGAATTTGATGGATCATTATTTAACTGTACTGTTTCAACAACGTTATTAAATTGGTGTTGTAGCCGGAACACTATTGAATGCCGAAAAATCGGTAGGCGGTCATTTTAAAAGTCTGTAACTTCGTCGTTCTTCAACGGAATCACATTCTACTTGGCAGTTAGATGTAGAAGGTTCTTGTAAATAAATAAATAAAATTTCATATTAAAGTTCCAAACCGTTGCTGAGAAAACAGTCAAAAACTTTTGGGGTCCACTTTTTGCCGCACTCTGTAGATGACTCAATAGGAAACAGCATTTATACTGTCATGAAGAAAGCAGCTGAAGATGGGAGCATTTGGCATTAAGATAAGACTCTTTGAATAGACTTGTAGGTTCAAATGTAACTTAATAAGTTATACAAATCCATGGAAGTACAGCTTTTTATTTTATTCTTATTTTGACACCGATTGTTGACGATTTGACAACCGCTGCTGCTGACAGGAAGACTGTCCACCAGGTGTTGCTATGGTGGACAAAATGTAGTCATAGATGTGTGGAAGTTGTTGGGTTGTATTTCGATGAATTTGTGTAACTTATTAAGATAATACTGTAGTGTTTTTGAGCAGCAGTTCTAGATCTTGGTCTTGATAGTGTGATAACTCAAATTGTTCTAATCGTGGAAATTATGAAGTGACGGCTCATAGAACATTAAACTCAGTCACACTCTACGCTGACTATAACGAGTCAGTGTGATGCTATGGGTTATGGGCATTTACAGGTTGAGTCCCCGTGACTTCAACTCGTATGGTTCCCGTCGTGGCAATGATGAGGTGATGGCTCGTGGAACTTTCGCTAACATTCGTCTATACAACAAACTCGTCGGTCAGCCTGGACCTAAGACCGTTCACATTCCTTCCGGAGAAATGGTCAGTTACTAGATTGCTGTGATAATTACTGCATTACATAGACACCGTTTTAACAGCCATTTAATGCGGAATAACCTTGCAAACAGTGGCCGTTAATTAAATGTCAGAACTAATGTTACAGATGGTGGTTTGCCTTGAGAATTTTTTCGTTGTGATATATACCATATGCAAAAGGATCTTTGGTATTATTTAAGTGAAAATGTTTTTAAGTCATCACTAACAGCCCAAAAAAGCCAATATTGAATCTGAGCACACTCATATATCAAACAAAATCAGCATCAGCTAGAATGTAAATTTTTAAACCTCATAGCATGGCACTGACCTTTGACCTTTGTTTCATTAGCCCTCAGCCGGACACTAGCTTACAGTCTGAGATCTCGGATATGGGGCTAGTGCGTCGTGTCGTGTGCTCATCACGCCTACCCGTGGAGGGATGGCCAGGCTGAGTTGATTCAGCTAGAAGATTCAGTAAATAACATCTTCATCATTCATCATCACTTGCACAGTGTTTGTAATGATTGTGTTCAGATGGACGTGTTCAACGCCGCTCAGAAGTATATGTCTACCAACACTGCAGTGATCATTCTGGCGGGCAAGGAATATGGCTCAGGGTCGTCACGTGACTGGGCCGCCAAGGGACCATGGATGCTTGTACGTTGATGATATTTAACTCACTTGATACAGTCAGTTTTACTGCAGTCACTCAGATACCTCATTTTCACAGGCTGAACGGTAGTTCAAGCCATGTGTTAACGGCGACTTCTCTTTCTTATGGGAAAGCCAAAAATTCGACCTTCCCACAGAATCAAAACCCCTGATCCGATTGAGATAAAAATTTTCCACGGTTGATTACGTCGGCGAGGGGACCCGTCATGCAAAATTTTATGCAAATCCCTCCAAGGGGGCTTCTCAGCAAATGGGTGAAATATACGCAAAAATTTGTGTAGTTATATACCTTTTTTTCAGAAACTCACCTACAGGTCAGACTCTGCGGCGGATTTTTGCGTGTGATGGCTCAAGCGATGCGGTCGCGCGCAAGGATGTGCCTTTTGGGGGTTACAAAATTTAAAATTAATATTTAACGTATTTATTCAAAAAATTCCAAAAAATTACAATAGGGCCTATGGGGAAAATTAAACAATTATTGAAACGGTCATAACTTTGGCTGTGTATAAGATAGAGTCGTAACTTTTGTTTCTAGGGTATGGTTTTCGGGATGGCCAATGTAACGGTGTCATCTAATTTCATTGTTTCTGGCGGTAACTGTGAGCTTGTGGTTGTTGTGTGGGGTGAGGGCAGGGCGTAAGAGCTGTGCTTGCGGAGAGCTTTGAGCGGATTCATCGAAGCAACCTGGTTGGAATGGGTATCATGCCGCTGCAGTACAAGCCCGGCCAGACCGCCGACAGTCTACAGCTGACTGGACGGGAGACATTCAGCATCGACGTACCAGACAATCTACACACGATGCATGACGTCACTGTCCACGTCAGTAATGATCCACTCATTTCACTCTTAATACGGCTCAGCGATATTTGACTTATGTCAGAGTCAAATTCAAGGCAAACGAATTATTTGACTTAAAGTCAGTCATCATCATCATCATCGACAACCGTGGGCTCAATGCCCGTTGGTGTCTGACGCCATTCTTACTATCGCTGCCCACCGCTGCCTATCTAGGGCAGCGTGGCTTAACTCCTGCAG
>Ga0056128_1013148_pt1 | contig 10039 bp, 3 predicted proteins | sample WorMetLIZISLAND2_FD_71113 | JGI IMG/M metagenome (GOLD analysis project Ga0056128, IMG submission 71113) | Marine gutless worms symbiont microbial communities from Max Planck institute for Marine Microbiology, Germany - Olavius geniculatus... ... | reverse complement strand
CACCCCCATCTAGCAGCACGTCACGTGGCAAAGTCTCATGAAGCTACTCCCTTTGGCTCCAAAGATCCTTCGTCTAATACTCTACATTTTAAGCCAATTTTTGACCCCCCTTTGAAAAAAGTTGTAAGGGGGGCCCTGTCTCAGGTGGGGAGTGCGCTAGTAAGACTTGGTCATTCTCTAGCACGTGTAAAAATTTGGGGGCACAGCACCCCCTAGGGGCCGAAATGCGGTCTTCCGAAAAATTTGATTTTGGTGGGTAAACATTAGCCGTGTAATCTCTGATGTTAGTGGACTGAAGTTCACGCAATTTTTTTTATTCAACGCGGAATTAACTGTATTTGATAACGCCGTTTACCGCTTGTCGATATCCCTACGCAGTTCAGAGATATTTGCGCTCAGGGGCCGAAATGCGGTCTTCCGAAAAATGCACTTTAAAGGGGTACAATTTCACATCTAAATCTCCAAGGTCACTGGACCAAACTTCACCGTACTTGTTTCGCCTAACGCAGGACGAATCGCCATAGACGGAATGACTATCCGATTTTAAATATCTTCATCCGTTTCGGAGATATTCGCCGCCGAACTTCGAAGTCGTCCGAAATTGGGCCAAATTTTGCATGTTTTTGGCCCCTGAATTTTTTTTGGGGTGTGCCCCCAAAATTTTGGACCGGCATTATAAAATTGGGCCTAGTCCTGACCATCGTGCAAAATTTCACGCCGCATCTCGGAAATCTCGCGAGTGGAGAAAAAATAAAAAACATCTGCAGTAAAACATAAGTCCTTCCGAAACTAGCATTTTCGGGCGGACTAATAAATGTTATACATTGCATGCAAAAAAGTTTCATTCCCGCATATATCCAATGCCATTTGTTAACAGTGAGATGGCTGTAATGCTAAAAAACTACTGCAAGATGTGTTATTGACAGAAAAAAAACATTAACACAAGTTTAACACATACATTACAAAATTGTTGTCCATCATCACAAATCTGAATGAAAAACCCCACTAACTGTGCATCAGTGCATACATAACAGATAAATGCTACCAATGAGTAAGGCAGAGAAGGGGAGGTTTTAGCCAGAGTTTTCTTTCCTACAAAGAGTTTTGTTCTGTCCAAATATTACAACACGAGAAATACACTGTGTCCCAAAAAACGTCCCACTTCATCATTTTCCATACCTTTGCCAAACATTAACCGACTTTCAAAATTCTTTCACTAGCACATACTGTGTACAACTGGCAATAAAGTAATTGTTAAATATCCCATCACACTTTAATTGGGTTGCTACACTACCATATAAAACATAAATTTTCAAAAAAAAATCCCTAAAATTGCTATAATACATATGCAAAAAAATCATTTTATGAAACAATTTTAGTAATTACACGCGAAAGCAGCTACTGCTTTCAGCGCGTCTTAGCCATCGCAATTCTGTCTGCTTGTCTGTCCGTCTGTCTGTCTGTCACATGGGTGGATCAGTCAAAAACGGTGCAAGCTAGGATCACCAAATCTTCACAGTTGGCTGCCTGGAAGACTCTAGTTTCAGGAACCATAAAGCTTTTCCATAAATTCGAAGGGGTCACCCTGAACGAGGGCACTAAATGAGAGGGGGGTAGGCAAAATTTGCGATTTTTGGCCAACAAGTCGCTGTATCTCAGTAACAGTGCGAGATAAGGCCTAGGTTACTATTAATCGCTAACAGGAAATCGTACACTGGCTCTCGATTGGCGCCGAATTCAATGACCTTGGATGACCTTGAACGCCAAAATAGGAGGTTTTATGGAATTTTGGCGATTTCGGGCTGCAACACAAGATATACTGCAACAGGGGAAGAGTGGGATTGTTATTAACAAAGATATGGGAAACATGCAGCACCGACCAAAGGCATGAGACTGGCAGACTGGGCATACACATACTGAAGAGAACGTGGTCACTGTGGATGAAATGGTAGGTTTCCTAAACCACAAAGGCCAGAAACAAACGTATCATTCAATACGCCAGATATCCAAAAAAACGGATCTAAAAATACAAAGTGTAGCATCTTACAGATCATTCACTGCATTTTCGGTCAGAAGTGTATTTTGTTTACCAACACACTTGCTGTCTATCACTGTTAGTTTTTCTTGCATTTATATTTCACAAGGTAGTGTACAGACACAGTTAACGTGTGGCGGGATATTCAATACCGGTAATCACTTTATTGCTAATTGTCTACAGAATGCATCAGTGAAAAAATTTTAAAAATTGGTTAATATTTGGCAAAGATATAGAAAATCACAAAGTGGAACGTTTTTTAGGACACGATGTAGATACCTTCATTGTGTGACTTCAGCAGATGTGCCTTGAGTCCATCAGCCCTTGTAAAACTGTTTGAACAGTGTCTGCATGAGTACGGCTTTGCACCAGTGTGAATAAGAACGTGACGCTTCAGTGGACCACTAGTCTTAAACTGCTTTCCACACTTGTCACAGCCATAAGGTCTACTGTCACTATGTACCTGAATTTCATGTTTCTTCAAACATTCCGGTCTGCTGAAACTTTTGCAACATTGTGAACACTGGTATGGTTTTTCTCCAGTGTGGATTCTCATGTGAGTCTTTAGATGTGTGGACTGGACAAATGCTTTGTCACATATGTGACATTTGTGCCGTTTCTCTCCGCTGTGAACTCTACTGTGCTCAACAAAACCAGACGACGTCGTAAACCGCTTGCCACAAACAGTACACAGAAACGGTTTCACTCCATAGTGAGTTCTCCTGTGTAACATTAACTCCTGACCGTTTCTGCAACACTTTCCACATTCGCTACACATGTACTTACTGCCGTGAACATTCATATGTGATGTCAAGTAATTCTGATTAGTAAATCGTTTCTCACACAGAGTACATGAATACCACTTGTCTACATCATGTAACCGTTTGTGAACGTTCAAACTGCCTTTCGTTGTAAACCGTTTGTCACACACTGTACACAAATGCTGCCTTGGCTTGACAGGAGGATGCTCAATGACAACATCAGGCATATCATCGACTTCAGTCTTCACTTCAAAATTTACTTCAAATGAACTTTCACCTGCATAACACACAGCGTTGCAATTCAACAGTAAAACTGTTACAAATATTATCATCTGTAATGCCATCCAATGATTATTTTTCTTTACTGCGCAATTATTGCAGCTGTAAATGCATATCTAGTCTGTATTACACCCAGGCATCATCAAGTGACAGCAGCCGTATTGCTGCTAAACACTGACACAGTCGAATAATGCAAGTGATGCAAAAGAAGTTCAATTTCAGGGTTCTACCTATGTCAAATGGTTGTGCATGTTTTCAATGCCATATGTTACCATTTTACGGTAACACTGTTCAAGCACAGTCACAATGAAAACACTACATCAAAAGGCAAAAAACATGCCCCCAAACTTGTTTAGATATGTCTGGTAAAAATACAATTCTCAATATTACTTCAGCTACACACTCTGCAAAACAGTTACAATAAACTGTCCTTAAATACCAATCAACTTACTTAGCAAGGCCGAGAAAAACTGAAAGTGAAAATCCATTCCCCCATGTGGTGAAAAATCCTCGAACAAAGTTCTCGCGGCTAATACGCTACATTTTGAGCCAATTTTTGACCCCCCTTTGAAAAAAGTTGTAAAGCGGGCCCACATAACCGGTGGGGGGTGCGCTAGTAAAACTTGGTCATTCTCTAGTGGGTGTAAAAATTTGGGGGTGCAGCACCCCCTGGGGGTCGAAACATGACCTTCCGAAAAAGTTGATTTGGGTGGGTAAACATTAGCCACGTAATCTCTGGTGGTGGTGGACTAGACTTTACCAAATTTCTTTTGTTCAACACGGGATTAACTGTACCTGATAACGCCATTTACCGCTTGTTGATATCTCTATCCAATCCAGAGATATTTGCAGTCAAACTCAAAAGTTGTCGTAAACGTACCAAATTTTGGACATTTTTTACACTCCCAAATTTCAAGGGGGCGGTGCCCCCTAAAAGTTGTACTTGTGTTATCACCTCCATCTAGCAGCACGTCACATGGCAAAGTCTCATGAAGCTACTCCCATTGGCTCCAGAATTCTTGCAGCTAATATGCTACATTTTAAGCCAATTTTTGACTCCCCCTTGAAAAAAGTTGTAAGGAGGGCCCCATCCCAAGTGGGGGGTGCGCTAGTAAGACTTGGTCATTCTCTAGCGGGTGTAAAATTTTGGGGGCGCAGCACCTCCTAGGGGCTGAAATATGGTCTTCTGAATAACGTGCTTTAGGTGGCTATGATTTCATATCGAGATCTCCAAGGTTACTAGACCAAAGTTTGTTTTGCCTAACGCAGGAAGAATCGCGGTAGATAAAATATTTGTCCAATTTTGAATATCTTCATCCGTTCCAGAGATATTCGCCGCTGAACTTCGAAGTCGCCTGAAATCGAGCTAAAGTTTGCTTGTTTTGGCCCCTAAAATTTTTTTGGGAAGGCCCCCAAAATTTTGGATCGGCATTATAAAATTGGGCCTAATACTGACCACCGTGCAAAGCGGTAACACACCAGTTGGCCCACACATCTTGGAGATCTCGCATTGAGGAAAAATAAACTAAAAATTTGGGGCAAAGCCCAACGCGAGTCTGCCCGGTGCCCTAAGTCCGATTGGGGGGAAAGTTAGAGAGGTGTAATTCCCCCAGTAGTAAAGTCACGTGGCTTGCACACAAACGCATTAGCATACCGGTACGCAAAACGTGCGCTATTGACTTAGGGTGGGCAAACATTAGCCGCATAATCTCTGATGTTAGTGGACCGAAGTTCACCAATTTTCTTTACTCAACACAGTATTAATTGTACTTGATAACACTTTTTACAGCTTGTCGATATCTCTATTCGTTCTAGAGATATCTGCAGTCAAACTCAAAAACTGTCGTAAAACGTACTAAAGGGTGCGTTAGTAAGACTTGGTCATTCTCTAGTGCCTGTAAAAATTTGGTGGTGCAGCACCTGCTAGGAGCCGAAATATGGCCTTCCGAAAAAGTTGATTTGGGTGGGTAAACATTAGCTGCGTAATCTCTGGTGTTAGTGGACTAAAGTTCACACAATTTCTTTTGTTGAACGCGGAATTAACTGTACTTGATAACGCCGTTCACCATTTGTCGATATCTCTATCCAGTCCAGAGATATTTGCGATCAAACTCGAAAGTTGTTGTAAAACGTACTAAATTTTGGATGTTTTTTGGCTCCCAAATTTTAAGGAGGTGGTGCCTGCTAATTGTTGTACTCATGTTATCACCCCCATCTAGCATCACGTCACGTGGCAAAGTTTCATAAAGCTACTCCCTTTGGCTCCAAAGTTCTCATGGCTAATACACTACATTTTAAGCCAATTTTCGACCCCACTTTAAAAAAAATTGTAAGGGGGACCCACGTCTTTGGTGGAAAGTGCACTAGCAAGATTTGGTCATTCTCTAGTGCGTGTAAAAATTTGGGGGTGCAGCACCCCCTAGGGGCCGAAATATGGTTCTCTGAAAAAAGGCGCTTTACGTAAGTACGATTTTACATCAAGATCTCCAAGGTTACTGGACCAAACTTCACCGGACTTGTTTTGCCCAACGCAGGAAGAATTGCGGTAGATAAAATATTTGTCCGATTTTGAATATCTTCATCCGTTCCAGAGATATTCGCCGCCGAACTTTGAAGTCGCCAGAAATCGGGCTAAATTTGCATGTTTTTGGCCCCTAAAATTTTTTTGGGAAGGCCCCCAAAATTTTGGACCGTCATTATAAAATTTGGCCTAGTACTGACCACGATGCAAAATTTTACGATGGTCGGCCCGAGCATCTCGGAGACCTCGCTGAGAAAAAATTTTTTAAAAACATCTGGGATAAAAATTAAGTCCTCCCGAAAACTATCGTTTCCGGGCGGACTAACAGTAAAAACAACAAGACTTACCAACAGCTGACAACATGTTTTCAGCGCTAACCTCACTTACAAACAAATCTGCCACAAACACAGATCATAGTTCAGTGATCATTCATTACCGTAAATATCAAATGTTATTTCCCTACACACAAAACAGAACTTATCGGATGTCAGACTAAGTATCAAGTCTACTCTATTAGTCGCTACACATTATGTACCACATACTTAGTCAGTCATCTGTCCTGTACCAAAGTGTACAGTTCAGATTCATAGACAGTTAATACAGTAACATACAGGGTGCACCAGAAAAATTAATCCCCCAATTTTCTTAGCACTCTCTGGAAATTTTAAAGCAAAATTTTACACATTTACAACTCATTCATAATCACATAAAGTTGCCAAAAAGCATTTTATTATCTATAACTATAACAAAGTTACTGGATTTTTTCTGTAACCACATTTTCATTTCTCACGCTTGCATGTAAGACGCATTATGTTTGAGCTGCAGAAGAAACATTGTCATTCGAACAACTTAATAAACAGTTTGCCAATCAATATGAGTATTCAAAGTGTCTGCCGTCGACCTTCACAGATGCATTTTAGTCTCTTATTGAACGACAGCCTTGTTGATTGGAAGTTGTCCAGATCACCTGCAGCACCAATTTCACTTCGGTGAAGGATTACTCACAAATACAATAAAAACAATATTTAATTTAAAGATTATAAAGTTGTCAGTACCCTGACATCACTGGCAACAAAACAAACCCAGTCGTTTTCGATACTCATTGACTTGCCGGTCATAACACACAAGTTACAGAGGGCAAGGGTGTCAAATCGTCCAGTGTGTGAAAGCGAACAAGCTGTGGAGCGAAAAAGCCAAGAGCAAATCAACCAGAGGGCTAGCCTAGTATCAATGCCGAATCCCATGAATTCATCAAACATGGATAATCACAGTTGTATAGTGTAAGGTTGTGAAAAGTGCACACCAATATTTTATAGCAAGGCTGGCGTAGGATAATAGTAAATAAATGTTATTACACACCTGTAATGCTTGCTTGCGTCCTGCATCAACCACAATGCTGGAACATTGCCAGAATTAATTGTTTACAGAACTGTAAAATCCGGGCATCACTAACAGTAACGGTCAATTGAAAACAAGATGGAGAGATTGATTTGAGGTGCAAAGATTGGGCACGTATAAAGCGTTGTATTTTGAATGAGAAAAGTATATTTCTCACGTGAGAATTTGTATTGAGATACTGAAAAACCATGAAGGTGATCGTAGTCCGACAGAGAGGCTATGTGAATGTTGAAAGTGCTGACTGAATCAAATCTGACGATTTGGGACTGGACACGGAACCTTCACTGACCTGGCAGTGAGGTGTCAAACCAAGAATTTCTGGGTAATTAAGGAACAACGTGTAGTGTACCAAGCGACTCGACGTTGAGATCATTCCCGAGAACGAAAACTTTCATTCTTTGGAACAGTCATTCCCTGGAACATTCATCCCCAGGAACTTTTGTCCTCTGGAGCCTTCGTTCCCGGGAACTTTCGTTCCTGACATCAAAATTAACATGGAACTTTTGTTCCCTAACACTGATCATTAGGCCTATACTGTATATCATTTTTTGATGCGCTACAGCTATGCATGGCGACTAAGCATTTGGTCATAGGGAAAAACTTTTTGCTTGGATAATTAGCCCTATGTTGAGGCTTTCTGCATACAAAATTTAGGTAATTTAGGGTATACGCCATTTCAGATAATAAAACACCACCAACCTTGAATGACTTTGAAGGTCAGTACTGCTATAGTAACTAGAGGCTGTAGCGCATCTTCCCTTCCTGGGAATGAAAGTTCTTGGATACGAAAGTTAGTTGAATCTGGCTACCAGAATGAATCAGCCAAGGGGCCAAAATGGCAATGCTAAATTATGCCTGTGAGACTGGCAAGGCAGGTAAAGGCTGGCAAAGGCAATACAGCTGTCTTTTTAGTGGGTGCAGTGGCCAAGATGACAAGAGCAGTTAGGTAATCACTGGTGAGGGCAGTTGACATCAATTTCAGGCATCTTCTTTGCCTGTGTTTGTCAGACACCCTCAGTCTCTGTGACCGTCACTGGAAGTAGCCAAATTCCGTTTTGGTCGTATAAATGGTAGATGTGACTGATGTATATCAGCTAAATTCAAATCAGTCTATAGTCCTCTTCTCGTTCTTTGATATGACGAAGAGCTCAGTTAAAACGTTGATCAGCTAACCATGGCACACAGCGTCATATTCAGTATCTGGCAGTTCACTGCTATTGCTACTGAACTGAGAACTGTCCGCTGTCACCGTCGGCTATTGATCAGCCATTTTTGTAGACGAGCACTCGGCTCAACGGATTCATCAACAAACAAGATAGCCTAAGCTAAATTTACAATTACCCGTGCAGTCTTTGTAGTATTTTACAGCTGCTGCTAAAGAACAACAATAAATAAAACGTTATTATTTAAGTATGCGATGTAAATTTAGCAATTTCTCCCAAAACGACAAAACAATGAAACCATGAAACATCACAAAATGTAAAACTAGACTTCAAAAAGAAACTAGTATGTAAAGAAGTTGTAATTGCAAAGTGTCACAATCGGACGCAGGTTTATTGCCAAACATCGTTGTCGAGTAGTACTACAGTAATTAAAAATTAATATAAAATTTATTGTTATTTTTTAAATTTAAAAACTGACTAAAATTGTCACAAATTTTTTAAACTCACAAACACAACGTTAGTCGTGCTGGGGTTTCCAACTTTCTATCGTAAGTTAACTTTACACACTGTCAATTTCAAATTGAGATCTGTTTTTTTACTGCTGCAAGGGTTAGCTTCCGTTTACTCGGGTGTTGGTTTCCTTTCTGATCATTTTCCCATTTATTTCCAGCATCAGCAGAGCTGGGCAAACAACTGGCTCAAATGTAATTCAATTACAATTTACGGTAATTGTTTAGAATAACTATGCCACCTTAAACGGCTGTGTACATATATGACGGCAAGAGTTCCTTATCGGACCACTGTCAAAACGTGCAACAATGTGTAACATGTGTAACAATCAAACATGTTTAAAACGGATTTTGACAGTGGTCCGGTAAGGAACTCTTGCCTTGTTATGTGATAATTAATTAATTTTAGTCTGCGGAAACTGATAATTTTTGAAGAAAGTCACTACTTTTTTTGTACCGTTAAGCCTATGGAGTTATTCGAGTGAGGTTATGTACTCTAAAATTGCCTTAACCATTCTATATCGTCTTGAAATTATACGTAGGCATGTTATAAGTTCATAACAGTTTAATTTTATTGTGTAGACTGAAGTTAATTATACTTGCGTAGGCCTGTTGATGCGTTTATGTAAACTGATCTGATATACAGCATGTCTGCTGTGTTTAGACATATCGATAGTCTTACCTTGCATGTGCAGAGTTACTCACAGTGCAGTCAGTTGTATCTTGCACGCAAGTATTTTTTGACAACTATTACGACTAAATAGGGCTACAATCAATGTACATTGAACAGCCATTAGCGCACTATGTGTTTACACTGTGTCCACTTAGGTGGCCTGGTCCAGGCCTTTTAAGCTTAGTGATGTGCTAATTCATTCTGTTTGCTAAGCGGTTAATCGAAAGGTGTAGGCAGTTACAAAGTAGACAGTGACATGGTAAATTAAATTGTCCCCATCTCCACGAAAAATCCCCGATCCCCATTCCCATAGAAATTTTCCCATCCCATCCCCATCGCACCCCAGAATCTGAAGTCTGAAGACGAGGACTTTACCATTCACATCATTTAATGATAATCTTTATTAATGAAAATCAGCATATTGTCATAGCGGATTGACACTGCCTTCAGTGTTTTCCAAAAAAACAAAAATATCACTTGTAGACTATATGGGCTAATTTGTTGTGAAGTCCGTGTAGAAACACTACGCCAGTGAGTAGTGACAAATGACTGTATGCCCCACATCACTAAAACCTATATAAAAAAATGCAGTAGATTGGATTTGAGAAAGTATGCATTTAGCAACAGAGTAGTTGATCACTGGAATGCACTGTCTGATGCGTGTGTAACCAGTAATACAATAAATCAATTTAAAAATTGT
>Ga0056128_1013147_pt1 | contig 10040 bp, 9 predicted proteins | sample WorMetLIZISLAND2_FD_71113 | JGI IMG/M metagenome (GOLD analysis project Ga0056128, IMG submission 71113) | Marine gutless worms symbiont microbial communities from Max Planck institute for Marine Microbiology, Germany - Olavius geniculatus... ... | reverse complement strand
ATGATGATGATGATGATGATGATGATGATGATGATGATGATGATGATGATGATGATGATGATGATGATGATGATGATGATGATGATGATGATGATGATGATGATGATGATGATCCGTGTGGTTTAATTGTGATTTTGTATCATGAGTACGATGTTGTAATAATAACGATAATAATACAGGTGTACAGGGTGCTGCAAAAAGTAGCTCCCAAAAGATTTTTTGCTGTTTTCTCAGCAACCGTTCAGCATTTTAATTTGAAATTTTACTGGCGTATTTTTTAAATTATTTTACATTCAAGTGTTAAATAACATTTGATTCTGTTGAAAAATGACGAAGTTATAGACTTTCTAACATGACTGCCTACCGATTTTTCGGCATTAAAAGTGCTCAAGCTAAAAATGCTATTTAATTTTCAAAAACCGGTTACCACGTTACTGCCGATGACGTTACAGTGACGTTTTGATAAACAGCAATTTATATTGTTTATAAATTATCACTAAATTATCGCTCCCTCGCCGGCTGCCCACTGGATTCATCTTCCAGCAGGACGGCGCGTCAGCACACGCAGCGCGCAACTCTGCGCAGCGCACAGAACTGGCTGCGGGCCAGCTGTCCAGATTTTATCACAAAGGACCAGTGGCCTCCAAAATCGCCGAATATAAACCCAGGGGACGATCACGTGTAGGTCGCAATGTTGGAGGCTTACTGCAAGCTTAAAAAAAAGCCCAAAACAATCGCCAAATTTAAGGAAGCGGTTCAGGTCATCTGGGGCAACCTGCCACAAGGACCGATCGACAAAGCTGTGAAAAACTTTTCAAATTAAGCGAGTGAAGGCTTGTGTTAGAGCTTGGAGCTGGCGGTGGACAACATTCACAGTGACAATGGAATTCTGGCATCTAACTGTGTTGTTTCAATGATGTTATTTTTGAATGCTGAAAAATCGGTAGGCAGTCACGTTAAAAAGTTTATAACTTCGTCGTTTTTCAACAGAATCACATTTTACTTGGCAGTTAAATGTAGAAAGTTTCAGTAAATAGAGCTATAATATTTTACATTAAAATTTAAAACGGTTGCTGAGAAAACAAAAAAAAACTTGGGGGGCTACTTTTTTGCCGCACCCTGTAGGTATAGTGACGGACAGTGTGATGGAAGGAGTGATTCTGGAGCCTCGTGAGATCGCTCGTCGCTACATCACTTCCTGGTTCGCCCTTGACCTCGTCAGCAGCCTACCAGTCGACTACGTCATCGTGCTCGTGTCGCCACAGACTGGGGTCACACATCTTGTACACGCCGGTCAGTATATAGCAAACTACAACAACAACAATTACTACTACTACTACTATTAATACTACTACTATTATTAATATGGGCCGTGTTGCCTGAAATAAACCTGTGATTACTACAACTAGAGATTGGATAGATTCACGCACCTTGTACATGCTGGTCATCTAGTAGATTACTACTACAACAACAACAGCAGCAACAACAACAACAACAAATACTACTACTACTACTACATCTAGAAACTGGAGTCACACACCTTGTACACGCCGGTCTGTATAGCAGGCTGACGATGATGACAATCAATCAGACTTGCCTTAATAAGGAATCTAGGAATCTAAACAGCAAACCGAAAAATAACAGCGCCATCATCTTGAACTATTATTTTGTAACGCCGGACCACCCACGAAGCCCGTTTGCGGTCCTAAACTTGCCCCTCAAATTTTGCGTTGATCGAGTTTATACTTTTCGGAATATCGCTATTTGAAAATTTCGCAAATTTGGCTTGGAATGCCTAATCAGGCCCCCCCAAATCATGTTTTTGGAGGAGTTTTGACCCCTAAACTTTACTTTTTATCATCGAGACCTTCGAAAGGCACTTCCTTGCGCAGAAACACGCGTTTTGAGTTTTCATTGGTCGTGATCGGTCCTACGGTGTGATCTGGACGCGATGCGAAGAGTACAAAAAAGAAAGAACCAAAAGTAAGTAAAAATTCGCCATTTTCGCAGACCCTTTTCCCGTCGTCTCACATCAACCAAATTTGGCACGCAGGGTCGTATCTGGGATGTCTTTCTTGGTTTTGAGTTTCAGAAAGATCAGCTGAAAAATGTGGGAGCAGAGGGGTCCAATTTTTTGGCTTTCCCATTGACTTGGCACATCGTTTGCTTTTGCTACCGCACAAACCGTGATTATACCACTGCGCATCGTTTTTGTTTTACTCATTAATAACTGTGGCCATAAGTATACTGTTAACAAAACTGAAAGGTTTCATCTTAACGTACGTCTACGCGCAAAGTTATTCCCGAGCCTAAAGTCCCGTACGTCGGCGCTTGTCTCAGTCAATCAATCACTCTGTTTGTTAAAATGCATATTGCGCCATGTGTCGCAAACGAATCAGAGGTGTTTTCCTTAGCTCTCAGCCAGATAGACACCAGTTTACACTACGAGGCCACGGATATCGTAGCACTAGTGCATCGCGCGGTGTGTTTACTTCCGCCCCAGCTTTGTCTGGTAGTTATTGCTCCTATAACAAACAAAAATGTGGCCAGACTGAGTGGCCGGATAGGCATAGTGAAAATGGTTTCCCACCAGCCAACGGTCATTCATCCAAGTAGGCTATCTCGAACTGACCCGGCGTCGATTAGTTACGGTGATCGGCGCAACGTGTTAACCAAAACATTCAGTCGTTTTCCACTTTTTGAATTAAGTCTAATTTAGTTTGGCAATAGGATTTTTCAGTCTTCATGACGCAGTGTTATATCTGTGACTACTTCCTACTACTACTAGCATCTTTATTCTTTATTTCACCCGTAAGTAAGGGCTTGCATAGAGGCTAAAGGTTGTTACTTTCAGCACAAGCTTTAACAAGTAATTTGAGAAAAGCTCACGTGACGCGCGATAGCAGCGGTCCTGCCACCCGGGCAATTGTGTACAGCATGCAATAGAATAATACTGCCTTTTTTGAAGAAGTACCCAAATTCGAGGCCTCCTTACGAAAAATTCCTTGAATTCAAGAGGTCGAAATTTAGACTGTTAACAAAATATTATTAAATTGTGACCAATCTAATGTACTCTTCGCGCGCATTATTTTCTCCTGTATTCTTCTAAATGCTTTTTCATTTCTTTCAACTTGTATTAGAGACCCGGCGTCAATATGAGACCGGTCTATTATTATACTAATAGTGACTCTCATCGATGTCGTTATTGGAAATTGTCTCCCCGTCTATCTGGCACCGTTAAAAATATGGTGTCTAAAGATAATGAAATCAAGACCTTAATATTTTGTGGTCACGTGACGTCATCGGTCACGCGCCGTGGTCGACTTCCTATGGGTAGTCCATTGTGACCATGCGCCTGTCTGGCACCGTTATGGAGATATGGCCGTTTCAAGTTCTTTTAGGAAGGCTCTTCCTGAAACAGAGGTCGGTCGTCGGTCGGTAGATCGGTCGGTCGGTTCTCAATATTATAATGATCTCATATACTCTTCTTCGCTACGTTAGGAACGTAGCGCGCGAGGAGTAAAAAATGGACGTTCTATGCTTTAAAAAATGCATAGGCCCACGCAGGTTATCCAGGTGTAAACCTATATTTAGCAATTTCGGCGCAATTTATTCTTGAAATGTGCGACACAGCCGAAAAATGCAAAAAAAACATTAAAATTTTCTATTGTTAAAGGTTCAAGGTCATTACAGGCCATCGACGTTAACACCGTCACTAGTGCTTGTTATGATAAGCAGCATGTCTGTGCATAGGCATATCTGCAACTGTTTTACGCTAGTGGAGCTAATAGCGATAAAATAACTACTTTTAAGGAGTAGACCTTTTTGGTGCTTGCCTGCGCAGGTTTTTTAAATTTAAAAGGGTTGAGACTTAAATTGCTATAATCATAGTTTAATGCCAAAACTTTCACGCGCAGGTTGTCTTGGTCTTATCTCCAGCAATTTCGTCGCAATTCACTTTTTAAATGTGCCCTTCAGCCAGAAATTGCGAAAAATTCGCTAAAAACTTTTTTTTACAGATTCAACGTCATCAATGTTAATAAATCTAAAAAGCCCGTCGACAGTGCTTGTTATGGTAAGCAGCATTTGTGTACATATCTGCAGTTGTTTTCAGGTTACACGAGCCAATAGCAGTAACATAACTTTTTTTAGTTATCTGCGTATCTAATTTTGGGACACTGTATCGTTCGTTTTGTGTAGGGAGGGCGCTGCGGATATTTCGGTTCGTGAAGTTGTTGAGCTTGCTGCGCCTGCTGCGTTTGTCCAGACTTGTCAGATACGTCAGCCAATGGCAAGACGTAAGTAAACAACTCGAAACGTTTTATCTTCAAAAGACTATGCGGTGAAAAAAAGCTACACGGTCTAACGGCATTTCGTTTAACACTAGCGTCTTCGCGTTTCACTCACATAGTGACGTAGTGCAACGTCTTCGAATTCTTAACTAATTGTTTTGAATAAATAACGTAGCAACATAAACTTTGGCGATTTTATTTCACATTTTTGGGTATGGGTGGACATAAACAGCATGTACGCGTAGTGAGATGGCGTGGTAGCCTGGTAGGCTATAGCGGTTGGTCTCACTCAATGCAGTTGCTTGTTGCCGGAACGGTTACTACTTGTAAGTAAGTAAGTAAGTAAGTAACTAAGTAATCTTTTATTAAACAACGGTCAAACGCCATTGCAAAAACAGAACACAACAGAGCATAATATTTACAATATCGATAAGAAAAAAAAGAAAAGAAAAAATAAAATGAAATGAAATACGGTAGAGCTACAACAGATCTACATGCAAAATCTAATATGTATCACCGAACAAATATCGCAATACAAACGAACGTTTGTACAAGTTATAGTGGCACTGAGGCAAAGCAAAAATACAATTGGTGGCCCTGAGTTTCATAGGTAAAATCTTTAAAGTGTTTACTTTTACTTTGGATGACATTATGTCTGCTGACATATAATCATTTCGGTAAAAACCAATCGTCCTCAATGTCAACTCAGCCTTTCATTCCTCCGGGGTAGGTAAATCGAGTACCGCCCTGTCTGGCCGAGATAAGACGGAGTGCGATTACCCGTGTCGAGAAACAGGTAACACCGTGTGATTCAATGACAGATGACGCTTCTTAGCTCTGAGATGAGTGGTTCGTGAAAAGTTATAGACACTTTTCACTTTCGTGTGTTTACGCACTTTTATTGGATATGTATTGTTGGCTATATAATTCATTACTGCTAAAGTAGTCGATTAAAGCATATCATTCTACTTGTTGTTTTTCAGAAACTGGTACTTATCCGTAAAGCTGTTGTTGTTTTCTGCTGCAGTTTCTGATGATCGCGAGCAAATTCCTGCGCATCTGCAACTTGGTCGGGATGATCCTGTTGCTGGCACACTGGGACGGATGTCTGCAGTGGCTGGTGCCTGTGCTGCAGGAGTTTCCACCAAGCAGCTGGTCCGCCATCGAAGAGCTTCAGGTATCAGTAAAAGCTTAGTCTCCATAAAACGTGACCTACGCAATGCGCGCACTAAACTACGCAACGAACGCAACCGACGCAGCTGGCCCAAAAGACGCAGCGGCCACAACGCAAAGCGAAGCGGATATAAGCGGAGTCTATTCTTGCGTTGCGTTGCGTTGGCTTTGTCCTTAAACGCCATGGTGGCCTTTCGACTGATGTTTTTTTCCGCTTTTTGTCCGAGATTTGTTGTCCCGAGACCGAAAATGTGATTTTACCCCGTTTGGTCTTGAACCGGTCTTGATTTTATTCTTTTCTTCATCATAAATGGTCATCGCTGACTTTTTACTTTTCGCACAGTAACTTAATGACGATGATGATGATGAAGATCAATAATTAAGCTAGGCATTTGGTTAAACACTATAGCACCTTCCCATAGTCAGTAGCAACTCGAAGCAGGCGTGCGTGTTAAGGCCGGAAGTCCAGAAGTGAAACCTACATTTCCGTACAAGCATGCATACGAGGATTTGCACTGATGGTAGATAAATACTTTTGCCGCTAGATAAATACTTTTGCCGCACAATTTTTTCTGCTTTTAATAGAGTGACTACTGCAAATTACAGAAGCCGAAATCTAACCGCTTACTTAAAAAAAACACGGGCCATGCTTAACCCCTACCCAAAATTTCATCAGCTAAAGCAAAGGGCGCAACGGAACAAACGCGATGCAAGAATAGATAGATGGCGCTTCTGTGCTTGCGTTTTGACCGGTGCGCCGCTTGCGTCATCTACGTTCGTTGCGTTTAATTAGTTGTGTAGCCTATTCTTCGTGCGTTTTGTGTGTTAATTGCGTTCGTTGCACTCTTGCTTGCGTAGTTTTCTTACGTCGTCTGCGTCAGTCGCGTTGCCTGCGTTGCATTGGGTGGGAGAGGTTTACCCACAAGAACCTAACCTCATTGGTCCTGCGCCTAAGCGAAGGTAACAACATTTAAATTTACGGAGTTCGAGGTGCTGTAAAACAGTGCTGCATATACTTTGTACACTGCGCAGTTCGCCGAGTGGACCGAACAGTACAGTCGGGCACTGTTCAGGGCGCTGTCACACATGCTCTGCATTGGCTACGGTCGCTACCCGCCACAAAGTATAACCGACGTCTGGCTGACGATCGTCAGTATGCTGATCGGCGCTACGTGCTACGCACTGTTTGTCGGCTACTCCACCACGCTCATTCAGTCTTTTGACACGTCCAAAAGACTCTATCGCGAAAAGGTATATGCCTATGTTAAAACAACGGTCTGCAGTTGGATAAGTGTGTGTGTCAAACGAACTTATTATACATGCCAGACAGCGGTTTAACGGAGACTTATTCCACGCAAGCCACTGTCGTTATTTTGGTCACGCATGGCTGCACCCGTGAGTTATCGAAACCTTCTACCACTGTAGACAGTCTGGTAGAGACAGTACGAGTGCCGGCGTGGAATAATATTCCTTTATGTAAAATATTTATTAAATAAATGTAATATGCAACTCGACTTACTTACTTACTTACTGATTTACTTACTCTGGCCATATATTTTTTGTCCATTCTAATTTGATATAAAATTTAAGCCGTGCCATTTTTTATTAATCCATGTGGCGGGCAACATGATCGTAATGAAAACTCTTAAATTGTATCTATATTTAATGATAAGTTATTTTAGCTAACATGGGCGACGCTAAGAATTTGAAGCTGGGGGCAACAGAGGGCAAGGGCCAGGGCACAGGGGGCAATATTTGTTTGTGTGTGCGGACAAAATGTCGACCTTTTATTCAGTTGTTGTGTGCGTCGAAAAGACGTGGCGGGGTCCAGGGGCATCCCCTGGTCGGTGGGTCAGAGGGAACCGGAGGGAGAGCAAGGGCAAAGGCACGGGGTCAGCTGTCCCCTCTTTCTTCTTGGCGCCGCTTGTGCATCAAAGTAACAGTTGACAAGTTAGTGACGTATTTCAAAAGTCTAACTCTTCTGGGCGCGACGCATTTTAATCTGGGTGTATTTGAAAAAATTGCGTCCGAAAATTTGGTGCCATGTGGTGGTATTTGTCGCCTCTACTGTGATAGCTGCTTATCGTTGCCTTACAGCACGGCGAAAGCACCGTGCGAAAATCGCTGAAAACTTTGTAGCAACCGTCGATGCAACAGTTGGCTGCTCGTCAGAACATGGAAAATGCTGCGGTAATAATTTTGCTAGATTTTGCTATCCATTTACCGCCTGCGGTTAAAACATTTTTGCAACATTTAATCTTCAGAAGTGCACGATCTTGCTTGAAAATTGTGCGAGTAAGTAAGTAAGCAAGTACCAATTTATACAGCGCCAAAATTTCACAAGAGAATCAGGGCTCTCAGCGCCTGAAACGTTTCTGTCTTATAAATGTGAGCATGTGTAAAATAACACAGTAAAACAGAAACAACAATTTTAAAAACGCAACGGCGTAATGCTGCCAAACTTAGCCCTATAATCCGACAAAAATGTTGATATTCGGGTGACGTATGTGTGTCTGGGGGCAGTGTAAGGAGGTAGAAGAATATGCGATCTACCGCAAGCTGCCGACGTCGCTACGACGACGCATCTGCGCCTACTACGAGCATCGTTTCCGCGGCAAAATGTTCGACGAACGCAGCATACTTACTGGCCTCAATGACTGTCTGCGCGAGGTACGGACGGCATCCAATCATCAGTTTCTACTGCGTTAAGCTTAAATTCCATTACGCCGACTTTCACCGAAACTTCCCCGCGGGAAAGTCGTGGACACAAATCACGAAAGTCGCGGACACAAACCATCTCGACATGTCGAGATGTTTTCGACAAAGTCCGTGACAAGTCCGCGACAAACCCGTTTGAATTTAGCCAGTTACAATGCACGGGGAAAGTTGGCGGACACAAATCATGAACGTCGGCAACGTGATTTGTGTCGCGGACTTTCATGATTTGTGTCCGCGACACGGCCGCGACTTTGTCGCGAACTTGTCCCGGTTTTTGTCGCAAAGTCGGCGTAATGGAATTTGGGCTTTATTAGTTTGATACTGCTGTTGTAAACACTGGAGGGAGATTCATTTTTTGTTGTTGTCTTCTATAACATTTGGCTGTAGTATGTTATTCGTGTACGGAAAGTTCTGATTTTATCATGTGTTTACCAAAAAAATGCAAGTACGGAAAAACATTATCACTTACACGGAGAGACTGATGATTAGATTAGATAACGTTTAGACTTTTGTACTCAGTTTAGTGTGCATAAATTGTTTTGTTTATTCGTCGTAAGAATATATCAAGCTACTGGCGAGCTGTGTGTTCTGACGCTGACTCAAAAGTGGACTAACAAAAGGAAAAAATTAAAACGCCTTCGTATATTTTGTGGTTACGTGTAACATGAAACGTTTTCGTTAGGTGCGTTAGATAGCCTTGATTATTCACATTTTTTCATTTGTAGCACGCAGTTGTATTTAGGTGCTGATATGCTGTGAAGAAACACTTTTTCAGTCATCCCAAACGTACGATTGTGTCTGTCGTTGCCCACGCGTTGTCGCGGATTTGGTCTCGCAACCGTTGTAATCGCTAAAACGGAAACGCGCATAAATGACGCACGGTTGATAAAAGCTGTAACGCACCGCAAGTGTATCTTCGCGACGGTTGTATTCATTTCCGGTATGAGGCGGACATGCGCGCTTGTTGCTTCTGGTACAGTCACCTTAATGCTTCTAGAGGCAGGTAAAAGGCATCCGGGGCAAAATGTTCGACGACTGTTTCTTATACGTGGAGAAATTTTGAATACACGTCGCCGACTGTAAGTGCAACAAATCGCCACCGCAGTCATTTGCTGTTACGCACTTGCCCGCAACCAGCTTATACATATCGGCTACCAAAGATATAAACGAAAAACCATATTACGCGTATATTACGTGGCTTTTTTTCTAACTGTTAAAACATTTCATGGCGTAACCATAACCCTAATTTTGATGAAACCGATCTAAATTGTGTGCATACGACTAGGAGGTGATTCAGCACAACTGCAAGTCGCTAGTTGCGTCCGTACCGTTCTTTACTCACGCCGATCCGGTATTCGTGATGTCGGTGCTGTCGAAGCTGCAGTTCGAGTTGTTTCAGCCGGGCGACTTCATCGTGCGCGAAGGAACGATTGGCGACAAAATGTACTTCATTCTTTCATTCGTAATGACGACGATAACGTGGCTTCTCTTATTGGTGTACTAACGTCTTGTATCAGGTAGTGAAGGCGTAATGAGTTTTAGATACGATGTGATGATGCTGCCGCTGCTGCTGCTGCTGAAGATGATGATAAAATGTACTTCATCGACGACGGTATCGTTGACGTCGTCACTCGCGACGGCGTCGCCGCCACAAGCCTCTCAGACGGATCGTACTTCGGCGGTATATTGTATTTATGTTAAAGGTTAAAAGGTGCATATAGCTCTTAATGATCCCACCTCAGAGCTACGGAGCGTCACTTGTCATATGGGATCACACAGTGTTACCTGCCACCCGACAGAGGTGAACGCGCCCCACCTTAACCCCAGCCAGATAGGCCGGTACTCGATTTACCTACC
>Ga0056128_1013144_pt1 | contig 10041 bp, 5 predicted proteins | sample WorMetLIZISLAND2_FD_71113 | JGI IMG/M metagenome (GOLD analysis project Ga0056128, IMG submission 71113) | Marine gutless worms symbiont microbial communities from Max Planck institute for Marine Microbiology, Germany - Olavius geniculatus... ... | reverse complement strand
TCATATTGTGTTTATTTACTTTGTTTACCAGTAATAATTTTTAGAATAAATCGTTTGATATGGGCAGAATAACAAAGGATGATCGCTGTTTGATCATGGGCTTACAAACTGAGAACTGTTTTGCTAGATAATGTGGTCACACAATAAAGGTGTGGTGGGTGAAAAAAACTTTACGTTTACGCGCTGTAAATTTCTGCTTGTAACTGTGAAAGAATGGTTAAAATCGGTGCCGAATTACCGAAGTTATCCCAAAATAAAACTGGGTATGTTTTTTTGGACCACCCTGTACATCGAGAAGTTGACCAAAATGATGATCGGCAAACTCGTGGCTGTGTCACAGGACCATGACAGTAGCAATAGAATGGCAACCACGTCACTTTTATTTACTTGAATATTATTCACTTGTCAAATAACCACTGTTTAATGGAATATTGGAACTCCTGCTTCACAGAATTAAGTAAATTTATGTATGTGTGTTTTTTTAATGTGTTTTAATTCTTTTTGACAGGTCTAGTTTTAAAGCATAGTACAACGTTATCCAGAAATTTCAGCAGCGTTTTAATTAAACCACTGAGTTCTCGGCATCTGCCACATTTCAGGACTACTCATTGATTTTCACTATTTTCGTACAATGTGACCATAGTGATAGTATTTTATGATCATATGATTTGATGATCTCATTTGTCATTGTTTGTATTAGTTTTGATTGATTCTGTTATTTGTTACAACTGGCCTGTTGGAATAATGGTTAGAATGTTGTCATACTTATGGTTGGAGTTTGACCTCCGGTCTGGTCACTGTCAAGTTGTTACTACTCAAATGGGTCTGCAGACACAATATAACTAACACCAAGGTCAACTCAGCTTTCTGTTCCTTTGGGGTAGGTAAATAATCTACCGGCCTGTCTTGCTGGGGTTAAGGCAGGGTGCATTTACCTGTGTTGGGTGCGTTATTCCATATGATAGGTGATGCTTCATAGCTCTATGATGGGTTTCCGATAAAGAGCTATACGTACCCTTTTAATACTTCTTGTTTTGCCACTGCTGACTGATGGACTTTTGCTGATATGTCTGACTTTTGAACTAATTTATTATAGTCTTATATAACATGGTGTGTGGCTCGGTAGTCTAACGGCAACGTGTCGGACTTGTAATTCTGAGGTAACTCAGAGGCGCAGGTTCGACTCCGCACCAGGACACTGCCGGGTAACGACTTTAGGCAAGTTGTTCACACACGTGCCTCTGTTCACCAAGCAGTATAATTTGGTACCGGCTTCACCGCTGGGACGTAAACAGGGACACCACGCGATACACTGGCCCTGTATCCGTGGTTTCGGAGTGTAAAAACTGGTGTCTGGCTGAGGGCCTTAGGAAACGGAGATCAGCGCCGCCCTATGGGCCGTAAGGCTCGGGAAGGACTTTACGTTTTTTTACGTATATAATGGTAACAAATATGGTACATAGAGGTGATGAAAGGGTTCAGTGTTCATACACTCACACAGTGTTAACATCAAATTGTCACATAAAACTTGGCTTGTGAATTTTCCAACTCTTTCTGTCTCTTGTTTCTTTCTGTCATGTGCACCATTTTAGCGACTAATGTATGTCATTTGAAATACTCACTGCTGAGTATTCTGTATTTCAGTATTTTAAATACGTTGTTGCCTTTAACAGCATTTGGAAAATATTGCATTCAAAATACTTTTCCAAAATACTTTTTAATTTACATAATATGTGTAGTTTGTGTACATTACATAAAATTTGTGCAATTGAGTTGTGCTATTGAGAACTCTGTTGAGGACTTTGCATTTTTATTGTTTTCAGCTGCTGTTATGACTTGAATGATTGTTTGATGGCACTGTGTCCGGTCGTTTTTGAAGAAAATTTTCACTATGCGTCAGGATGTTTTTGCTAGTATTTTGTATTTTTGAAAAAGAGTATTTTTAAATATGTATTTGATATTTAGTATTTGAAATACTCAGTAGAAAGTATTTTGCATGTTGGTATTTGAAATACTTTTTGAAAAGTATTTTTGTATTTCAAATACTTTATACGGAATATTTTGCCCAGCTCTGCTAGTCGACAGCAGTACATTATGGTATTCACCAACAGCCATTTAGTCTCTTTCCACCAACCCCAAAAATATCGTCAGATCTTTTACACTTTATATGGACGCCCTCGGGCAGCTCAGGGGGTCTTTCAAGCAAAACGTTTTAGGAATTGAAATTTTTTAAATACTGGTACCTAAAGTGTATGCAGAAGTAAACGGATAAAAGTGCTAAGTTGGAACTAAGTATATGGTGCTTATTACTTCTATAGCATGGTCTGACGTAATTTTGCAAGCTAGCTTATTTTTTTTGTCTTTTTACTGACCAGCCACGGAACCCTTAGCAGATGTTCGCAGAACCCTTGCATTCCGCGGAAACCTGGTTGAAAATCACTGCTATAAAACAATGACAGGCAAGCAGCTAATGACCACACGATAGAGTCTCTTGCAGATTGTTCAATATCTGTGAGATCGCATTAACTTTGTCCAATATCTTCCCACGCTCCGAGTCTTTCAGTCGTCCACTGCACCGATGAGCGAACCGGTCCGGGTGCCAGCGTATCCGCTGCAGTCGCAGATACGACCGGTAAGTGTCCGATCCATGGTTCAAGTCACTAAACAGGAATTCAGTGACAGCATCTTTCAATGGGGACTCCTTCTCAGCAGGGTGGGGCCACGGAACGTCATCGTACCCAATGGGAGAGGAACAGCCAGACTTGTACAATTCGATGCAATTACGCTCGTAGTGGAGTTTCTGAAGGCCGATCTTTTCCCGTCGACATTCCTCATCAAATGCCTTTGCCTTTTCATCAAACAGTTTGCGTTTTCTCGCTGATATCCTTGGTACATCTGAAGCATCAGGTGCAGTGCTAGTAGTACTGCTAGCGTCTGCAGTTGCTTTCAGACGATGAATCGTGGCTGTGGTAGCATGATAGCGTGCAGCATACTCCTTTGCCATTCGGTCAGCCCATTCATTCCACGTCTCATATTCGCTCTCGTAACTGTAATAATCTGCAAAATAAACATAACATTGCACTTGTCATTACAAAATCACACAGAAAATACAAACCCAAGAAAAAGCGGAAAAAAAATCAAATTTGACAATTGCTATAGAGTATACATGGACTAATTAGATATGAAATGCAACAGCGTATCATCAAAAATGGCTTAATCTTTAGGTTGAGACCATTCTATCTCAGAAAAGCTATAATACAGCAAGCAACTGTCTATACAGACTTTGGCACTGTATAAATCACTTACTTATTTAACTACTTTTTATATAACTATAACGATATGCTTGCATAACAGGGTAGATTAATGACAAACTTATGTCAGTGATGTAACCATCTCAAAGTAATATGGGTAATGCTGCAGTTTCAAATAATAAAATCATTACGTGCGAGAGCTAGCATAGCTAGATATAGCACGTATTAGCTATGGTAATTCTGTCCGTCCATCTGTTTATTTTGGGTGTCATGTCCCGGTACCAACTGGAGCCCACGTGAGATAGAGACTTCGGGTTTTCACCGTATGATAGCCTATTGTTTCTAGTATTTCGTGACAAAATTTATGCCGCTGGGTGAGAGGGATCCCTTCGAACGAGGGGTGGAAAGAGGGGCACCCCTCTGAAAAAAATCATTATTTTGCCATTATTGGCTGCTCTAGCATAAAAACGGTTGTAGATAGGCACAGACATAAGTGGCCTCAGTGCTGGGTGGCCGCTTTTGTGGTCACCCTCCCCGCAGGTAAAGGAAGGCACAGATATGCTGCTTATCATAACATACACTGGCGATGAGCTTCTTGAGAATGTAAACGTCGATGACCTTGAATGACCCTGAACCCCCAAAATGGGGGATTTTAGTGAATTTTTCACGATTTTGCACTGCTACACATTTCAAGAGTGAGTTGGCTGAAGATAAACCGAGACAACCTGCATACAAAATTTTTGCCATTAAATTTAAATTTTAGCAGTACAAGTCACAACCCCCTAGATTCAAGGAAGCCTGCATTACGTGGGTGTCAAAGAGGGGTATTCCCTAAAGTGGTTATTTTACTGCTATTGGCTTGTCTAGCGTAAAAACGGTTGCAGATAGGCACAGACATGCTGTTTATCATAAAAAGCACTGGCAATGAGCTTCTTAGGAATATCAACATTGATGACCTTGAATGACCTTGAACCCCAAAATAAAGGTTTATGGCGTTTTTTTTACAACTTTCGGCTGCAGAAGAGTGAACTGCAATGAAATGGATGGAGATAGATTATCTGCAAACAGGAACACAGCTATAGGCTCTCGCACATCTTATGAGCATTAGCTCAGATTTCTTGTTTTACTACTATATGTACCATATTCTGCAAGTTCATTACAAATACACATTGTATGTTCCTGCAAAAATTAATTAACTACAAATAAAAAGTACCTTCTTCATAAATGCCCCACTCCATGCTGTACTCATCCTCCATTTCTCTCGCAAGTTTTTCTTCAAAAGTAGTATCCGACTCAGAACCAGAAGATGAGAATGAAGTTTTTCCGCATGTAACCTACACACAGAAATGCTGCAAACATCAGCTGACAGCTAAAATGCACAGATACTGCAACATAGTGTGTATCACTAATTCACTACGGATATGTTGTGACATTCCAGAAGTCTTTGCAATTTTAACAACACTGGCAAAATAACATAGGCCAGGATAAAATCATACATTTTAACTATATTTTGATGACCCAATTTACTATCACTAAGACAAGATCAATGAATCAATAAGTAACAAATGCTGTGAAAAAATCAAAAGTAATCGCAAGCATAAACTTGAAAAAAGTTGTAATTAGCTTAAATAAAAGTAAAATTTATACTTGAAGCAAAACTGACAGATGCCAAAGATCAGTCTCAGTTAAAGAACCAAATTGTAATATCTGATCGAATGTATAAAACTTGATTATGGCATGAATTTGCATGACAGAAAGCAAATTTCACTAAATCTTGTACAGAGACTAAAACAATTTTAAGATAATAATAATAAATTTGAAAAGAAGCTTTGGTGTAAATCTGATAAAACAGTAGCTCAATTCAATACTTCAGGCTGGTGGGGCTGTTCTTTTCGTTTCATATGATCTTTGAAATCTTGCAACAACTCTCGTGCAGTTAGTCCATCATTGTTCTTAACATCCAGACAAGATGGATTCTGTCTGATCAAAGGTAGTACCAAATCAGTCTCCGCTAAACAAACATATGCATCATGAACATGAACATGCAACACTACTATTACCATAACTCCTGACTTTTGTTCAACTAGAACGAGGTAATCAACAACACTAAAACAGTGATATTTTACTTCGGTGAACCAGTGAAACGGTTTCAGTACCAAAAAGTTGACAGTATATTTTTGTGCTAATGTTTGTTGCATATATTCAAGAATAAAACACCTGTATGTAATAGTAACTTTATGCTTTTTCTGTTAGCAAATGACAATTTCAAATTCAAACTGCATCTGAAACATTTTCTTATTTTGTTAATGTAGATATAATGTGTTTCATTATCATTATATCATTAGATATAAAATGTTTCATTATCAATTTGAAATATCTTATTTAATTTTTAATGCGATAACACATTGTGTTAATTTCTTAATGCATGAGATAACGCATCAGTAACATATCATTAATATTGCTGATGTTGTAAGTGAACTACATTGAGAGGGTGAGTGGAATGAAGCCAACAAAGTTGTGCCTGTGTCGCAGGACCATTACAGTAGTGATAGAACAGTAACAAAACAATTTTTAATTACTTGAATGTTATTCGATTGCTTCACAGAATTAAGTAAATTTACGTATGTGCATTAATTTTTAGTGCATTAATTTTTTAATGTGCATTCTTTAATGTGTGAACGCATTAAGTTAACGCATTGATTTGACAGTTCAACTTATTTAGCAATATCACTATTTTAATGTACTTGTGTCGTATAATGTAGCCTAGCCTGAAACAACTCTGGGACAACAGGCCTAAGCCAGTAAAACAAAAAGAAACATTTTCGCAGTATTAACACAGCCAGGTCTAAATAAAAAATGGGTGTTGTCTCATTTCGCCTAATCTCATTTCGCCTAATCCCATTTCGCCCAATCTTTTTTCTTGATAGGCGGACCAATAACAACGACTTGCTTTGTCATATTTTTCTTTGCCTCTTTGACAAGCTTGTGAGGCTTTGCATATTCACAGTCGTGCAAAACTAGCCTACCATTTTCAACTCAAGCCAATTTGAGCTGAACAACGAACATTTAACCCTAACATTCTGCTTAACACAATTAAAATACTGAGAAATAATTTCATAACTCTAACACAACAGAATTCAACAGGGTTAAAGTCTCTCTGACAGAATTAAGGATTCAGACCTACAGAAAATACTGACTGAACAAAATAGCTTTAAACAATTAGCACAAGGCTGTATAATTTTCTGTTTGACAGGATTACTAGAGAGGTTAAGAAAAATCACCAGACTCATACTTAAAGCCGCACTTTCCACAAGTCCCGCACTTTAATGTTTTAGGGTCAAAGATTTCTTGTCCTAAAAACCGGAAAATAAGTGAAACAAACGCATCAGCTCTCCTTGGGCAGATGCCACCCTCCGCAAAAGAAGGATTTTTCCAAAGTGGCATTTTTGGAATCTGCTATCTTTCATGAGTCTTTTTAGCGAAAAAAGTGAACATATGTCATCTCTAGTTTTGAAGTTATTTGGCCTTCTTTAGGGGTACTATAGTGCCCAAAGCTATATTTATAATTTTTGGTACAAGGCTACTATATTTTGCTACAACACCAGCCATATAAAAATCATCCACTACACCTGTTTTGTTTCATTGCTTTACCTTGTGAAATAACTCTGTCCTTAAACTTCACTTTTTTGCCATACAAAAAAGTAAGCCTAGCAAAAAGAAAAATATTTAAACATGAAACTGAATCAAATCTGCTAGTTTATGATATTCCTAATTGTTATATAGTCAAGCATGAGAATGCGGGAAGGTGCATGTACAGTAGTGATGGCAGAAACAAATGACATAGAAAACAAAATTCTCAGCTGTCACTAAGCTGGGGCTGACCACAACCCCTACGTCCGACAGATGACAACGATGACAAAGGGTCGACCTTAAAGGTCCGTGGTCACCAAAATTAACATATGCATTTTATCCATTTTCCTGAAAGTGCAGAATTTTATGATAACTTTGACAGTAATATTGGCGCCCAGTGTTCTGTCAACATGGAAAAATTTACCTTTGAAGTCGACGATCTACGAAAACGACGTAGAAAACGCACCACCATGATGACCTGTGGTGACGTCATGAGTTTAGCCGATAGACGTCATGAATTAATATTCATGACGTCTATAGGCTATGGCCTAGCCTAGAATGATGGCGTCGTCGGCTAGCCATTAATATTCATGATCTATATGGGCTAGAGTCATGACGTCACTGCGGGCACTGATAGATTAGAATATTTCGCATAACGTAACGTAATGCCGCATTTCGTTTGAATTCACGCATTAATTTCATATATTTATGAAACTCAAATCGACATATTATATATGCGAGGTTAAATGTTCAATTTAAATCTACAGAAATTGCGCGAGTGAGTTTGACCGTGGCCATGGACCTTTAAATAACTGCTCAGCAGAGCGTTCAATGATCTCAGATGACAACTGTCTTCTCTGAAACTTAATTACATTTTAATTAACTGTGATCTTAAATCTGTGGATTGTAGAGTGGATCTGACATCTCATTTACAACTTGAATGCTGCCTGAACGCAGTCACTCCAGGCGGCATTGGCCTGACGACGTACAGCCTTGAAAACAAGTGCCTGGGGGGCCCTGGACACGGTCTATGACCAATCACCCACACTTAAGTAATGTATATAATAAAAGACAAAAAATGTTAGCAGTCGCTTACCTGCGTATGATTGTCACTGCGTGTAGGTACAATACAGTAAATGCAGACAGTGCTAACTCGTATACTAGAGCTAGGCCTACAGGCTGCTACAGCAACAGCACCCTGCAATGAACAAGACATATACTGCTGTCTCATGGCGTGCAGGGAACATCAATGGACATAATAGTAACCGATGAGTGGCGGCTGATGAGTGAACATCACTATAACAACACAAGGCGGAAGTTATCACAACCCTCTCACAACGTAGTCTTTGATAGTTAAAATAGTCTGGCATTGTCAACTACAAAAGGCCATTCAAGAATTGGTAGGCCTACAGTAGAAAGCAAGCACATCTCGCTGTGCACCCACCCAGTTCTGACGATGAGAAAAACCAAACGTTACTATTCGCCCAGGCTCAAAAACCACATTTCCAAATTAATCGCAAAAACATTTCGTTAGAGTAAACTAAGATCGCTTGTGGAAATGATTCGTTTCAATGAGTGATTATTTAGTATACATTTAGTGCATAGGGCATAAACAGAGGTGGTGTCTGCAGGAATGGCAGCGCCCCCTCCCTAGTAGAATTGAAAGTTAGATGTGAGATGATTCGCAAATACTCTAAAACATGATTGAACACCACCTATTTAAATGAACTGTTCCCACCATTTTTGCACGTCCCAAACATTTTAACAGGCGGGGTAAAATGCGCTCTGTGCAGTGTGCAGTACACCTCTGTGGGGATCACAGCTTAACTGTTTTCACTCCCTGAAGCGTTCTTATGCAGGATTTTGTACTTACCTAAAGCCTAGATCGCTACCACAAACTGCATAGTGGCGAACTTTTGCAAGATAGCATAGGCATATAGCGATCGCCACTGCTGCAGACTGACAAATCTCAGTGGCTAGACCAGCGGAATCAGGGGCCCAGGCCCCTTCTCCCCCAATCTCCCAGACAAGACAAGCACACGTTTAAACTGCACTAAATGTGGTCAGTTGATTCTTCGGGAAATAATTAAAATTGTTGCTAGCAGATCTAAAAGATAATATTTAATTTCCGCTAATTCGATTACGGCTGGGGCTTGGCCCCAGAGTCCTCTGATATAGCTCAAGGCACAGGTGGATTTAGGGAGCCAAAGGGGCCATGGCCCCCAAGATGCCAAGGTCACCTTTTTGCCTTGCATATGCAGTGCATTATAACGTTCATCAGTAAAACTAATAAAATTTATACTCCATGTATGCATTTTAGAGGGTTTACATGTCCAAAAGCGCTTGTTTCCGGGGCTGCGCTCCGGCGACAGGCTTCTCCCCAAAAAGTCCACCTTTGTTTTCGGCTTTGTGCCTCAATTTTTGGCCCTTGGAGCTAGTTCGCCTTTTGTGACTCCAATTTCTGGCTATGCCTACGCAAGAGTAAGTAACAATAAACAATAAATAATGCCAGGGGAGTCTAATTGAAGTAAACCTAACTGAAGCAAACGTTCCTATGCGGAGGACGTATTTCTGCTAAACACCTTTACAGGCAAGGACCCAGCACTCTACATGGGTAATCGCGTCTCTACCGTGTTCGAAGTGCAGACCCATGGAACAGAGATCTCGATAAAACCCCGACCGACTCGTGGAGGAGAAGATTGAAGGATTTTACAGACAATCCTGCTAATAATCTTCTAAGCGTTTAGCAAATGCTGTGTACGTGGTTACGTGTACAAATAACACACAAAACATTTGCAAAAAACTAAGTAAATTCGTGTTTGATCAACGATGACATTCAGCTGAGAAGCAAGTTATACGGCCGTTGCGATTTCCCGACTTTCGGGTTCGGCGAAATAGCTTTCATCGACATTGACATTGCCTACATCATCCGCTGGCTGCAGACAACAGTAAGTTGTGAGTCGATCTCAAACTAGATTACTGCGATAATAAAACACATTTATTACTCAAAACTTACGCGTAAATCCAGAACACCCGTCTCCGACGACAAAATGGCGTTGAACTCGGTATTTGGGCCAATGCGCTGCTGTGATTGGTCGGCTACGGCCAGTAAGCACGGTGTGACGTCATCATGAATCGAAGCCAGCAATATATATATATA